>JGI24817J26689_1000115_pt1 | contig 16236 bp, 15 predicted proteins | sample METZYME_3_300m_FD_26689 | JGI IMG/M metagenome (IMG submission 26689) | reverse complement strand
GCTGGTTTGGGTATTTTGAAGAAATCGCTTAAAAAGAAGGGTAAATGAAGACACTGTTGAAAAATCCAACTATTATAACAGGGTTTGCATTATTGGTTTTTGTCTGCGTTTTATTCAATCCAGTAATTTTCGGTGACAAGACATTTGGCTCTCCTGATAGTTTAAGCCCGCATGCTGGTGGAATAATCCTGAACAAAGTTCAAGCAGAAACTGGAGAATATCCCCTTTGGCAGCCATGGGTTTTCATTGGTATGCCAACCGCAGAAGCTTTCACTAATATTTCTTCACTGTATTTCCCCGAATATTTATTTAAAATATTTTTTGTTCCTGGAATGTTAATTATACTAGCACACCTTATATTTGCCGGTCTGGGCGGTTTTTTTCTTCTTAATTATATTAAATGTTCACCAATTTCCTCATTTCTTGGTGGTTCTGCATTCATGATGATGCCCTTTATGACCACGATGGTTGTTTTTGGTCACGGTAGTCAAATAATGACGGCGGCATATATCCCCTGGGTTATGTGGATGACAATTAAGATTATGGAAAAGCCATCATTTATAAATATTGGATTGTTAGCTATTTTAATGGGGTTTCAATTACAAAGAGCCCATGTTCAGATTGCTTATTACACCTGGATGCTAGCCGGTGCATATGCATTGTATTTCCTGATCATTCATATTAAAGATATTAAAGCAAGAAACAGGTCATTGATGGGCTTCGGTAGTTTTGTTGGTGCTGCTGTTCTAGGTATTGGTCTGGCCATGCTCATATATCTACCATCATTGGAGTATACGCCCTTCTCCATTCGCGGCGGTGGGCCTAGTGGTGGTGCGGATTATAACTATGCCACCAGTTGGTCATTTTCACCAAAAGAATTATTAACTTTTATTATTCCATCTGCCTTTGGTTTTGGGGGTCAAACTTATTGGGGTAATATGCCATTTACCGATTACCCAAATTATATGGGTATTGTAATACTGGTGTTGGCGGCGATTGGTTTTGTACTATCGTAGAGATTCATTGATGTGGTTTCTGCTGGGCACGTCCATATTAGCTATCTTTATATCCTTTGGGAAAAATCTGAATATCATTTATGATATATTTTATAGTTTTTTCCCATACTTTAACAAGTTTCGTGTTCCTGCGATGATATTAATTCTAGTACAGTTCAATTTTTCCGTGATGGCTGCCCTAGGATTAAATTATTTATTAACACTTCATAAACAGGTAATACCAAGATGGTTTTGGACCTGTACAGGATTACTAGTATTATTTTTATTGATTTTGACCTTAGGGCAATCATCTCTTCAGCAATTGGTTTCATCTGGATTCACACCACCCCGAACGCAAGATCCCCGCACTATTCAAGCGATCAACGTATTACGATGGGATATGTGGCTCAAAGATGCGTGGACAATTGTGTTAATCCTTGCTGCTTTTTTTGGATTGACCTGGGCATTCATCACTCAGAAGGTTGCTAAAAATGGTTTTACTATCGCTGTCACACTGTTGGCATTAACGGATATCGCAATAGTAGATAGAAAAATTATTCAACCCAATAAGCAGTCTGGNCGGGCTTCTCAATTAATGAGTAATTCGATCATTGATAGATATTTCCAACACGACCAAATCACAAAGATTTTAACGGATGATAATGAAAAACCTTTCCGTGTTTATCCCGCGGGCGTGCTTTTTAGTGAAACACGTATTCTTGCCTTTGGGATTGAATCAATTGGCGGTTATCATCCTGCTAAACTTAAGATCTACAATGATTTTCTGCAGAGAACAAACAATGCCGGCACCTTACCGCTGATGCGAATGTTGAACGTCAAATATCTGCTAAGTCCGCAACCGATTAATTTTCCAGGACTGATGCAAATTAGACAGGGGAAGATGAAAACAGCTCGGGGGAATTTGCCTGTTACTTTATACGAATTGGCNGATTTTCAACCAAGAGCATGGTTTGTAGAGAATGTGGAAGTTCATGTGGGGAAAAACCTGCCTTGGGGAACTTTTACTGCCCAGTCGTTCGATCCTGGGAGAACTGCTTTCGTGAGCCAAACTGATATTGAATCAAATAGATCTTTTACTATAGGAAGCGTGACTGATATAAAGTATTCATTGCATGAACTGACAGTCAAAACCGAATCTACAGCAGAAGGTTTTTTAGTAATCAGCGAAGTATTTTACCCTTTACGCTGGAAAGCAAAAATTGATGGTAAAGAAGTTAAATATTTCGAGACAAATGGAGTAATCAGAGGTTTAATTGTACCACCGGGGGACCACGAGGTTAAATTTATTTATGACAAGTCCTCCTTCAGAAAAGGCATCGCCATATCTACCGCGGTATTTCTTTTATGCATTGGAATCATTGCTTTCGGTTGGGTTAAATCGCCAACGTTGTAATGGATCCTTTTAAATATACCGGCAATATAAAAGCAGGTCTGTTTATTATCGGTTTTGGGCTTATAGTTGGTTTGTTGGGGTATACCCAACACATAGTGAATGAGTTACGCGAAGATAATCGCGAGATAGTAAAACTTTATGCCGAGATCATTGCAAAAACCGTATCTGATGAAAGTGACGCTAACTTGAATTTTGTGTTTGATGAAATTATTAAGAAAGTACAATTCCCAATTATTTATTCAAGTGTTGATAATAAACCGATTTATTCAAAAAATATATCTAAGGAACCGAAAATTAAAGAGCTAATTAAAATCCAGCAAACCATGGATCAGCAAAATGAACCCATAGCGTTACTTTTTACTAATTCAAAAACAAATGAATCAATAGTTATTGGACATTTGCATTATAGTGATTCAAAACAAATCCGAAGATTAATGTGGTTACCCTATCTGGAAATTGGGGCAGTAACATTATTTATATTATTGGGATTTACTGGTTTTACAATTATTCGGAACAGTGAAAAACGAAATATATGGGTAGGAATGGCGCGTGAGACAGCCCACCAATTAGGTACACCAATTTCTGCATTAATGGGATGGATAGACCGGCTTAAAACAAAACCAGAAGATGGAGATAAAATTCTGAGCGATATGGATATCGATTTAAATAGGTTACAACAGGTTAGTGACAGATTTAGCAAAATGGGATCCGAAACGAAACTGGAAGAAATAAATTTATCTGAAATAGTAGAAAAAGTTGTTTCCTATTTGGACCGGAGACTACCGTCAATGGGGAAAACTGTAGAATTAACTAATGAGGTTGACTCCGAAATAAATATAAATGCTAATGGTGTGTTAATATCATGGGCCATTGAAAACGTAATTAAAAATGGGATAGATGCGGTTGACAACAATGGAAAAATTTGTGTTAAAATGAGGAAGAACTTAAAAAATGTGGTTATACAGATAGTGGATTCAGGTAAAGGAATTTCCAGGAAAGATTGGAGAAATATTTTTAGACCTGGTTTCAGCAGTAAGGCGCAAGGGTGGGGATTAGGTCTGTCACTTACATCGCGGATAATAAAAGAAATACATGGTGGTACAATTCGGGTAGCCAAATCCAATATTGGTAACGGCACAACCATAGAGATTACTTTACCACAGCCAAATTAATCCGCTTCAAAGCAAAACTTGTGATTACTTATAACCGTCGGTAATTTTTTTCCAATAATTAGGAGATATTTGTGGAAATTCTTTACGCTTTTGCTACCAATCCAGATGCGCCTCAGGGCAGTGGAGGAATTGCTGCTTTCTTTCCTTTCTTTCTGATCATGGTTATAATTTATTTTTTAATGATCCGCCCCCAAACAAAACGCCAGAAAGAGAAGCAAAATATGTTAGGTGCTTTAAAGAAAGGCGATAAAATAATAACTATTGGTGGTATTCATGGTACAATTGCCGGTATAAAAAATCAGGGTAAAATTCTTGTTTTAAAAATAGACAAGAATTTGAATATCAACATTAACCGTTCCGCGATTGCTGGATTAGCAGATAGTGTAACTGAACATGACACACAAATAAAAACCGAGAACTAATGGCTGTTTTGAATATCGTGCAATACGGTGCTCCGATTTTGCGTAAAGAATGCAAACCAGTCACAGATTATTCTGTTTTACCAAANATAATTGAGGATATGTTTGATACAATGTATGAAGAAGAAGGGATAGGTTTAGCTGCGAACCAGGTCGGTTTTGATATGAATTTGATGATAATTGATGTGTCTCATACTGATGAAGTGGATGAAGCACATATCTTCGTTAACGGGCAAATATTGGACAGTTTTGGAGAATCAGAATTGGAAGAGGGGTGTCTATCAATTCCTGAAATAAGATTGCCTATTAAGCGCCCAGAAAGTATACGATTTAAATATCAACTACCAGACGGATCGGATCAGGTTGAAGAGTTTAGTGGATTACTAGCTCGTGCCATTCAACATGAAGTTGATCACCTAAAGGGGGTTTTTATCATTGATCGCGTTTCTCATTTAATGGCTTTACAGTACAAGAAAAAGTTAAAACAGATTAAAATGAATTCTAATAAATCGAGAGAAATAAATACCACGAAGGAAAGTTTCGTTCTTTAATCAATATTCTTTACCTAAGACCTTTAATCTATCACCAACTATGGAAGCATTAACTGTTTCTGTAAGAAAATCAATAAACATGGATCGGATTAAGTCATGAACCTCGTATTCATGGGTAACCCATCTTTCGCTATACCTGCGCTAGTGAAACTAGCAGCATCGGATAACCAAATCGTAGCAGTTGTCTCTAATCCACCTCAGAAAATGGGTCGGGGGAAGAAGATTCGCGAAACGGCAATTGCGGTTAAAGCTAAAAGTATGGGGCTACAAGTTATTCAGCAACAAGATCTAAAGAGTGTCCATTTTAAAAGGGAGTTAGAGCAGTTAAATGCTGATCTATTTGTAGTGGTAGCCTTTCGAATTTTACCAAAATCATTGATTACTATCCCGAAACTTGGATCCATCAATTTGCACGGTTCCCTATTACCCGCATACCGTGGAGCTGCACCAATTCAATGGGCCTTGATCAATGGGGATGAGGAAACTGGTTTGAGTACATTCTTCATTGAGCCAAAAGTGGATACAGGTGCGGTAATTTGCCAGGACAGGTTATCAATACNCCCCGATGATAATTATAGTGAGCTGAGCGAAAGAATGGGTAACCTTGGGTCTGATNTATTATTAAAAACAATTAACCTAATTGAAAGTGGCAGCATCAGTACTATTAAACAAAATCATAACGAAGTAACCTTGGCTCCAAAAATTTCAAAAGACATGACAATAATAGATTGGAACAAACCTGCTAGAGAGTTGCATAATCTTGTACGTGGACTTACACTGACACCAGGCGCAGCTACTATAATTAAAGGTAAACGGATAAAAATTCAAGAAACTCGGGTGGATAATGATAGAGATGGATCCAACTATTTACCCGGTGAAATTATAGCCATTAAAAAGAGCATTGTGACCGTCCAGACGGGTAAAGGATTTTTGTTGATTCATCGTGTACAATTGGAAGGGAAAAAAACAATGGATATAGGNTCCTTTATGAACGGCTTTACCTTGAATATTGGTGATAGATTCGGAAATTAATTATGGACGCACGTACATTATCATTTGATATACTATTAGAATTCGAAAATTCAAAACGTTGGCTAAGAAACGTACGAAATGATTATTTTGGTGTAAAAAGACCTCCCAGATTGGAATGTGAGCGTACCACGGTTTTGACCAATGAAGTGGTTAAATGGAAAAGACTTCTAGATACGATAATTAATACCAACCTACATAAGCCTTCAGCCAAATTAAAATTTCCTGTANGAAATTTATTGCGACTTGGAGTGTATGAGCTTTTAATAGATGAGTCTTCTCCTGATTATGCAGTTGTCGATAGCTATGTAAAATTAAGTAGGAGAAATATTGGTCCCCATATAACAGGACTTATCAATGCTGTTTTGCGAAAAATATCGAGTTCCGGTAAATATGTTTTCAATGGAAAATTTCCACAGAATATTGCTGTGGGATTATCTTATCCCGATTGGTTGGTAGAAAAATGGAATATTTATTATGGTATGGATGATACAGTTAGACTTTGTAAATATTTTAATGGCCCCGGTCAAATGATGATTCGTAGAAACCGGTTAAAAATTGAGCACGGCGCGCTCGTTCAGAAGCTGTTTGATGACAAAATTCATGTCAAACGATTTCCTAGAACCAATCATTATTATATTATAGAAAAGGGAGCAGGTCTTTTATTAAAACATCAATTATTTCATAAAGGATTTATTTCTGTTCAGGATCGAGCTGCTGGGGCAGTAGTTGAATTATTAAATCCTAAACCAGGGGAAACTGTTTTAGATGTTTGTTCTGCCCCAGGTACAAAAACATTTTATATTTCTGAAATGATGCATGGTACAGGATCATTGATTGGCACGGATATTAGTGAGCGACGCATGAAATTATGTGTACAAGACAGTACACGTCACAAACAGAATTGGATCAAGTGGAAGATAAATAATGCGGCAAAAGATGTATTTTCGATAGCTGACCGAGTTTTAATTGATGCTCCTTGCTCTGGAACGGGGACAATCGGACAAAGATCGGAAATACGATGGCGTAGAAAATTGAATCAACTGCAAAAATTCAAAAAGCAGCAATTAGATATTTTGATTAACGTTTCAAATTACGTAAAGGAGGGCGGCATATTATGCTATGCAACATGCTCATTGGAAAAGGAAGAAAATTGGGATGTAATCGAGGCTTTTCTTAAATTGAATAATCGATATAAAATAGATACTTCAGATCATTGCTTACCTAGAAAGTGGTTTAATAAACCGGGCGTTATGGAAACTTTTCCACCGCGCGATAAAGTAATTGGTATGTTTGCTGTACGCCTAAGACATATTGGAAAATGAATTTCATTAGGACATTAGTTTCTATTAGCGGCATGATTATTGTTTTTTCTCTAATTGCGGAATTTTTAATCATGCCCGTATATACACGACATAATCAGAATAGAATTATGATGGATGTACAATATAAAATGTTGGATGAGGCAGTACGTATCCTTAAATCTGAGAACTACAGATATGAAATATCTGATACTCTTTATACAAACAAATTTCAGCTAGGTACTATAGTTGATCAATATCCAAAGCCTTATACTAGGGTAAAAATGGGAAGGACTGTAAGATTAAAAATTGCGCAACCTGAAAGATCCGTCCCGGTTCCAAATTTGATTGGTCAGTCCCGTCGTAGTGCAGAACTTGAGTTAACACAGACGGGGTTATTAATTGATACGGTATACACAGAGTATAACCCAGAATACCCGAATGGTACAATTGCATGGCAATATCCAAAGGCCGGTGATCGTAGAAAGAAAGGTATGGGCGTTCAGATTACAGTGAGCAAAGGCATGCCGCCTAATTTTTTCCAAGTACCAAACCTAATAGGCCTATCAATTAATCAGGCAAAAGAACTTCTTTTTAAATCGCGGTTAATAATTGGAAAGATTTCCTATCATCAAGATCAAGATTTGGTACCCTATACCGTATTGGATCAATCTATTAAGGATGGTACAGTTCTTGATAAATCTACGACAATCAACTTGGTTGTTAGTGTGCTTGACATACAAGACATATTTAATAGTTTAAATAACGAGCCCTAATTGATTCAACGAAGCGAATATTTTCGTAAGATAATCCATATTTTTAATTTAGTGATTCCATTTACTTATTTATTTGTTCTTGAATCACGTTTCCAAGTTCTCCGTATTTTGGTACCCTTAACATTATTTGCGATTGTAATCGAGTATTTAAGAGTTCGTTCAGTTGTAGTAAAAAAAATATTTAATAATTTTCTCAAATCAATGCTCCGAATACATGAAATCGATGGAAAATTTACAGGTGCAACCTGGGTATTTATTGGTTCGACATTAACTATATCAATTTTCCCTAAAGAAATCGCTGTAATAAGTTTAGTGTACATGAGTTTAGGTGATGCCACAGCTGGTCTTGTGGGAAAAAATTTTGGTAAAACGAAGTTCTATAATAAAACTATTGAAGGGTCAATAGCAGGACTGATTGTTTGTCTATTATCTGGTTATTTTGTACATCTAACTTTACCATTAGTAGTAGTTNTTTCTGGAGCATTTGCAGCAATGTTTATTGAATTAATGCCAATATCAATCGATGATAATCTTTCNATACCGTTATTTGGTGGAACTATCATGGTAATTGTAAGTACTGTCGTAATATGACGTTTTTATCACCATCAATTCTATGGGGGATGTTAGCAATTACAATACCAATAATTATTCATTTGATAAGTCTACGCCATACTCGGGATACTGAATTCAGTACCCTGCGATTTATCAAGTCATTAAAGCATGAGACGATACGGCGTTTGAGGATTAAGCAGTGGCTATTGGTGCTCTTNCGCACTATTGCGATTTTATGTTTAATATTAATGTTTTCTAGACCATTAATGACTGGGACTCTAACCAGTAAACTGGNGGGANATATTGAATCCAGAGCAGTAATAATTGTAGATAATTCTGCGAGTATGGCTGTTCATACTGGTGATGGTACTCTACTTGATCGCGCAAAGTCTTCTTTACCTGCAATTTTAAAGGGCCTGGAGGGGGAAACTACTGTAGAATTATATCAAACCAATCCACCAAGAAAATTATTTAGTGGATCCCACGAAGAGGGTAGATCAATTATGACCGGAGTTAAAGGTATTGTGCAAACAAATATGACTGATAATTTATGGACTATGATTGATTCTGTGTTGCAAATGGTTGAAGCCTCAGAACCTAACAGGGAGTGTTTTATCATCAGCGATTTCCAATCAGCACCAAGTTTTACGATTGATAGTCTTAATCCTAATTCAGATTGGAAATATTACTGTATTTTACAGCCAAAGGTTGAAAATAATATTTCTATAAGTGAAGTAAGTGTGCTCAGTCAAATAAAATTGCCGAATCATTTAGTAAAATTGAATACCAGAGTTGGTAATGGTGGNGTGACTGATAAAAGAAATATACCAGTGGAATTNTATTTAAATGATGAGCGTGTTGGCCAAATTGTCAGTCAATTCGAACCTAGTAAATTTAAGGATTTTATGTTTCAAGTATACCCTGGTAAAACAGGTATTATTAATGGAAAAATAGTTATCCCTGATGATGATTTTCCGATGGATAATTTTCGAAATTTTGATTTAGTTATACCAAATCAAATTGCAGTAAAAGTTATTGGCCAATCCATGGAAGAATTATTTTTACTTGATCTGGCTTTAAGCGCGATAACTGGCGAAACAGAATTATTGCTAATAGACAGAGATTTATCCGATGATGTAGAACGCTTATTTTTAAGTGATATTGACATCCTGTTATTACATAATCCAACCAACCTAAGTAATTCTGCAATTGAGGATTTGCAGCGATTCCTCATGAATGGTGGTGGACTAATTTGGTTTGTAGGAAATGACCTGAATCAAACAGATCCAGTGGCGTGGCCATCTTTATTAAAATTACCCGAATTAATTAAAACACGTCATCTGGATGGTGAATCATTTTTTTCTACGTTGATTGTTGATGAAAATCATTCTTTATTCACCGATTTAAATATTAATAATATGAATGAGGAATTACCGCAAGTATTTGGTTATAATGAGGTACGCTTACAAATGAATCATACCCCATTAATAAAACTAAATAATGGCCACCCATTGTTAATTGAATCTAAGGCATTTGGGAGCTCGGGGTTTGTTTTTACGTCTCCATTGAACCTTGGTTGGAATGANCTTTCCGTTAAAGGCTTACTCGTACCGCTTTTACATCGCATGNTAATATTACTAGGCACCAAGGAATTCAATGTTCAACCTCTTTTGGTTGGACAAGATAAGATAATTGATATTAAGGGTGATAATATCAATGCAGAATGGGTATTAATGACACCAATGGAAAATGAGATAAAACTAATTCCTGACTATACAAATGAAAAATTATTGATTACNCAAACAAGTGAATTAGGATCATATCATGTGTTTGCAGATGGGAATCTTNTTTCTTCATTTTCAACAGTGTTGTCTCCACACGAACTTCCTTCTATCAGAATTGAAGGCGAAAAATTAACTGAAAGTTTAGGCGTCGAACAGGCTAGAATAATTCAACACACCCAACATTTAGAGTCTGAACTAAAGGAAATAAGATACGGTCGCTCGATTTGGCGGCTTTTATTATTTATTGCACTAAGTTGTTTGGTAATCGAATCAATTCTTGGTAGACCAAGTACAGAAAGATTAAAAACAAAGGATTAGTGGTAATTGGATCGAACTGAGATAAGGAAAAGTGAAAACGCATTTCTTGTTGGTGTTTCACATGGCGACCAAACTACTGAAGTAGTTAAAGAACATCTTAGTGAACTAAAAATGTTAGCAGAAACTGCTGGGGCTAAAGTTGTCGGACAAATCACCCAAAAGTTACGCAAAATTAATCCTCAGTATTTTATCGGAAAAGGTAAAGCACTGCAGATTATTGAACAGGCAAAAATACTTAATGTGAAATTAATTATTTTCGATGATGAATTAAATCCAGGTCAAGTTAAAAACTTCCTACGGTTAGCAAAAAATATCAAAATAATTGATCGCAATGGTCTGATTCTGGATATTTTCCGAAAACACGCGCAGACAAGAGAGGCAAAAACCCAGGTAGAGTTGGCACAGCTGGAATATATATTGCCACGGCTTACCAGGCAATGGTCTCACCTAGAACGGCAAATGGGAGGTATAGGTACGCTCGCTGGGATGGGAGAATCTCAAATTGAAGTAGATAGACGTTTAATCCGCCAGCGGATTTCTAAACTGAAGAAAAACCTCACCTACATTGAAAAAGAGCGACAAACCCAAAGTAAGCGAAGAAAGGATGAGTATCGGGTTGCATTGGTAGGGTACACAAATGCTGGTAAATCAACACTGATGCGAGCACTTTCCGGAGAAGATGTATTAATTCAGGATCAATTATTTGCAACATTAGATACTACAATAAGGAAAGTTCAACTTGATAAGTATCATTCCATTTTGTTGAGTGATACAGTGGGTTTCATTAGAAAATTACCACATGATCTTGTAGCCAGTTTCCGAAGCACACTTTTAGAAGTACTTGAATCAAATTTAATTTTGGTTGTTTTAGATGCAGCATCTGATCAAGTGAGCGAGCATTTGAAAACTATAGGTGAGGTATTAAAGGAATTAGGTGCCGAACGATACGAAGCTTTGACTGTATTGAATAAAATTGATTTAATATCAGAAAATGGAAAGATGAATTATCTTAAACGAAAATATCCAGACGCGATTATGGTTTCGGCCAAAGATCAATTACGATTAGATCGTTTAATCGCAGAAATGATAAAATCAATGAATGCCGGCTACGAAACTGTAGAAATTACATTTTCATATGAGCAGGGGAAGGAACTTGCAAAAGCGCAGGAAAATGTAGAGGTACTTGAGAGACATTATCAGAATGATTCAATAAGGTTAAAAATAAAGGGCAGGCGTAATAGAGTTAAGCAAATCATTAATCAGTATCAATAAAAAGACCCCAGAAAAACTGGGGTCTTTTAACTATCCTGCATTCAATGTTTTTTCAGGATCGCTCTAGACATGGTGGTAGCCTCCCACATATAGCAAACTTCCTTGATTCACGATAAATGAAAAGGCCTGTTTTTTATACATGGAGTACAGCTTCCAAGGATAATTATTGTAGATCCTGAAACAAACGATTCGAAAGCAGGAATGCCAAAAAGCTATTTGGAATTTATTATTGGTTATAACGGAAGGCAATGAATCTCAATGGGTTGTGAAAAATTATCGGCTTTCTTAGTATTTTCAACTTGGATGAAATAATGAATTGGAGATATAAATGAAAGATTTAAATAATAAAGTTGCACTACTCACTGGTGCATCCTCTGGCATTGGTGCAGTTACAGCAAATTTATTAACCCAAAATGGTGTTACTGTTATTGGTGTTGCACGTTCTAAAAGCGGGCTTAACAATACAAAAAGTATTATTGAAAACCATGGTGGTGAGTTTCATTGCATTCCATTTGATATATCGCAAACATCAAAACTTTCTGAATTGAAAGATCAAGTTAATAATATTGTTGGGGATGTTGATATATTGATCAATAATGCTGGAATAGAGGAATACAATTATTTCCAGGATTATGATCTAAAATACATTGAAAAAATTACTAAGGTGAATCTTATAGCAGGTATGGAACTTACCCGCCAATTCTTGCCCCAAATGTTAGATCGTGGTGGTCACATTGTCAATATATGTTCTTTAGCTGCAAAAAAAGGAGAAAGTTTCAACGCAACATATTCTGCGACTAAGGGTGGGCTGGCCTTATTCACAGATGCATTACGGCAGGAAGTTCATGGCACTCCAGTTGGGGTATCAGCGGTTTTTCCCGGCTTAGTAAAAGATGTGGGTATGTATTCTGATAGTAAGGTAAAAGCACCATTAATTCTTGGTACAATTTCTTCAAAAAAAGTTGGTGATGCAGTAATTAAGGCGATCAAAAAAAATAAACCGGATGTTATTGTGAATTCAGGTCCATTACGGCCTTTGTTAGCAATTGATGCTTTATTCCCAAATTTTGGCAATTGGTTCGCTAGAGTTACTGGGATTATCGAATTTTGCAAAAAGAGAGCAGATTTAGGCGAATAATTCCAATTAACTACTCTCACAGTGAATCAATTAAGAAGTATCACATCCGCCATAAAAACACTTAACGGATTGCAAAATTATGAGCAGTCTGCAATTCCGTCTGTTCGGGAGCAAGATGGTCATTATCAAGGGCTAAGTAATGAAGATATACCTTTAAAGATTTTTCATCCAAAAAATCCAACTGGTGCTGTTTTAATATTGTATCCTGGTGCATCACCCAAAGGCGAGGCACACCCTAAGATGATCGCTTTAGCGCGGTCCATAGCTGTGAATGGCATTCAGGTATATATACCACGGATTCCTCCGCTCCTTAATCTAAAATTGTCCAAAAGTATTTTAGAGTGGACCATCCATTTTTACCGATGGCTAAAGAACCAGTCTGGGCATGAGAATAGTCCTATCAATCTTGCTGGTATTAGTTTTGGAGGAGTTATTGTATTAAAGGCCTGTTTAGATCCATTTTTATTAAAACAACCACCCAAATCTGTTATCGTGTTTGGTACTTCATACGATGTAAGGACCAGTATGAAATTCATGTACAATGGAAAAATAAATTACAATGGTAATATCATCAGACTGAAGCCTGACCCTTGGAGTGTAATCGTATTATTTCACAATTACTTAAATCAAGTTGATGTGGGCTATCCAACCAATGGTGTTCAAAAAGTGCTGCAACTTATGGCGTGTGATCAGGATGATCAAGCACAAGACCTAGTGGATGATTTAGTGGGTAAGGAAAAAGTTTTAATCAAGGACATTATCGAATTAAACATGTCTGATGAGTTAAATAGAATTATGGATATAATTTTCCGAGATTGTGCCGATCAAATTGAATATTATTCTCCTAAATACTGGTGTAAAAACATTAGGAACGAAATATATATCATGCACGGAACACATGATACACTTTCCCCATTTACAGAATCAATTAAATTAAATAGTGAATTGCCAAACAGTCATTTGCTCATTTCCGGTATATTTAAACATAGAGCATTATCCAATGAAGTGTCTATATTTTTTAAGTGGAAAGAGATTTTGAAAATCATTTTGTTTCTATCAAAATATTTCAAAGGAGGATTACTTCCATAGCTAAGGTTAGTTGTGAATCGTTTAATTTGATTGGTAATTGAGCTTATATTACCTAATCTTTTGGCGCAAATTCTGTAACACTTTATCTAAATTAATTAATAAATGTCAGAACAAAAAAGTAAAGAGAAAAGATCGTCTTATACTGAATATACCTTGGATATGTTCTCCCGGAGTTCTGGAAAAAATCATGCGGAAATAAAACAATTCAACCAATGGCGTAATGAGATTATAAATGCGGATAAATATACATTTGAAACACCCCACCTAACTCCGCAAACACCCGAAATAGGTGTTAGAAGAATCCATGGTGATGAGCATAAACTTTTCAATTTTTCAAGTTATAATTATCTTGGTTACGCTAATCATCCTGAAGTAATTAATGCTGCGAAGGATGCATTAGATAAATTTGGTCTTGGTGCCACCGGCAGTCCGTTGCTTAATGGCACTTTCGATATACACAAACAATTAGAAAATGCCCTTACAGAATTTTTTGGTCAAGAGGGCTATGGTGTATCATTATCCTCAGGATATGGTGCCAATATCGGAGTCGTATCAAGTTACATTCACAAAGGCGATTATGTCGTACTGGATCATTCCTCACACGCTTCATTAATAGATGGTGCCGTTATGTCTCAAGGTACGATCAAACTATTTAGGCACAATGATGCAGAGTTTCTTGAAAGAATACTCAAAAGGATAGCTAAGGAAAATAGACGAATACTAGTTTGTGTGGAGGGAGTATACAGTACTGATGGTGATTACGGGAACTTAAAGGATATTGTAAGTGTCACTAAGAAATATGGCGCTTCAATTTTAGTGGATGAAGCACATTCTCTCTTGGTTGCCGGTGCAACAGGAAAGGGAGCCGTTGAACAGTTTGACGTATTAGCAGATGTTGACCTACTTATCGGAACATTCAGTAAATCTTTTGGTGGTGTTGGCGGTTGTTTATATGCAAAACAGGAATTAATTAACTACGTAAACTATTATGCCAGATCACGCATGTTTTCCTGTGCGCTGGACCCAGCAGTAACGGGTGGTGTTTTAAAAGCGCTTGAACTGTCCTCCGGGCCTGATGGTGATAAAAAGCGTAAACGTATTGTTGAAAACGCTGATTACCTTAGGTCTTTACTAAAAAATAAGGTGGATATTGGGACCTCACAATCATGGGTGATACCTATTATTTTTGGTGATGAACGTAAATCATTACCTCTTGGTGATTGGCTAATGAGAAAAGGATATGATTTTTCTATTATGATGTTTCCAGCAGTGAAAAAGAATAAATCTATTATCCGTGCATTCGTTACGTCTGAGCATACAAAAGAACAACTTGAAGGGTGCGCTAAAGCATTAATTGATGCAGCCAAAGAATATGAGTTCGCAATATAAAAGATGGTGATATTATGACAGAACATGTTGCAGCGGACAATCTCATCATTTGGGAATTTGATTTTGCTATGACCACATTTTTTGAAGTTGATACTGATATTATCGCGCCATTATTACCAAAACAGATTAGTCCAATGGAAATAGTGCCCGGTGTTTCATTGTTGAATATTACCGCCTTTAATTTTCCAGAAGGTGGACTTGGTCACCTCCCCAATTTTCAGGAATTAATTGCATCTATTGTAGTTGCGCCTGATTTATCCCGAGGAGTTCCTAAATTCGCAATGTATGTCTTTTCCCTAGGCAGTACCTGCCAGGAACATCTGGATCACAGTGCCGATTATTATAAATTGCCATCCTATAAAAAGCTTGAATTTGGAAAAATAAACCGTGTAGATAATGTGATTGAATTCGGAGATAAAGACGGGTCAATACTAACTATGAATAACTGCGGAACTAATATTGGAGATTTTCTTGGACATGAACGGTATTTTCAAGCCTTTACATCACAAGATGATAAATTATTTATCGCTGATTTGTACTTAAAAGCAGAACTGTTTGAACACCAAGATCAAGGAGACGCTGGTATTATAAATAATCACCCATTTTTAAAAGGCCTTGAGTTATTTGAAGAAGAAAGAGTTCCTTATCTACAGATGGTTCTTGAACCAAGTACTAGAGGAAAACAGTTTTATTATAAACCAGAGAAATACGGTTAAACAGGCGCAACTTATATTTAATTCATTGCAAGTGGTTTTCACTTAATTGGAAACCAGTTCTATCCAGTCCTCAGCAACAAACAGCACAAAAATTATAGCGTGTATAGTTAATCCAGCTGGAAGGGATGGAGAATCACTGAAACTCTGGGAATCCGCTAAGCCGAAACTAGAAGAAGCTGGATTCCAAACAGAAGTTCATCTCACGGAAAGAGTGGGACATGCTTCAGAAATTGCTTTTTCTCTTAAAGATCGCGAGGACATCGACCTTGTTGTGGCTAATGGTGGTGATGGCACAGTACATGAAGTAGCATCTGGATTAAG
>JGI24817J26689_1000108_pt1 | contig 16461 bp, 15 predicted proteins | sample METZYME_3_300m_FD_26689 | JGI IMG/M metagenome (IMG submission 26689) | reverse complement strand
TTGGGCTATCCAGTTTTTGCTTTCCATGGCCGGAGGTGCAAGGTTGCTGCAACCGCTAATGAGGACAGCCACAAGCAGCCATGTGAACGTAGCACAACCTTTATTGAATGAAGATCTTATAAAAGGGAGCAGGAAAAAATTCTTCGGCAGAGGCTCCGCTGAATAATCCATTAAAAGTAAGGTCAATGGATTCATTGAGAGAGCTGAAATCGCCCCATCACTTCCTTGATTAGGTCACTGCTCGGTGTCTCTTCGAGCGCTTCTTCCCAAACCTGAGTTGCTTCTTCTTCTTTACCCAGCATCCACAATACCTCACCAAGGTGTGAGGCCACTTCATGATCAGGAAAAACGGCGAAGGCGCGACGCAGGTTCTCTAGAGCATCCTCGTATTGACCTAGCTTGTACTGCGCCCAGGCTAGGCTGTCGATGATAGCGGGATCATCCGGAGAAATAGCAATGGCTCGCTCGATCAACTCGAGCGCCTCTTCGTAGCGCGTTGTCTGGTCGGCCAACATGTATCCGAGGTGATTCAGTGCCCGAGAGTCTTCAGGTTTCATGCGAATAATTTGGCGCAGATCAGCTTCGGACCCAGCCATGTGTTTCTGGGAATCGTAATACAAAACGCGTGCGAATAAGAGTTCGGATTCATTTGGATACTTGTTCAAGGCTATGTCAAGCAACTCCTTGGCCTCATCGGAGTATCCGTTCTGAATCAGCAGATTGGATTCGATCGTGTTGAAAAAGATTTCTAGACGGGGCTGACCGCCAGAAAGATTCATCAGCCATTGATGCGCTTCATCGAGTTCCTCGAGTTGAATCGAGAATCTAGTTGCCTGTTGTTGAGCAGCCAAAAAGTTGTTCGTGCCAATACCAACTTGTCGATAATGTTCGATGGCGCGTTCGTAATCGTCCTCTTTTTCATAAATGTAACCGAGATAGTACTGGCTTTCATCCGTCCTCTGACCGACTCCTACCAGAAAGTTAAAACCCTGAGCTGCACTCGCGAAGTTCTGCATCTCTAAATCCAGTAGAGCAATGGAATAGCGAGTTTCCCAATCTTGCGGATCCTGCTCCATGATGTACTGGAATTGTTGCTTGGCTTCCTCGTATTCTTCATTTTGAATCAGCAGACGGGCGAAGCCGCGACGCAAGGGTTTATCGGTTTCGAATTCCCTGACGCCTCTACGGAGAACTCGCAAAGCCTGGTTGTCGTCATTCATGCTTTGCAGAATCTGCGCTTGCAATTGCACTATCGAAGGGCTTGCGCCACTTAATTGTTCCAGCAGGCGGAGTTCCAGCAGGGCATTGTCGAACTCGCGATTTTGGGCTAACAGTTGAACTAAGGCCAACCTGATGGACTCTTGCTCAGCAAACTCACTAGTCAGTTGTCTGAGGTTCTCAATCAGTGTTGCGCGTGAGCCGGGACTGAGTTGATCGGTGCGCGCTGCTAGTGTCGAAAAATCCATTTCTCCACCCAGTTCAATGACTCTGGTCATGTGGGACAATGCACGATCGAAATTGGCATTTTCCAGAAATTGAAAACTGAGCAAAAGATGGGGTTGTGCATTTTCAGGCTCGATATCTGACCATAGTAGACCGAGTTGCATTAACGCATTGGTATCACCTGTTACAGAAGCAAACTGTACTGCGCGGCGAATTATATTCAGATCGCGCGTCTCTACAGCTAGATCGAAGTAGTTTTCTCCTGCATCTTCAAGTTGGCCGCGTTGCGCACCCAGTTCACTTATGATCGCTCGATAGAGCTGTTCCTCGGTAAAACTGCCATATTCGATTTCACTTGGCTCAACAGGAGCCAATGGCCCATCTTCTGCGGATACCATTTCTACAATCATAGTTGTAGGTGGGGGAAGGACCTGCGTACCTGCACAGGCTGTTAATAGTCCACTTAAAATCAGTTTTGTAACGTATTTGGTCATGCGAATACCAGAATAGAATCGATACCTTTATGAAAGGCTCACATTGTAACAGCTTGTTGAATGGGCATCACAGGGCTGTTAAATAACCATTAGCAATGGAATAAGAGGAAGATTGCTCCCCTGAGTTATAGTCTTATCGATATATCGAATCTACAAAAGTCTTCTTAGATTCAGAGCCTAATGGGAACCGCTGCCGATATTTAGTAACATATCGAGCTTTTTATTTGACTTACCTACGGAATATTCATGCCGCTCCTATTGGTGGGGATTAATCACTCGACTGCTAATATCGCGTTACGCGAGAAGATCGCCTTTCCTCCAGAGATTGTCGGAAAGGCCTTGTCGCAGGTATTTGCGTTGGAAGAGGTCGAAGAAGTTGTGATTGTCTCCACGTGCAACCGGACGGAGCTGTACCTAGAATATCAACTCTACCAAGATCTCGAGAAATTGGATTCGAAGATGGTTGAGAATCAATTACTGGTTGATAACCAAAAAGTAATTATCAACTGGTTAGCAGGTTTTCATAACCTCGAACCCGAAGAAATTCTTGAATGTAGTTACTTTTTCGGCGGGGAAGATGTTGTAAGACACTTGATGAAAGTCTCCTGTGGTCTTGATTCCATGGTGCTGGGTGAGCCACAGATTCTGGGTCAAATAAAATCTGCTCTGGCCGTATCCAAGGACTTGAATGTGGTTGGAGAGAATCTTGGGCGTGTTTTCCAAGGAGCATTTTCAATAGCTAAAGAAGTAAGGACGGAAACTGCTATCGGTGAGAATCCTGTATCAGTCGCCTACGCAGCTGTAACCCTAGCCGAACGCATCTTTTCGGATCTCACCAGTCTGCGCACTTTATTGATAGGGGCGGGCCGCACCGTGGAACTGGTTGCTCGCCACCTCGTGGACAAAGGGGTTTGCCAAATTGTGGTGGCGAATCGCACACTGGATAATGCTTTAGAAATTGCTCGTAAGTTTGATGCTCATTGTGCACTTCTCTCGGAAATACCGGAAAAATTGGTTGATGCCGACATTGTAGTGTCCTCCACGAACAGCCAGTTGCCATTGCTTGGTAAAGGAGCTGTTGAGCGAGCCCTCAAGCAGCGCAAACACGAACCGATGCTACTTATCGATCTGGCCGTACCTCGGGACATTGAAGCGGAAGTAGGTGATGTTGCAGATGCCTACCTTTACAGCATCGATGATATTAGCGAAGTAATTGAAGACAATCAGAAGAGCCGGGAAGCAGCAGCAGAGCAGGCTGAGTCCATCATTGAGCGCGGGGTTGGCGAATATCTGAAGCAAGTTCGTTCTCTGAACGCGGTTGCTACGCTTCGAGCTTTCCGTGACAAAGCCGAAGCTATTAGGGACTTGGAGATACAGCGGGCGATCAAGTCGTTGGAAAAGGGGGAGGCCATGGAAAAAGTGTTGGAAAGCTTAGGCCGGGCGATCACTAATAAGCTGATTCACTCGCCCTCGGTGCAAATGAAAAAAGCCAGTGCTGAAGGTCGGGATGAGTTGCTCAGGCTCACCCAGGAACTCTATGGCTTGGATGATTCAGACGAATTTTAAGCGGTAACAACTTAGCGATGAAAGATTCTATACGTGCAAAACTGGATAATCTGAAAGATCGTTTCGATGAACTCGAAGCACTCCTCAGCGATGCCGAGATTATTGCAGATCAAAACAAATTTCGGGGCTTGTCAAAGGAATATGCGGAACTGGAAGAGATTGTTAAAAATTACAATCGGTTTCGAGAGGTTACTGGAAATCTGGAGCAAGCCAGAGAGATGGAGAAAGATTCTGATCCTGAAATTCGGACCATGGCTGACGAGGAAATAATCGGCAGTAATCAAGAGCTTGAGGGCTTACATTTGAGACTTCAGAAGCTACTGCTTCCGAAAAATACCCAGGACAGCTGCAATGTGTTTCTGGAAATTCGCGCCGGAACTGGGGGAGATGAGGCAGCAATATTTTCTGGCAATCTGTTCCGAATGTATGCGCGTTATTCTGAGCTACAGANCTGGAAATTCGAAATTATCACNGAACGACCAGGTGAACATGGAGGCCATAAGGAGGTCATTGCCCGCATCGAAGGTAAAAATGTGTATGAGAAGCTCAAGTTTGAATCCGGAGCCCATCGTGTGCAGCGAGTACCGGAAACCGAAACCCAAGGCAGAATTCACACCTCGGCCTGCACTGTCGCCATCATGCCTGAGTTGGAAGAGGTTGATGAAGTAGATATCAATAAAAACGATCTGCGCATTGACACTTTTCGTGCCAGCGGCGCAGGTGGTCAGCACGTGAATAAGACCGACTCGGCGATCCGTATTACCCATATCCCGACCGGTATTGTGGTTGAATGCCAGGATGAACGTTCCCAGCATAAGAACAAGGCGCGTGCTATGTCTCTATTGCAGTCCAAGTTGCTAGATCAGGCGCAGGCGACCCAGCAGCAAGAGGAATCAGATACGCGGCGTAAGCTAGTTGGTAGTGGAGATCGTTCAGAGAAAATCAGGACTTATAATTACCCGCAGGGGCGAGTGACGGACCATCGTATAAAGCTTACCTTATATAGCCTCTCAGAGATAATGGCTGGGGAGTTGGGGTTGGTCATCCAGCCACTAATTAATGAGTATCAGGCGGATCAACTTGCGGGGCTTGCCTCTGAGGAGTAGGGAGCCTCATAGTAATTTTGAAGTGCCTAACGACAATGTCGATTTCCATTAAACAAGCCCTGGCCAGGGGCGAAAGTCTGAAAAGGGTTAGCGCAAGTTGGAAGCTAGACGCCGAGCTGTTTCTATCGCACGAGCTTGGGGAAACCAGGGAATACCTCTACAGTTGGCCAAATGAGCAGATTAGTAAACAGCATCTTGAATCTTACAAAGGATTCCTTGAGAGGCGAGCAGCCGGCGAACCTGTCGCCTATATTATCGGACACACGGGTTTCTGGGATTTCAAACTTCGAGTTGACAAGCGTGTATTGATTCCAAGACCCGAGACCGAGTTGATAGTTGAAAAGGCGTTGGAGCTGGGTCAACGATTAGACAGCAAAGACGCGAAGGTTGCCGATCTAGGTACGGGTAGTGGTGCCATCGCGATAGCTTTAGCGCGAAGTAATCCTGGCTGGCATATCACCGCTGTGGATATTAGCAAAGGGGCTCTACAGCTAGCGCAACTCAATGCTCAAGAACAGCAAGCGAATAATATTGAGTTCAGTCTCGCTTCATGGTGTGATGGTTTGGCGGCAAATCAATACGATATGATTGCGGCCAATCCTCCTTATGTTCAGTTAGGAGATAATTATTTGGAGAAAGGCGTTCTGCTTTTTGAGCCAAAAATAGCCTTAATCACTGACAGAGCAGGTCTGGGATCATTGCGGCGAATAATAAGTCAAAGTAAAAGAGTGCTAAAAAAAGACGCCTGGCTCTTGTTGGAACACGGATTCAATCAACAGGCTAGTTTAAAAGCTTTATTGTTAACGGAAGGATTTGATTCTGTTTTGGGCTATAAGGACTACACAGGCAACGATCGAATGGTATGCGCACATTGGTCATGATTCGGCAGTACATTGAGTAAAAAATGAAAGATGAACAGTTACTTCGCTTCAGTCGTCAAATTATGCTGCCAACGATGGATGTGGCCGGCCAGCAGGAACTGGTTGATGCGACTGTTTTAATTGTTGGCATGGGAGGGCTAGGATGTCCGGCAGCCATGTATTTGTCTGCGGCCGGAGTTGGACATTTGATTATTGCCGATGACGATACCGTTGAGATAACAAATCTCCAAAGGCAGATAGCTCATGAGCAGAGTAACCTGGGTGAATCGAAGGTAAGTTCTGCGGAGACCACACTAAAAGGACTGAATCCCGACGTTCGCATCACTCAAATTAAAAACCGCTTGGAGGGCGATCTTTTGGAGCAGGTGGTTGTGAGTGCCGATGTCGTCGTTGATGCCAGCGATAATTTCAATACCCGATTCGCTGTAAATCAGAGTTGCTTGAAAAACAAAAAACCCTTGGTGTCAGGAGCCGCTATTCGAATGGAAGGGCAGGTAGCTGTTTTCGATTCAGAAAATCCCGAGAGCCCTTGTTACCAGTGTTTATATAGTGAATGTGACGATGATGATGCAAGCTGTTCACAAAACGGAGTGATGGCGCCACTAGTTGGCATAATAGGTTCAGTGCAAGCGATGGAAACGATCAAGCTTATTACTGGCATAGGTAATAGCCTCGTTGGCCGATTGTTGCTGTTAGATGCTGCCACTATGCAATGGCGCGAGATGAAACTTCCCCGTGATCCGAGCTGTCCTGCTTGTGGAGGTTCCGACGGAAGTAGCTAAATCTTCGACATGTCGCTATCATGCGGCGCTCAGACGCAGTCTGGATAGAGGATTAATAGCACGGATTCGATGAACAAAGAGATCGATAGAGCAGTAGTATCTTTCAATGACTTCGATCTGCAGAAGCCATTACGGGATGCGATCAATAAGCTTGGTTTCGAATACTGCACCCCTATCCAAGCCCAAAGTTTGTTGCACACTCTTGCCGGTCATGATGTAACCGGGCGCGCGCAGACCGGAACTGGCAAGACCGCAGCTTTTTTGATTACTATCATCAACGACCTGTTGTCCAACCCGATCGAAGGGCAACGCTATATCGCCGAGCCCCGAGCGTTAATAGTAGCGCCTACCCGGGAACTCGCCATTCAAATTGGCAGTGATTCCCAAGAATTAAACGCATTCTGTGATATTTACACTGTAACCTTGGTGGGTGGTGAAGAGTATGCCAAGCAAGATAGGCTTTTAGAAGCGAAGCCGGTTGATATTGTCGTTGCCACACCAGGCCGGCTGCTGGATTTCATACAGAACGATAAAATTTATTTGGGTCTGGTGGAATTGTTGGTACTGGATGAAGCTGATCGCATGTTAGATATGGGCTTTATTCCACAGGTTCGGCAGGTTGTATCTCGCACACCCAAAAAGGATTGTCGACAGACATTGTTGTTCAGTGCGACCTTTAACCCGGATATACTTGAGTTGGCCAGTCGTTGGGCTATAGATCCTATTATGGTCGAGGCGGAGCCGGAAAAAGTTGCCGCTGAGGCGGTTGATCAAATCGTTTACCTCGTTACTGCTGCAGACAAATACAAATTGCTCTACAACCTTATTGCTGAACCGGGGGCGGATAAGGTGATGGTGTTCAGTAATCGTCGTGATCAGGTCAGAAAATTGGCGGATGATCTTTATCGTAATGGTGTAAATTGCGGCATGCTTTCCGGAGAGGTTCCACAAACTAAACGCATACGGACATTGGAAGCATTCAAATCCGGTAAATTACAAGTTCTCGTCGCAACAGATGTTGCCGGTCGCGGCTTACATATAAATGATGTTAGTCACGTTATAAATTATACGTTGCCGGAAGAAGCCGAAGACTACGTGCATAGAATTGGCCGCACTGGTCGTGCTGGCGCAATAGGGACTTCCATCAGCTTTGCCTGTGAAGAGGATTCGTTTCTCCTGCCGGCTATCGAAGAAATACTCGGCAACAAGCTAGATTGCATACACCCAGAAGATAACCAGCTAAAACAGGCCCCAGGGGTTGTACGTGAATCCCGTTTCAGATCAAAAGTGGTTGGAGGTTCAACCAAGTCAGGGAGCAGGCCGAGGCGACGCCGCAACTAGCCCCACTAGGATCCGGCTAGTGCTTCTTAAGCTNGGGTTTTGTTCCTTACGGCTCCTGCTTCTTCTAGTGTTGCCACATAGTCAGTGGACTTCCGGTGTTTTGAGACGAGGTCCAGAAAGGTACTATCGTTTGTTAGGGCAGCGTTGACATCTTTGCCGTCTTCTATGAAGAGAGGGATAAAACGAGCAAAAAGGTTGGCGGTCATACCACGGTAGGCTTTAAGCAGGATATTATAATCAGTTGGGATTCCTGCGGGTGGTTCGAGGGAAAGAAAAGTTTTCAGGCGCTCGTCAGACCACTCCTCATCGCGAGTAGCAATTTGTGTTCTTTCCGTACCGCTTTTCTTACCTTCTCTCATTCGTTTAATTGCCTTTTGCGAATTCTTTTCCGTTGGGAGATAGTAATGACCAGGTATTCACATGAAGCAGGTTTGGCTCGAATAAAATACTAACACTTCAGGGAAGCTAGCCGTGATGGGTTCTGCTATTTGAGTTTTTCTTTCAAAATCTGATTAACCTGAGCAGGGTTAGCTTTGCCCCTCGATAATTTCATGGCCTGTCCTACAAGGTAACTCAGCACCTGCTCCTTACCTTCTCTGAATTGCTCTACCTGCTCGGGATTATTGGCGATGACTTCGTTCACTAGTTTTGCTATCTCTCCAATATCAGTAACCTGTTTTAATCCCTTTGCCTCGATGATGTCGTCCACATTGGAGGAATCTTCGATCATGGCTTCGAAAACTGCCTTGGCAATCTTGCCGGAAATAGTGTTGTCCTTGATTCGCGCGATCAATGTTGCCAAACGATCAGCCTGGATGGGTGACTCCTTTATTTCCCAGTTATTTTTTTTCAGCAATGCCTGAAGTTCGCCAGCAACCCAGTTAGCAGAAAGCTTGGCATCACCGCTGCTTTTCGCAACGCATTCGAAATAATCTGCCATGTCGCGGTTATTAGTTAGCACACTGGCATCGTAATCATTAAGGCCGAATTCTTTGGCAAAACGGGTTTTCTTGGCATCGGGTAGCTCCGGCAATGTGGCCCGAATGGAATTGACAAATGCCTGATCGATAACAACCGGAAGCAAATCAGGTTCGGGGAAGTAACGATAGTCATTTGCAACTTCCTTGCTGCGCATGGTTCGTGTCTCATCCCGATGAGCGTCATATAACCGGGTTTCTTGAACAATCCTGCCACCATTTTGGATAATATCTTGTTGGCGTTGGACCTCGTAATTAATGGCTTTTTCCACGAAGCGAAAAGANTTAATGTTTTTGATTTCAGTTCGAGTACCAAGTTCGGTTTCACCCATGGGGCGTATCGAAACATTGGCATCACAACGCATGGACCCCTGCGCCATGATGGCATCAGAAATTTCCAGGTAACGAATTATGGAATGCAATTTCTTTAAGTAGGTCACCGCCTCTTTAGCGCTCCGCAAATCTGGCTCCGAAACGATTTCAAGAAGTGGGGTGCCGGCCCGATTTAGATCAATACCCGACATACCGTGAAAATCTTCGTGCAAAGACTTTCCAGCATCTTCTTCCATGTGTGCACGAGTTACACCGATAATTTTTTCTTTGCCGTCTTCCAGAGTAATCGTCAGCGACCCTTTACCGACGGTGGGAAAATCCAGCTGGCTGATTTGGTAACCTTTTGGCAAATCCGGATAGAAGTAATTTTTGCGATCAAATATCGATGTGTTGCTAATCGATGCGTTGATAGCGAGGCCAAATTTTACGGCATGCTTTAGCGCGTCACGGTTGAGCACAGGGAGTACACCGGGCAGGGCGAGGTCGTAGATATTTGCCTGGGTATTAGGTTCCGCTCCAAATTGGGTGGACGCACTCGAAAATAGTTTGGATTCGGTAGAGAGCTGAACGTGGACTTCTAGCCCTATAACGGTTTCCCATTCCATGCTCAGTTCTCCTTCCCGAATGCAGTTGGCTTATGCTGGTGCCAATCTGTCTGCAGCTGGAACTGGTGGGCCACGTTCAGTACTTTCGCTTCNGCAAAGTCACTGCCCACAATATGCATACCAACTGGAAGTCCGTCGGCCATGCCCGCCGGAATTGAGATGCCAGGAAGGCCGGCCAGGTTTACCGCAATAGTGTAAATGTCTTCAAGGTACATGGTTACTGGGTCAGTTTTGGCACCTATTTCAAATGCCGTATGGGGTGAAGTGGGCCCGATAATTACATCGACTTCGTCAAATGCGTCTATAAAATCATTCTTGATTAATCTCCGAATCTTCTGGGCTTTTCTGTAGTATGCATCGTAGAAACCTGCTGATAGGGCATAGGTGCCGACCATGATACGGCGCTTGACTTCCTCTCCGAACCCTTCGCTGCGTGTTCGCTTGTACATATCTTCAAGATCAGCGGGATCTTTGCAACGATAGCCGTAACGCACACCGTCATAGCGGGAAAGATTTGCGGAAGCTTCCGCGGGAGCAACCACATAATATGCGCTAACAGATAAATGATTATTGGGAAGATCGATTTCTGTAATCGTAGCGCCGAGATTTTCGTATTCTTTCAGTGCTTCGCGTATGGTTTGTTCCACCCCCGCAGTCAGACCTTCGGTAAAGTGCTGTTTTGGAACGCCAATTTTCAAACCATCCAAAGAATCGCTCAGTGATGCAGTATAATCTTCTACCGGTTTATCGATGCTGGTAGAGTCTTTCTTATCTAAGCCTGCCATTACATTAGTCATAAGAGCAGCATCTTCGGCAGTTTTGCACAATGAGCCTGCCTGGTCCAAGCTGGAGGCAAAGGCAATCATTCCCCAGCGAGATACTCTCCCATAACTGGGCTTGAACCCAGTAATACCGCAGAAGGCTGCGGGTTGACGGATAGAACCTCCGGTATCGGTACCAGTAGCCATGGCACAAAGGTTAGCGGCAACGGCAACAGCCGATCCACCTGACGAGCCTCCAGGCACACGCTTCGTGTCCCAAGGATTTTTCACTGGCCCGAAGAAACTGGTCTCATTGGAAGAACCCATGGCGAATTCGTCCATATTTGTCTTTCCCAGCATGATCGCGCCAGCATCATTGAATTTCTCAACAACAGTCGCATCATAAGGCGCTACGAAATTATGCAGCATACGTGAACCGCAAGTGGTAGTTACACCATTCGTGCAAAATATGTCTTTATGAGCCAGGGGTACGCCGAGCAGGGGAGAATTGCTACCTTTAGCACGTTTCTCATCGGCTGTTTTTGCCTGTCTTAGGGCAGAATCCGCACACACAGTTATATAGGCATTAAGCTCTCCATTGAACTGTGTAATGCGATCTAGATAAGTCTGTGTCAGTTCAACGCTGGATATATCACCAGCGTTGAGAGCGACGGCAATTTCGGCAACGGTTTTTTCGATCATCGGATAACGGTTCCCTTCATTCTGTAATACCAGTCAGGTCTTACTCGATAACTTTGGGAACCAAGTACAGTCCGTCGCGGGCTTCTGGTGCTAAAGATTGCAAGTCATCGTGATGAGCTACTTCAGTGACCTCATCGGCGCGCAGGCGCTGCAGTGCTTCCAATGGGTGCGCCAGTGGTTCGATATCATCTGTGTTGACTGATTGCATCTGGTCGATAAGGGCCAGGATGTCAGTAATGCGGCTCATCACCCCTTCAGCCTCAGCTCTACTGATATGCAGCCGAGCCAAATGGGCGATCTTTTCTACTTCAGACTTATCTAAAGCCATCCAATAACTCCCGAAGAAATCAGTGCTAGGAAAGAGCAGGTGCAGGGTTTGTTGACTCAATTAAATGCCGAGTGCCACTTGCTCTAACTCTTTACGGTTGCTAGAGTGCGCCTAATCGCGAAGAGGCGAGATTATACTTGAAATTCACCTACTTAGGCCAAACTTATAGTAAATCTCGCNGTCTAAGGCTCAAGGTGATTTCATTTGTCACATTTGATCGTTACTAAAGAATGCGACAATTCCTCAGCGTACCCTAAATCATTGGGGGTACTTGCCGCCTTAATAACAATGACCGTCGGGATTGGAATCTTTATATCGAGGTAAACGGAAATCAATGTTAAGAAGAATTCGGGGATTGTTCTCCAATGACCTATCAATCGATTTAGGGACGGCGAACACGCTCATTTATGTGCGTGATGAAGGCATAGTATTGAATGAGCCTTCGGTTGTCGCTATTCGGACTCATAACGGCCAGAAAACGGTGACTGCTGTGGGATCTGATGCAAAGCGCATGTTGGGTAGAACACCAGGCAATATAATGGCAATAAGACCCCTCAAGGATGGTGTAATTGCCGATTTCCAGGTTACTGAAAAAATGCTACAGCATTTTATTAACAAGGTTCACGAAAATAGCTTCTTTCCTCCTAGCCCGCGTGTATTAATATGCGTGCCCTGTAAATCGACTCAAGTTGAACGCCGTGCCATTCGTGAATCGGCTGCCAGTGCTGGAGCCCGCGAAGTGCGCTTGATTGAGGAACCTATGGCAGCAGCTATTGGTGCTGGGCTTCCAGTGGAACAAGCGAGCGGATCTATGGTAGTAGATATTGGTGGAGGGACTACTGAGATCGCGATTATCTCCCTCAACGGTGTGGTATATTCAGAATCCGTGCGGATAGGGGGAGACAGAATGGATGAAGCCATTATCTCACATGTTCGCCGTAACTACGGAAGCCTCATAGGCGATGCCACAGCAGAGCGCATCAAGAAAGAAATTGGTTGTGGCTATGCTTCCGATTCACAGGAACTGCGCGAAATCGATGTGCGAGGGCGCAATCTTGCAGAAGGTATACCCCGCAGTTTTACCCTGAACAGCGACGAGATCCTCGGGGCCCTTCAGGAAACTCTTTCTGCTATTGTGCAGGCGGTGAAGAGTGCTCTAGAACAGTCTCCTCCAGAATTAGCGTCCGATATTGCGGAGTCCGGTGTGGTTCTGACCGGAGGTGGTGCTCTTTTGAAAGATATTGATAAATTATTGTCGGAAGAGACCGGATTGCCGGTGATTGTGGCGGAAGACCCCCTGTCCTGTGTCGCTCGCGGCGGCGGTAAGGCCATGGAGCTNATGGATGCCAACGACGTTGATCTGGCAAGCTTGGAGTAATGGTCTAAGCGAAAAATGCTCATTTACGCCGGTTAGGGCAGATTCTATAATTTCTGCTATCCAAACCTGAGGTAGTCCAGCCATCGATAAGACCCTGTTCACAAAAGGCGTTGCACTGGAATACCGGACTCTCGCCTTTCTCCTATTATCAGTGTGTATCATGTTTGCTGATAACCGTTTCGGTTATCTTGAAAAAGTCCGATTTGGTCTCGGTTATGCGACCACGCCCGTCTATTGGGTTTCTGATATCCCTACTCGTGTTTCCCTCTGGATAGACGATGTCTTCGTGTCCCGCACTGATCTGCTGGAAGAGAACGAATATCTAAGAGAGGAATTACTGATCGCCCAACAGGAATTGCAATTGCTAGAAAGCCTAGCTAGTGAGAATAGCCGGCTACTCGAACTCAACGAAGCGACTCAGGTAATCGAGGGGGAGGTAATGCCGGCGGAGATAATTAATATTTCGCCTGATCCTTACTCGAAACGGGTATTGATCAATAAAGGGGCCCGAGATGGTGTATTTGCCGGTCAACCTCTGCTGGATGCGAATGGACTAATGGGTCAAGTAGATGAAGTGCTGCCCTTCACGAGCTGGATATTGCTTATTACTGATTCTCATCATGTCACACCGATTGAGGTAAACCGAAATGGCGAACGAGCTCTGGCGCGAGGAAGTCGAACCACTGCGACGGAGCTGGAGCTTGAATTTGTTACCCAGACTCAAGATATTCTCGCAGGAGATCTGTTAGTGAGCTCTGGAATGGGCCAGATTTATCCCAAGAATTACCCGGTTGCTGAAATCATCAGTGTATATGTAGACCCAGGTCAGGAATTTGCCACAGTTATGGCCAGGCCCTTAGCCCAGATAAATAGTACTCGCCATGTCATGCTGGTTTTTAATCAGGATGATGCCGTTGATCCAGCAACGGATGACATAGAATCCGATAAAACTTTATTGCCTGCTGGTAGAGATAACCAGGGAGTGCAAAATGAAACAGAATCCNCAGGCCAGCAGGAGTAGCTATGCAGCGAAAAGCACATGCTAGCTGGGTGATATTTTTCACTTTTTTTATCGCCTANTTGCTGGCTATCTTGCCGTTTCCGCAATGGGGAATGAACTGGCGTCCTGAATGGGTGCCGATGGTACTCATTTACTGGACGATGGCCCTTCCCTATCGCATCGGGATCAGTTCCGCCTGGGTTGCAGGACTTGTCCTAGACATCTTAGAAGGCTCTATCCTTGGTCTGAATGCAATGGCTTTGGTTATAATTGCTTACGTCACACTCAGTTTGCACTTGAGGCTCCGGATGTTTTCTTCGTTACAACAAGCTGGAATGGTGCTAGCACTGGTTGGGCTGAATCTGATGTTTTGTCACTGGTTACAGATCCTGACTGGACAAACCGTGCCGTCTAATCAAATGTTTCTTATGGCCGCATTAACAAGTGCGGTCGTCTGGCCTTCATTGTTTTACTTGCTCAGACAGATACGGCGAAGTTTTGATGTGCACTAAGCGCGTGCTGTAGTGCAATTAATGACAAGTCCTCAAATTATTCTAGCTTCCGCCTCTTCGCGTCGACGACAGTTACTTTCCCAGCTTGGGTTGGAGTTCGCCGTGGCTGTGCAGGATATTGATGAGATCCAACATCCCGGCGAGGTACCTATTGATTTCGTGCGGCGGATGGCTGTAGAAAAAGTACAAGCTGCGCAAGCTGAATTGACCGATGAAGCCACTAGCTTGGTTATTGGTGGGGATACCGTCGTGGTCTTTAAGGGTTCGGTTCTTGGTCAGCCGGAGGATAAAGAAGATGGACTTCGGATGCTGCGCTTACTATCGGGCAAGGCCCATTCTGTTTTAACAGCCGTGGCTGCAGCAACATTGGATAAAAAACGGGTGAGCGTGTCAGAGAGCAAAGTAAAGATTTGTCGCATCAGCGAACAGGAAGCCGAAGCGTACTGGCAAAGCCGAGAACCGGTCGATAAAGCGGGAGCTTATGGTATCCAAGGATTAGGAGCCGTGTTTGTTAAAACGCTGCACGGTAGCTACAGTGGAGTCATGGGTCTTCCATTATATGAAACGGCTAAGCTACTAAGTGAATTTGGCATTAATTGCGTGACTAAGTTCGGAGCGGATTTTGAGCAAAGAAATACTAATTAACGTTACCCTTATGGAGACTAGGGTGGCATTGATCGGAAACGGATTGTTGCAGGAAATTTTTGTCGAGCGTCATAACAAACATGGACATGTAGGGGATGTGTTCCAGGGAAGTGTAGTACGTGTGATGCCGGGTATGGGAGCTGCCTTTGTTGATGTTGGTATGGAAAAAGCGGCTTTTATACACGCTTCAGATGTTTCGATCATAGACGATGATGGGTTTAAGGTCAGGGATAATGGAAATAGAGCTATACAGGAGCTTTTGCGTGAAGGGCAGTCCTTAGTTGTTCAGGTGGCGAAAGACGCCATCAGCAACAAAGGAGCTAGGCTGACAACTCATATAACGCTGCCTTCGCGAAATTTGGTCTACTTACCACGCAGCACACACCTTGCTATTTCCCAGCGGCTGGAAGAGGAAGCAGAGCGCGAGCGTCTGTTGAATGAGCTGCGTGAATGCCTAGAACTGGAAGGTCTTGCGGACCAGGGCGGGTTTATAATTCGCACTGCCGCTGAGGGGGCCAGCCGGCAAGAACTTCTTGAAGATGTTCGATTCCTGAAACGCCTTTGGAGCAAGGTGGATGAGCGTATTACAAGAAGCAAGAGCATAAAACGAGTTTACCAGGAAGTCCCTTTATATATTCGCGCGGTACGAGATCTGATTGCTCAGGAAGTAGACAATATTCGCATTGACAACAGAGAATCCTTTGATGATATCAGCCAATTTTTGGAAGATTTCATTCCCGAATTGAGGGCCAGTATCGAGTACTATGAAGCTGACCGACCCATCTTTGATCTTTACAACCTCGAAGGTGAAATTAAAAAAGCGCTGGGGCGACAGGTCAAGCTTAAATCCGGTGGTGATTTAATTATTGACCAGACCGAAGCGATGACCACCATCGACGTTAATACCGGCGGCTACCTCGGCAATCGTAATCATGCCGAAACTATTCTGAAAACCAACCTTGAGGCAGCGACTGCAATAGCTCGCCAATTACGAGTCAGAAATCTTGGTGGAATAATCATCGTTGACTTTATCGATATGCAAGATCCAGAACACCAACGTCAACTGGAGCGCACTTTTAATAGAGCTCTAGAGGAGGATCATGCCCGTACATCTGTAACTGGGATATCGGAACTGGGCCTTATCGAAATGACCCGTAAGCGCACTCGAGAGAGCCTCGGGCAAATACTAAACAGCCATTGCCCGGTTTGCGATGGTAGAGGCACCCTGAAATCCGCCGAAACTGTTTGCTACGAAATTTTCAGGGAAATTCTTCGCATCGTGCGAGCCCGCGAGAATAACGTACTACTTGTCACAGCGTCCCAGTTTGTGGTCGACCGTCTGCTTGATGAGGAATCGGTTATGCTTGCAGAGCTTGAAGAATTGGTAAATAAGACGGTCAAAATCGAGGTGGAACCTATGTATACTCAGGAGCAATTCGACGTGGTTCTCGTCTAGTGGGATAGAGAATTTCTGTGCTTTGATTAGCCTCAATTTGCTTTCAGTTCCAGGTTAGGAAGCCTGCGCTACATTAACGAATAGGATAATGAAGGTCTGAGAAACTTTCCGTTAAAACGGACTGGATTCAACTAGCGTAGGGACAAGAACG
>JGI24817J26689_1000106_pt1:0-15000 | contig 16827 bp, 15 predicted proteins | sample METZYME_3_300m_FD_26689 | JGI IMG/M metagenome (IMG submission 26689) | reverse complement strand
CCTGAAGTGCCACAGAATCATATCCTTGTATTAATGGGTATAGAAATTCATGGATTGAGATTGGATTCTCAGATTTAAATCTTGTTTTAAAATCGTCTCGCTCCAACATTCTTGCAACAGTGTAATTAGAAGCAATTTCAACTAATTGGGCAGTGCCAATCTTTTTCATCCATTGTGAATTAAATTCTATTCTTGTTTTATCTTTATCCAGTATTTTAAAAATCTGTTTCTTATAAGTTTTAGCGTTTTCCTTGACCTGTTCTTTTGTTAGCACCGGCCTTGTCTCATTCGCACCTGATGGATCTCCAATCATGCCTGTGAAATCACCTATTAAAAAAATAATCTCATGGCCAAATTCTTGAAACTGTCTCATTTTATTGATGATGACAGTATGGCCAAGATGAAGGTCAGGAGCAGTTGGATCAAATCCAACTTTAATTTTTAGAGGTTTCTTTGATTTAATTCTTTGAATAAAATCTTTTTCGACAAGAATTTCTTCAGTGCCCCTTTTTAGTTCTCTAAGTTGTTCATTGATCGATGACATGAATTGTTATTATATAGATGAATAAATAACCGGTATATAAATGATTCAAGCTGATGCTTCTATGAGAAATGTTTACATTGGTGTTATGTCTGGAACCAGTGTCGATGCAATGGACGTTGTCGCTGTGGAAATTTTTGATGATTGCTTTAATCTCATTAGTACTGAAAGTTTCAACTTTGAAGAAAGATTAAGAAAAGAAATTTTGGAAGTATCAAGAAATAGCTCTCAACTCAATACTTCTGAAGTGAAATTAATCGATCAGAAACTTGCTGATTCCTATGGAAAAGTAATCAATGAGTTCATATCAAGATCGAGAATCAATAAAAATGACATTGCAGCGATCGGTCTGCATGGACAAACAATTCTTCATCAACCAGATGTTGATCAACCTTTTAGCCTGCAAATAGGAGATGGACAGATCGTTTCTGATATTACTGGACTAAAAGTAATTGATGACTTTAGATCAGCTGATATCAGAGCTGGAGGACAGGGTGCACCACTTGCTCCAATATTTCATTCTTTTCTATTTGGAAACGAAGAAGAAATAAGATGTGTCGTAAATATTGGAGGTATTGCAAATATTAGTTTTTTCAAAGGCAGAGAGGTCATAGAAGGTTATGACTTAGGACCGGGCAACGTCCTAATGGATTCTTGGTCTGTGCATAATGGGATTGGGCAATATGACAAAGACGGTAACTGGGCAAAATCAGGAAAGACAAACAATGAACTCCACATGATCTTGATGGATCAAGATGAATTTTGGAATAAAGCACCCCCAAAAAGCACGGGCACAGATTTTTATAATCTTGATTTTATAATTAGGGCAATAAAGAAGTGTAATCAGGAGCCGAGACCTGAAGATGTGCAAAGAACACTCCTTGAACACACAGCTGGCTTATTTGCTTATATTGGAGAGGATAATATTGTTATGCCAGTGGACAAAAGAAGTAATTGGATTGCAATTTCTGGTGGAGGCTCTAAGAATAAATTCCTTGTAGAAAGAATTGAAGATTTAATTTATATCCCTAACGGCGAACTTCAATCAACTGAAGTTTGGGGAGTTGAGTCTGAATGGGTTGAAGCTTTAGGATTTGCTTATCTTGCATTCCTTAGAACGAATGAAACATCTGTTGACTTGTCAAAAGTTACGGGTTCAAAAGGGAGAATCTTGCTAGGAAATATTCATTTACCATCACAGTAGATAGAATGAGGTCGATTGATTGCTGACTAATTAAGAGAAAGATGAACCNCAACTGCACGTTGTATTGGCATTAGGATTTTTTATTACAAACCTTGCCCCTTGTAGATCTTCTTGGAAATCAATCTCAGCACCCGTTAGGTATTGGATACTCATTGGGTCTACTATTAGTTTAACTCCATGTTTAATGACTTGTGTGTCGGCCTCATCTCTATCTTTATCAAACGAAAAGCCATATTGAAAACCAGCACAGCCTCCACCAGTAACATACACCCTAAGATGCATATCAGGATTATCTTCATCTTTTAATAGTGCTCCAACTTTTATGGCAGCAGCATCGCTAAATATTATCGGTTCTTCATGCATGGTGACATTATAAAAGTTATATCTATCTTATAAAAGGGGTAAATTCATTGATAACTTTTTCATACACATTACGCTTAAAATTTATAACCTGTTTAATCGTAGTCTCAGGCTGAACCCATTTCCATGAATCAAATTCCTGTTGAGAACTTGAACTAAGATTAATCAAACTGGGGTTATCATTAAATTTCAATAAAAACCATTTCTGTCTCTGACCAATGACTGTTATCCCATTTGTTTGCTTTCTAATATTTCTTTTAGGCAAACGATATTCATACCAACAATCTGAGATGTATGTCACTTCTATATTTTTTTCTCCCAAGCCTGTTTCTTCATTAAGTTCCCTATACATGGCTTTCTTCGGGCTCTCGCCTAATAGAATGCCGCCTTGAGGAAACTGCCAACCTGATTGATACTTCCTCTTAGCAAAAAAAACTTTTCTGTTTTTATTGAAAATGACAATCCCAACATTAGCACGAAACCCATCATCAAAAATTAAATCCCCCATCAATCAATCCTACAATTTATTCATTCTTATTAAAGTAGGATTGGCCTTCTTCCATCATTGCAACAAAAGTCTCTTCTTGGCCTTGGGTGATTGCGTGTGTTATCTCATTAATTGCTGCGTTAAGCTCCTTAATTGTTTTTAGACTGTGCTCATTTAAATGCTGTATTTCAAAATAAAGATGGGGGTTCTCATCAGTCACTCTTTTAGCAACATTCAACTGATCTTTAAAAGTGGTGCTTGATAATTTAGGAAGCAACGCTCTATTATCATCAGTTGATGCTAGGACTTTAGCAAAAGCTATATTGATCATATGAGATAAACCCAAGACATAAGCAATCGCATAATCATGGTTTTCAATAGACATATCAATTAACTGGGCTGTAGTTGACTCAAATAATTTCTTTACTTCTTGATGTGTATTTTGCTGATCAATGTCCATAAAAATAACCTGCTTACCGGTCAATAAATCACTATCTGGACCAAACATTGGATGAATAGAGGTAACTTGCATCCCTGAATTTACCATGTCTTTTAAGATGCTTTGTATAGGTGATTTTATAGAGCCTATATCAAAAATTATTCCTCGTCTTTTAGCCCCAAGCATTGCTTGCAGTATATCGATTGATTGTCTTAAAGGAGCAGCAACAACCGTAATGGTGTAATCATCATTCGCTTCCTCCCATGTTGAGTAATGTTGGGACCCAGATTCAGATTCAATTGGGTCTGCGATATCAACTGTAAAGCCCTGCAACATCAAAAACTCGACGAACCAGCCACCCATTCTACCTGATCCTCCTATGACCAGCGCTCTTTTACCACTGCCCTGACCCTCCTCTTTGACGCGAGCAAATTCCTGAGTTTTAAGGGAGCTCTTTATGAGAAGTTGCATCAAATCTACAACCAAATGTGTATCAACCTCTAGGCTCTCAGCATGAGACTGAGCTAACTCAATGACTTGCTTTTCCCTAATGTAATCGCGAGTGGGTTGGCCTTTGTCTCTTTTGTAAGCTCCTATTTCTTCTGCCAAGACTTGTCTTTCATGAATTAGATCTATGATCTTTAAATCCACTTCGCTTAGCTTTGATCTTAATTTCTCTAAATCTTTCATTTATTAAAAAAAATAATAATTCTCTTTTTTTGTAATTAGCTTTCTATTCCTGATAATCTGAATCTATTATTGAATCGAAGTACATATTATAGCAAATCATCAATTTAGTTTATGATCTCAGACTTAAGAAAAAGTAGCGTCACTAACCCCATTCTAGTTTTAAAAGAATGGTTGCATGAAGCAAGGCAATCTGGAATTCAACCCAACCCAAATACTATGTCAATATCAACAGTTGATTCTATGGATTGCCCTAATTCTAGAATGGTCTTATGCAAAGAAATTAACGAAGATCTTGGCTATCTGGTTTTTTATACTAATTATAATTCTAAGAAATCTAAGGAAATTGCATCCCATAATGATTGCTCTGCATTGTTTCACTGGGATCCTCTAGGCTATCAGGTGAGAATTCGAGGAAAGCTTATCAAATCACCCAATCATGAGAGTGATAATTATTTTTCTACCAGGAAAGTGGGGAGCCAGCTCTCAGCCTGGGCAAGTAATCAAAGTCATCATGTTGAAGATCGTGAGTCACTGGATAACCAGTTTCAAGAAATTATGAGGCGATTTAATATTCAAGATGCAGACTTAGATTCAACAGAAATTGAGATACCTAGACCTGAATTCTGGGGTGGTTATAGAATCTGGGTAAAAGAAATTGAGTTATGGTTAAATCAGAGCGAACGATTTCATGATCGCTTATCTTTCAAACGAGACCTTATTGAAACCCCTTCCGGTTTTGATGCTGAAAATAATTGGGTGGTAAAAAGATTACAACCTTAATTTACAACATAGCTAATTGATATTAAGATAGCTGGATTGAGTTTCAGTTAATTAATGAACTGTAAGGGAAGTTGGTGGAAACAATCCAACGCTGCCCCCGCAACGGTGATCAAGTTAACTCCTCTACTGAAGACTTTTAGTTTTCAACCACTGTCGATAGACGGGAAGGTGTATTGGAGAAGTAATCTTGTCAGCCCGGAGACCTGCTCAATAAAAAAGTACGGTGGGTACGCGTTCTCATAGTAGGTTGAGCCTGTCCATCGCATAAAAATAAGGAAACTACTAATGAGAAACAAACTATTTCTGATAATTCTTCTTTTAGCTTTTATGAATTATGAGGCTATTGCAGAAGATTCAGAATTGATTGAAAATCTGGTTATTACAGCCGCTAAAAGTCAACAATTAACTAACGAAGTTATCGTGCCTATTATCGTGATTGATCAATCAGATATTGAGTTATCAGGTGTTAATGATATTGCTGAATTACTGAGTTTTTTTAATGGGATTAATATTTCAACCAACGGAGGTCCTGGCCAACTAACTTCGATTTTTGTTCAAGGATCTAATAGCAATCAAGTATTAATACTCGTGGATGGGATAGCAATNAATGACTCGGCTACAGGCATAGCTGCAATACAAAACATTCATCCANATATGGTTGAACGAATTGAAATAGTCAAATCTCCAAGAGCTGCATTATATGGTTCAAATGCAGTTGGAGGTGTGATTAATATTTTTACCAAACGCGGCTCAGACGGAACAACTTTAGGGTTTAAATATGGTTCAGATAAAACACAAATAATAAATATTTCCACAGTGAGTAAAATGACATCTGGCAAGGTAGGTTTGCACTTTAATGATTATGATACTGATGGCTTTCCTAGCAAAGAAATCAGTAATATCAACAGCAAACATAATAATAGATCAATCAATGGATTTTATGATGGTCAATGGGACAATGCGATTATTAAAGCCAGCATTTTGGACAGTCACGGAACAACTGATTATCTAGATTTTTTCGCAAGCCCAGTAAGCCAAGATTTTAATAACACCACTTTCAGCTTCAATTTAAATGAGAAAAAAAATGAGGCCTGGAATACCAATATTAATATTGGTTTGAGTAAAGATTTACTGGATCAAAATAATTCCAATGACTTCAATCATTCTAAAAACTTTATAGTCGAGTGGAGAAATAATTTTAGATTAAATAAAAACAATGAATTATTGACCGGTATAGCTCTAGAAAATGAGCAGTTTGATGCAAGCAATTATGGTTTAAATATACATACTAGTTTAAATAATAAGGCGCTCTTCCTAGAGAATATTTTTTCTAGTCAGAAAAACCAATTCTTGGTAGCAATTCGTTTAAATGATAAAGAAGGTATTAATGATAAAATGAGTTGGAACCTTGAATACGGCCATCATATTAACCCTAATACAAGATTATTACTGAATGCTGGGAAAGCCTTTAGAAACCCCTCTTTCTTTGATTTGTATGGCTTTGGTGGTAATACTTTACTACGGCCAGAATACTCTGAAAAAATAAGCTTAGGTTTGTCCTATCAACCTAACTCCTCAACAAATATTGATCTTCACTATTTTGATAATAGAGTTAAGGATCTTGTGGCTTTTAACTATATAGATTTTAAGCTTTATAATATTGAAAGATCAAAAACTTCTGGGATTGATCTTAATCTAAACACCGATATAAATAAATGGATTCTAAATCTTCATGCTACTCTCCAAGATCCAGAAAATTTGACCACCTCAACGCAATTACTAAGGCGACCAAGAAATTCATTCGGAATTAGTGCAAGACGAAGTTTTGAAAAACTAACTTTTAATTTAAATCTAGCTAAAAACTCCTCCAGGAATGATTTTGGTGGGGTCATTCTTGATGCTTACACCTTGGTAAACTTAACAATTCGATATCAGCTCAATAATCATTGGACTTTTAACAGTTCAATCAACAATCTTAATAATGAAAAATACACGCTAGCAAATGGTTATATTACTCCTGACAGAAAAGTTTATTTCGGGTTTATTTATAGCCCTGAAGGTTAAAGTTTTTGCTTCATCATAGAGATAAAAGCTAAGATAAAAGAATGGGAAATCGATTAACAAAGATTTATACAAAAAAGGGTGATGATGGCAGCACCGATTTAGGAGGAAATCAACGCGTGCCAAAATATGACCAGCAAATAGAGGTCTACGGTTCTCTCGATGAATTAAGTGCTGCTATTGGACTTATAATCACAAAAACAAACATTCCTGAAGAAATTGGGAAGTTTCTCAAAAACTCTCAACAAGATCTTTTCAATATTGCTGGAGAAATCTCTGCCCCTGAATTTAAAAGTATTGATGAGAAGAAAGTAGAGAATATTGAAGTTCTGATAGAAAAGATTAATGAAGAATTACCCCCACTAAAAGAATTTGTGGTTCCAGGTGTTAATGAACAATCAGCTCAAACTCATCTCGCAAGAGCTATATGCAGAAGAGCAGAAAGGGCTATCGTTAAACTATCTTCTATAAAAGAAGTCAACCCTTTTGCTCTAAAATATCTCAATCGACTATCAGATGCCTTCTTTGTTATTGCTAGAAAATTGGCTAGAGAAGACGGTGAAAAAGAAGTAGTTTGGGAACATGAACGCCCTTAATAATAATCTATGGATATAGAAATTATCCTTGAACCTGATTTACATCCTAATCAGGTTGCTGAACTTGCAATCAAAGCAGAAGAATATGGAGTAAGAGCTCTCTGGACTTCAAATTATCACCAACAATGGGATGCCTTTATGAGTCTCATCCCTGCTGCACAGCAAACAAAAAAAATTCTTCTTGGTCCACTAGCAATTAGCCCTTTCGAGATGCACCCTTTAAAAATGGCAAATGCTCTTTTAACTTTGAATGAACTCTCTAATGGTCGAGCAATCATTGCTGTAGGTGCGGGTGGTGGAACATTAGGTGCAATGAAGTTTTCATGTCGTGAAACTACTTGTCCAGGATTAAAGCCATTTCGAATCATCAAATCAGTTAAAGAAGCTGTTGAAATATTGATCAATGCTTCGGAGAAAAAATTTAATTTAAAATTTGAAGGTGAAATTTTTAATATCACTAGGCCTTATATGCAAGGCTTTACATGGGCAAAATCTAGTCGACCGAAAATTTATACCTGCTCGACTGAACCTCAAATGTTAAGGCTAGGAGGTCAGTTTGCAGATGGATTGCAAATGAGTGACGTGGCCTTACCAATGTTGAAAGAAGCAATGAATAATATTCATCAAGGACTTTCAAAAAGAGAGGAATCAATTGATGATTTCAGAATAGGGAATTTCTGGGCTTGGCATATCAAAGATGATAAAGAAGAATCACTCAAAGAAGCGCGTAGAGAATTAGTCTTTCGTGGATCATTACTACCACCATTCTCTCTGCATCACTTCCTAAATGAGGAAGAAGCACAAATTGTAATTGATAACTTTAATGCTGGACCAAATAATGAATTTGCAAAAGCGTATATCAGTCGATCAGGAATTATTGACAATGTCCCTGAAAATCTGGTTTCAAAATTGATAGATGATTTAAGTTCTGCTGGGGATATGAATGATATTGACAAAGAATTAGAACGATTTTATGTGTTTAAAAAAGCTGGAATAACAGACTTATCAATACGCTTATTTGATAACCCAATGGCAGGACTAAAAATGATAGGAGAAAAAGTTCTTCCCGCTCTTGCAAATTAGATGAATATTATTAAGTGGTTTAAACTTGAATTTCGAAGTCTATACATGAGACGAATGCTCAGTTTTGAGGCACAACAAAAAAATAGCCTAAGAAGAGAAGAAAAACGCCAAAAGGCAAATCGATCACATACCGTCTATTATTTTCATGAAGTAAATGACCCATATAGTCATTTATGTGCCCAGATTCTCAAACCTCTAACAGATCATTATGAGATTGATCTTGTTCCTTTAATCGTTGGAAAACCACCCAAGTCGTCGACACCAGAAACTGAGATGCTAATGACGCATAGTATTGAAGATGCTGTTATGATTGCCCCTTATTACAATCTTCAATTTCATCCATTGACAAGTGAAATTGATCATCAAAGCATAGAAGTGGCTCAATCTATTTTAGTCAATTGTGATCAATCTAAGTTTATAAACACTGCAGTCCGAGTTGGAGAGGCGCTTTGGTCTGGAAATTCTGATGAACTTCATTCAATGAATGATTCTAAAAATCATTTGAACAATAACCATTTATCCTCAGTTATAAAGAAAAATAATATGACGAGAAAAAAAATGGGGCATTATTTTGGTGGTGTTTTTGCTTATGAAGGTGAGTGCTACTGGGGAATTGACCGTCTACCTCATCTTGAAAAACGCTTGACTGAAGTGGGAGCTAAAAAAGGAGATAAGGAAGGGACCGTAATGTCTAAAAAATATTCTGTAGTTAATAAAAAACAGTGGCCTGAGCTTTATCTTGATATTTTTTGGTCTGGTAGAAGTCCCTATAGTTATCTTGCTATGAAGCCATTAGCTGAGCTCAGAGAAAAATATAACGTTGAGCTTAGATACCAAATTATTCAGCCAATGGTCATGAGGGGTATGAAAATTAACCCAGAAAAAGGTTTATATATCGTCAAGGATTGCATGCGTATTGCTAATGAAAATAATATACCCTTCGGAAATATAATTGATCCAGTGGGTGAAGCTGTAGAAAGATGCTATTCAATGTTTGATTACGTCAGAAAAAACAGGAAAGAAGAACAGTACCTTCATGCTTTTGCAAAAGCAGTTTGGGCTGAGGGAAAACATGGGTATTTAACAAGCACACTTAAAACAATTATTAATAAAATTGACTTAGATTGGGAAGAAGCAAAAACTGAATTGGATTCTACAAATTGGACAAATGAAACAGATAAAAATAGAGAAACTCTATATAAGCTTGGTAAATGGGGACCACCAACAATGTCATTATCAAATTCTGAAGGAGAAAATCTGATTACTGTATGGGGTCAAGATAGAATTTGGTTAATTGAGGAAACCATCAAATTAATGCAAGTGAGTCATAATTAAGATAAATTATATCTCCTAAATCAAAGGAATTATGACTATGAAATCAAATCAGAAAGTATTTATTACGGGAGCCAGCAGTGGCATTGGAGCAGCAATCGCTGCAGAGTATGCTAGCCAAGGAGCAATTCTTGGTTTGGTTGCTAGAAGAGAAGCAAAACTTGAAGCTATTAAAAACGAATGCTTAGCGCTAGGTGCTGAGGATGTTAAAACCTATTCACTTGATGTTACTGATTTGGATCAATCAATGTCTACCGCAAAAGATTTTATTGCCTGGGCAAAGGAAGGAATTGATATCGTTGTTGCTAATGCAGGTGTTGCCTTCTCAGATCATCTCTCATCTGGTGATCCAACTCAAATTAATCAAACCCTACTTATTAATATACTTGGTGTAACAAATACCGTTATTCCTTTTGTGCCAACAATGAAATCACAAAAAAAAGGTGCCATTGTTATTATGTCTTCCATAGCCAGCTTTACCGCGCCAGCGTATTTTGGTGGGTATTCTGCTTCAAAAGTTGCTGTCAGAAGATTGGGAGATGGATGGAGAGCAACACTTCAAAAACATAATGTACAAGTCTCCACAATATGCCCTGGCTATATCAAAAGCGAGATGACTGATATTAATGATTTTAAGATGCCATTCCTTATGGAAACTGATGTAGCAGCTAAAAAGATGGTACAGGCAATTAAGTCTAGGAAAAAAACATATATCCTTCCTTGGCAATGGCGTCCAGTAATTGCCATCTCAAGATTGTTTGGAAGAAAACTTAAAAGTATCTAATTAGGTGGACAATAAGCCCATTGTTTTCCTTGATATGGACGGTGTGCTCGCCGACTTTTTTGGTGCCTTTTCGAGTTTAGCTGGAGTAAAGCATTGGAAAGACCTGGGGCCTTCAGAATTATACAATACTCTTCAAACAATCATCGGCAGTGATTTCTTTTCAACTATTCCAAAAACATGGTGCTGTGATGAATTGATTTCAATGGTGGTGGAATTTTCTGGAAGCTATTCTATTCTCTCATCGCCTCTGGATGGAGATGAAGAAAATTGTGCACATTGGAAGAGAGCATGGATTGAAAATAATCTCAATCCAAAACCATCAGAGATATTTATTGATAGAGATAAAGGGAATTATGCGATGTATCAGAATAAACGTAATATTTTGATAGACGATAGGCCACACAATATTACAGCATGGGAGAATCAAGGAGGAATCGCAATAAGGTTCCAAGCTAACCAGGATCAATTAGGGATCATTGAAGAAGTATTTAGAAGTATCAATTAAAATCAAAGTCAATAGCACTAGCTAAATTAAGAAGCTAGCTTCCCTGATGTCATAAGGCTCAAAAAATTCAATTGACTAGATAAGAATAAATCGTAAAACTGATTAGGGATTATTAACAATAAGTTGCACTTAGGGAGGAATTAACCGTGTCTCGAAGAAGAGGTGGTCGTAAAGCCAAAGTTGCAATACGATCAGCGCCATTATCAGACAAATCAAAGCCTGTTCATCCAGGTGAGTCAGGCGGTCAATATAAACCACTAAATGATGAAGGTGTTGCAGATATAGTTGAGAATAGTTTTCGTATTTTAGAAGACGTTGGCTTTAATCAAGCAACGCCACACTGCATTGAGACATGCACAGCTTTGGGAGCTGTGATGAGCGATGATGGNCGACTCCGTTTCCCACGAAAAGTGGTAAAAAAAGCTATTGACATNAGNAATAAGGATTTAATCCTATATGCACAAAATCCTNCCAATGATTTACATGTCAGCGGCAGTCGTGTGTATTTTGCTACTGCTGGTGCCGCGGTGATGATTGCGGATGCAGAAACCAAAACTTATCGTGATTCAATGGCTCAAGATTTATATGATATGGCTCGCATCGCTGACACCTGTGAACACATTCACATGTTTCAACGTACTTGTGTGCTCAATGATATCAAAGATAACTATGCCATGGATTTGAACACTGCCTATAATTGTGTCATGGGCACCACTAAGCATGTTGGTTCCAGCTGGACGGAAGCCCATCATCTCGAAAAAACACTCAAACTCTTACATCTCATGGCTGGTGGAGAAGAAGCTTGGCGGATGAGACCATTTGTCAGTCAATCCAATTGTTTTGTAGTTCCCCCAATGAAGTTTGCTGAAGAATCTTTAGAATGCCTGCGTATAGCAGTAGAAGGCGGCATGCCGGTGCTGTTACTTTCAGCAGGACAAGCCGGAGCCACAGCACCCCCCTGCCTTGCTGGTACTGTCTCTCAAGCATGGGCTGAATGCCTCGGTGGCTTGGTGTATGTGAACGCTATAAAGCCAGGGGCTCCTGCGATATTGGGTGCATGGCCTTTTGTCTCAGACTTAAGAACAGGTGCAATGAGCGGTGGCTCACCAGAGCAAGGTATTTTATCTGCTGCGTGTGCACAAATAGGTCAACACTTCGGTTTACCCATGGGCACTGGTGCTGGAATGTCAGATGCTAAATTACCTGATTTTCAAGGTGGTGCAGAACATGCTTCAAACGTTGCAGTGAGTGCTTTATCTGGAGCCAATATTATCTATGAATCGGCTGGTATGTACTCCAGCCTTTTGAGTGCCTGTCTAGAAAGTTTATTGCTTGATAATGATCTCCTGGGTGCGTGCATGCGAATGGTAAAGGGCGTAACTGTAAATGAAGAGACACTGGGTTTTGACGAAATTAAAGACGTCTGTCTAAACAATAAGGGGCATTATCTCGGCTCGGATCAAACTATCAGTGTTATGCAAACTGAGTATATCTACCCGGAATTTTATAATCGCCTCAGTCCAAGTCAATGGAGTGATGCTGGAAAACCTGAAGCCTTGGATGTAGCTATTAAAAAGAAAAATCATATTCTTTCGACTCATTTTCCCAAACATATCAGTAATGAAGTCGATGATAAAATTCGTGATGAATTTCCAATTTTCCTTAGCAAACAATCTATGGGACGTAGCGTTTGAAGACTGAAACAATGAAAAATTATAAGGAAGTTCTTTTGCTTACTTTTTTTCTGGGCAGAAGAGATGAAGTTGATATAATCAGTCACAGGAGCTCGAAAGAACATTATGAGCAATAAAAACAACATTTCTAAACAATTTGATACATGAACCGTAATGTTATTGTTAGCTGTGCGGTAACTGGTTCAGGTGATTCTGTTGACAAACACCCTGCCATTCCAGTCACTCCAAAAGAAATTGCAGCTGCGGCAATAGAGGCTGCAACAGCCGGCGCTGCGATTGCTCATATTCATGTGCGAGAACCTGATAGTGGTAAACCAAGCAGACGTGTAGAACTATATCGCGAAGTTGTGAGTCGTATTCGTGAAAATAATGTGGATGTTATTATTAACCTCACCACCGGCATGGGTGGTGATCTTTTTCTAGGTCCCGATGAGGCACCGATGAATTTTAGCGACAACACAGACTGTGTTGGGATGATGGAACGAATAGAGCATGTTGAAGAACTCTTGCCAGAAATTTGTTCTCTTGATTGTGGTTCATTTAATTATGCCGAAGGAGATTATGTCTACATATCAACTCCAAATATGCTGGAACAAGGAGCCAGAAGATTACAGGAAATNGGGGTAAAACCAGAACTTGAAGTCTTTGAACTAGGTCACTTGTCNTTTACTAAACATCTTATTGCTCAAGGATTGCTGGATGATCCTCCACTGTTTCAGATTTGTCTAGGTATACGTTGGGCTGCTGAAGCAAATACAGCGTCGTTTAAAACCATGGTCGATGCACTNCCAGAAGGCTGTAATTGGGCAGGATTTGGGACAAGTGCTATGGAAATGCCTATGGTGGCACAAGCCGTTCTCTTGGGTGGGAATATTCGAGTAGGCCTTGAAGATAACCTCTATTTAGAAAAGGGTGTTTTTGCATCGAATGGCCAATTAGTGGAAAGAGCTTGCAATATTGTTGAGCTCATGGGGTGTTCAATTCAAACTCCTGCAGAAGCAAGACAAACTCTTGGNCTTAGAGGATCCTAATAGATGACAACACTGATTGAGGAATTATTATGGTTTTAGTACAAAAAAGCGTTGCGCACCCATGGATGTGTGACATTTTAGGTCATATGACCACTCGACATTATGTGGCCATGTTTGATGATGCTGCTTATCACATGTTTTACACTGTCTTTGGATGGACCGGTTCTAGTGATGCAGAGAATAAAATTGCTTGGGCAGATGTTCAGCATGTTATTGATTACAAAGCAGAAGTATCGGTTGGCGATATACTTGAAATCGATGCAAAATTAACCAAAATTGGGAATAAATCCATCACAATTCTTTATGAGATGAAGAATCTTGGCAAAAATGAAGTCGCCGCCACTCTTAAATGTATTTGTGTGCTCTTTGATTTACACACACGCAAATCTGTTGAAATCTCTGAAGAATTAAGACTACAGGCATCAAAGTACNTGGTAGAAACTAAAAACGACAAATAAAACACTGAGATCATCATGAATAATCAAGCACGGATTGTTATCGTAGGCGGAGGCATTATGGGTGTGTCACTGCTATATCATTTAGCAGAAGAAGGCTGCAAGGACATCCTCTTAATTGAAAAAGGTGAATTAACCTCAGGTTCAACTTGGCATGCTGCTGGGCAATGCCCAAGTATGGTTGGCAACTATAACTTGGCAAAAATTCATAATTACGGAAATTGGTTGTATTCTCGACTTGAAGAAATGACTGGTCAATACGTTAGTTGGCACCCTTCAGGGGGTATCCGACTTGCTTTAACTCAGGATGATCTTGATTGGTTTCATTACATGAAAGGAATCGCTAACAATGTGGGGTTTCGTATGGAAATCATTGACACTGAAAAGATNAAGGAGATCAATCCGTTTATTGATACAGAGGGNGTGATTGCTGGTGCATGGACTCTCGATGATGGTCATGCAGATCCAGCAGGTCTCACAAATGCCATGGCTGTTGGTGCAAAAAAAATGGGAGCTAGTATTGAGCGACACAATCGTGTTCTTGATATAAAGCCCATGGCTTCTGGTGAATGGCAGATCATTACAGAAAAGGGAAATGTTATAGCAGAAACAGTGGTTAATGCAGCGGGTTGCTATGCTCGGAGAATAGCACAAATGGTTGACAGAGATTACCCAATTGTGAACGTGCAACACCACTATATNGTGACCGATGTTATAGAAGAATTTTCCCAACGTGATGAAGAACTCCAGGTAATAAGAGATCCTAGAGCTTCTTCTTATCTCAGACAAGAGCAACAATCAGGTCTAATAGGTATTTATGAAAGAGAAGGCATAACCGAAGCNTGGGCACCCGAAGGACTNCCTCCTTGGGAATCAGACAGTGAGCTTTTCTCAGAAGATCTAGATCGGTTAATGCCATGGCTTCAGTATGCAATGGAACGAATACCGATTTTTGAAG
>JGI24817J26689_1000103_pt1 | contig 16914 bp, 28 predicted proteins | sample METZYME_3_300m_FD_26689 | JGI IMG/M metagenome (IMG submission 26689) | reverse complement strand
ACGGTGACTGCTGTCTCTGCCCAGTCTCCTTCCTATCTTCTTATGTCGCATTACTCTAACGAATCCTTACTAAGTTAATCTTTATCCTTATCTGCGTCGTCATCTGGCATTAATTCTTTGGGTGGCCAGTTATCCAATTCCATTCCTAATGACAATTCGTGGCTGCCCAAGACAGCCTTGATTTCATTTAAGGATTTCTTGCCTAGATTGGGCGTGCGTAATAATTCCACTTCCGTTTTCTGGACTAAATCGCCAATATAATTTGCATTCTCAGCCTTAAGACAATTTGCTGAGCGCACCGTTAATTCCAATTCATCCACAGGTCTTAACATAATTGGATCGATCAAAACTTCTTCTTCTTCTTTTTGTTGTTCTTGCACTCTGGTCAAGTCAACAAAAATACTCAGTTGATTTTGAAGAATAGCACCGGCATATTTTATTGCACTTTCAGGTTCAATTGTCCCATCTGTCTCCAAGTCAACAATCAATTTATCAAGATCTGTTCTGTTTTCAACACGAGCAGATTCTACCGTATAACTTACTTTTTTTATTGGGCTGAAAGATGCATCTAATTTTAACAGACCAATTGTTTCACCGACATCATCGTTTGCTTCGTTTGTTACAACCGGTCTATAGCCAGTCCCTTTTTCAACCCTCAATTGCATGTTTAGTTCTTTATCAGAATTAATCGTGGCAATGTGATGATCTGGGTTTACAATCACGACATCCTGGTCAACTTGGATATCCCCGGCTGTTATTTCTCCAGGGCCTTTTTTACTGACAACAAATTCGGCGTGATCACGAGTTTGCAGATTAATTGCAACATTCTTTAGATTAAGAAGTATTTCAACCACATCTTCCTGAACTCCATCAATCGTTGTGTATTCATGCAGTACACCATCTATCTGGACTTCTGTAATTGCAGAACCAGGTAAGCTGGACAACAATACCCTTCTCAAAGCATTCCCCAGTGTGTAACCAAAACCTCTTTCAAAAGGTTCGATGGATACTTTTGAGTGAAGCTCATACTTTGATTCGAGTTTGATTACCCTCGGGCTGAGTAGGTCCAAAACGATTTCTTCTTTTTCAATCTCTTCCACTACTGTTTCTATTTGCTCTACCATATTACGATTCTCCCTATTATTTGGAGTAAAACTCTACAACCAAATTCTCATTGATATCAGGTAAAATATCTTCCCTATCGGGTATGGATTTTACTATTCCAGAGAATTTCTTTTCATCTACTTGCAACCATTCACAAATCCCTAACTGAGTTGCTATTTTTATTGCGTTCTTGATTCTTAGTTGGCTTTGCGCCTTCTCAATTATTCCTATCTCATCATTTGCTGAGACTTGGTAGGAAGGAATATTAACAACGGAACTGTTAACGGTAATTGTTTTATGGCTGACCATTTGCCGTGCTTCAGCCCTTGTAACTGCAAATCCCATCCTGTAAACCATATTATCCAAGCGGCATTCCAACAACTTGAGAAGGTTCTCTCCTGTTGAACCTTTAATCTTGGCTGCTTTTTTATAATAGTTTCTGAACTGTTTTTCTAATATTCCATACATTCTTCTCAACTTTTGTTTTTCCCTTAATTGAACACCATAACCAGATAGTCTTTCCCTTCTGGATCCAAGCATCGATCCAGGGGGAGTGTTAAGTTTGCATTTATTTTCCAGTGGTTTAATGCCACTTTTAAGAAACAGGTCAGTGCCTTCTCTTCTGGATAGTTTGCATTTTGGTCCTAAGTATCGTGCCATAATTACCTTACACTCTTCTTTGTTTTGGGGGCCTACATCCGTTGTGTGGGATGGGAGTAACATCCTCGATGCTACTTATGTTGAGCCCGATTGAATTCAATGCACGTAAGGCTGAGTCTCTTCCTGGTCCCGGTCCTTTGACTTTAACATCAAGATTTTTTAATCCAAATGCCTTAGCAGCAGTGCCAGCTTTTTCAGCCGCCACTTGTGCTGCAAATGGAGTGCTTTTTCTTGACCCTCTAAAACCTGAACCCCCTGCAGTCGCCCACGACAAGGTATTTCCAGCTCTGTCGGTAATTGTCACGATTGTATTGTTAAAAGTAGCATGGATATGTGCGATACCATCGGTAATATTCTTTTTTACTTTTTTCATAGTATTCTGCGTTGTAATTAATATGTCCCTTTTAGGCTCTCATTGGTTTTCTAGGACCCTTCCTAGTCCTAGCATTTGTTTTACTTCTCTGTCCACGAACAGGCAAACCTCTTCTGTGCCTTATACCTCGATAACAGCCTAAATCCATTAAGCGTTTAATATTTGTTGAGATTTCTCGTCTGAGATCGCCTTCTACGTTTAGGTTTGTTATTGCTGTTCTAAGTGATTCCAATTCTTGTTCAGATAGATCACTGACTTTAGTATCGCCAGATATAGCTAAAGTTTTACAAATACTATTAGCCAGAGAATTACCGATGCCAAAAATGTAAGTTAGTGAAATTCTCACATGCTTATTATCGGGTATATTTATTCCTGCAATCCTTGCCATGTTTTTGCCTATCCTTGTCTTTGTTTATGTCTTGGGTTCTTACAAACAACCCTGAGAACACCCTTTCGGCGAACTATTTTGCAGTTTCGACAAATTTTTTTTACTGATGCTCTTACTTTCATACCAACCTACGTTCATTTACTTTAATTGCCCACTTTTACCATATCCCTTGAGGTTTGCTTTTTGTAACAGACCTTCATACTGCTTTGACATCATTAATGCCTGCATTTGTGCCATAAAATCCATGGTCACAACTACAATAATTAACAATGACGTTCCGCCAAAATAAAATGGGACTCTGAAGTAGAGAATCATGAATTCTGGCAAAAGGCAGACGAGCATGATATACAATCCGCCCCAAAATGTTAACCTTCCTAACACTTTATCTATGTATTGAGCTGTTTGGTGTCCAGGTCTAATCCCAGGCATGAATGCTCCTGATCGCTTCAAATTATCTGCTGTTTCTTTTGAGTCAAAAACCAAGGCAGTATAGAAGAAACAAAAGAACATGATCAGAGATGCATATAAAATAATGTAAATAGGTTGGCCTGGTGTTAATTTAGCAGCAATATTCTGCATCCAATCAAAACCTTCAGAGGTGCCAAACCAACTGGCAATTGTTGCGGGAAATAATATAATGCTGGAAGCAAATATTGGTGGGATAACCCCAGACATATTGATCTTAAAAGGTAAGTGTGTTGACTGGCTTTGGTATAACTTCCTACCTTGCTGTCTTTTTGCATAATTGACAGGTATTCTTCTTTGCCCTCTTTCTATAAAAACAACAATAGAAGTAACTGCGAGAACTAGCATTAGAAGAATCAGCACTAATGCTGGGGAAAGTTCTCCCGTATTAGCTAATTCGAGTGTCCCCCCAATTGCTGAAGGGAGGCCTGAAATAATACTGGCTAAAATAATCATTGAAATGCCATTACCCAATCCTCTTTCAGTAATTTGTTCGCCCAACCACATCAAAAACATTGTTCCCGTAACCAAACTAATACAAGCAGTGAAAACAAAATTGAACCCAGGATTTATAACTACGCCTTGATTCTGCAATGCGACGGATGCTCCTATGGATTGAAATCCTGCTAAAACAACAGTCCCATATCTTGTAATTTGAGTAATTTTTTTCCTGCCTGTTTCACCTTCTTTCTTTAATTGTTTCAATGAAGGAACTGTCACACTTGCCATTTGCATGATAATAGAGCATGAAATATACGGCATAATTCCCAATGCAAGAATACTTAAGCGCTCCAAGGCACCACCAGAAAACATATTAAACATGCTGAGAATAGTCCCAGATTGATCTTGAAAGAAATTTTGTAAAGCATTTGGATCAATACCGGGAACTGGAATGTATGTTCCTATTCTATAAACAACTAAAGCACCTACTAAAAATAATAAACGTTGACGTAACTCTGTAAAACGAGTTATTTCTCCTAAAGCAGATGCTGGACTTGTTATACCTGTCTTTGCCATATTTAATCTATTACCTTACCGCCTGCATTTTCGATTGCGTCTTTAGCTTTTGCAGTAATAAGTAAACCCTGAATTGTTAGTGCTTTATTAATTTCTCCAGTTGCAATAACTTTTATAGTTTCAGCAGATCTTGGAACGATATTTGCATTTTTTAAAGCATCCAAATCAATCACTGCTTCTTCTACCTTGGACAAATCACTGAGACGTACTTCGTGGGTGTTTTGGAGTTTCCTAGAAGCAAATCCCCTTTTTGGTAGTCTTCTTTGTAAGGGCATTTGACCTCCTTCAAAACCTGTTTTATGAAAACCTCCAGATCTTGATTTCTGTCCTTTGTGTCCTCTGCCTGAAGTTTTGCCCAATCCAGACGCGTGTCCTTTACCCTTTCTACTTTTAGTAAATCTACTGCCTTTCTTGGGTTGAAGAGTATTGAGTCTCATTTCAAAGCTCCTCCACATTAACTAGGTATCTGATTTTATTAACCATTCCTAAATTCTCTGGAGTGGCATCAAGCTCAACGACTTGGTTGATCTTTTTCAAGCCAATACCTGCAATACAAGCTCTATGCTGCTTAATCCTACCAAAGCGGCTCTTGATCAATTTGATGCGTAGTTTTTTAATTTTTTTATTCATGGATTTATCTAGCTGAAAGTTTTTGAAAGAGGTATCCCTCTCCTTTTTGCAACACGTTCTGGGGAACTTATATGGTCTAGTGCATTAATTGTTGCTTTAACTAAATTTATAGGGTTTCTTGAACCATAGCTCTTTGCCAACACATTTCTTATACCGACACATTCAAAAACAGCACGCATAGCTCCGCCTGCAATTATTCCTGTTCCATCTGCAGCTGGCCGCATAAAAACTTTAGATGCGCCATGCTTTCCGGTTGTTTCATAATAAATCGTCTCTTTATTAAGAGCTACTGAATGCAAATTTTTTCGTGCTGTTTGCATTGCTTTCTGAATAGCTAATGGCACCTCTTTGGCCTTTCCATACCCCATTCCAATTTTGCCGTTGCCGTTTCCGACAACTGTTATTGCTGTAAACCCAAATTGCCGTCCTCCTTTGACCACTTTTGCCACTCGATTAACCGCAACAAGTTTTTCAATCAAATCATCATTATGTTTTCCAGCATTGATCACTTTTATTAAACCTCTTAAAATTTCAAACCATTTTCACGGGCAGCTTCTGCTAACGCCTTCACTCTGCCATGAAACATAAAGCCGGATCTGTCAAAAGCCACGATTTCAATCTTTGCTTTTTTAGCCTTTTGAGCGATAACTTTTCCGACTATTTCTGCGGCCTCTATATTTCCTGTTTTACCGTTTTTCAATGACTGTTTGATCTCTGCTTGCAGCGTGGAAACAGATACTACAGTATCGTTCTCTGGAGAGATAATTTGAGCATACATATGCTTAGGCGTTCTATGAACACTTAGCCGATATGCTTGCAGTTCCCTGATTTTAGCTCTGGTTTTTTTATATCTTCTTTTTCTTTTTAATAGTTTCTGAATCACAGTTTCACCTATCTACCTAAGCTTGTTTCTTGGTTTCCTTAAGAGATATTTGTTCGCCTTTGTATCTCACCCCTTTTCCTTTATAGGGTTCAGGCGGTCTAAGCGACCTAATTTCTGCAGCAACTTGCCCAACTTTTTGTTTATCAATTCCCTTGATAATGATTTCAGTTTGGGACGGGGTTTGTATTTCAATCTCTTCAGGGATCTCGTATATAACTGGATGCGAGAATCCTAATGTCAAGTTAATATTCTTGCCTTGAGTTCTTGCTCGATATCCGACTCCCACCAGTTCCAATTGTTTTTCATACCCTTCTGAAACACCAATAATCATGTTATTAATTAAGCTTCTGAAGGTACCTGCAGCTGCTTTTGAAAATTTTGAATTCGATGTAGATTGAACATTTAACGAACGTTCGTCAATGCTTACAGCGACCTCAGTAATTAAATTCAATCGTAGCTCACCCTTTTGACCTTTGACTTCAATACACTCATTATCTTGTATTAAAACATCAACTGAATCAGGGAATAGAACTGGTTTTTTGGTTGTACTTGACATAATCATATTCATAAAATTAGGTAACGAAACACAAGATTTCTCCCCCCTCACCTTGTTCTCTTGCCTCTTTATCACTCATAATACCTTTAGAAGTTGAAACGATTGCAATGCCTAAACCTCCCATGACTTTTGGTAGCTGGGTTCTTGTTTTATAAATTCTTAGGCCAGGTCTACTGACTCTGTTCATTTTTTCAATCACAGGTCTACCCTCGTAGTATTTCAAATCTATATTCAAATCTTTTTTACCGTTTCCTATCTCTTCTTCATCAAACCCTTTGACATAACCTTCCTTAAGCAAAACTTTTGCAATATTAACCTTTATTTTAGATGAAGGCATAATCACCGACTTTGCTTTTATTTTATGCGCATTCCTTATTCGAGTGAGCATATCTGCTATTGGATCAGTCATTGTCATATTAATTTTGCTCCTACCAACTTGCTTTGTGTAAACCAGGAATATTTCCTTCCATTGCTTGTTCTCTTAATGTGGTTCTTCCTAGTCCAAATTTTCTATAAAAACCTTTCGGTCTACCGGTTACGGCACATCTGTTTCTCAGCCTAACTGGGCTAGAATTTCTAGGTAATTTTTGCAATTTCATTCTTGCCGCCCTTTTTTCTTCAGCAGTCTTATTTGAATCCGATAAAATATTCTTCAAAGCACGCCTCTTCTTGGCAAAACGCTCAACAGTTTTAACTCTTTTCAATTCCCTTTCTACTAGTGCTTTACGTGTCATTTTTNTCTCATTACTGTTTTATTGGAAAATTAAAGGCTTGCAATAAGGCTAATGCCTCAGCATCATTCTTTGCAGATGTTGTAATTGTTATGTCTAATCCTCTGATTGTATCGATATTATCGTAATCAATTTCTGGAAATATTATTTGTTCCTTTACGCCTATAGAATAGTTTCCATTACCATCAAATGATTTTTTATTCAGGCCTCTAAAATCTCTAATTCTTGGTAATGCAATGTTGATTAACCTATCTAAGAAATCATACATTCTGGACTTCCTTAAAGTGACTTTGACGCCAATGGGAAAACCTTCCCTGATCTTAAATGAAGCTACAGATTTTTTTGCCTTAGTAATTAAGGGTTTCTGGCCAGATATTTTTTCAAGGTCATTTTGAGCTTTTTCGATGGCTTTCTTGTCATTCATAGCTTCGCCAACGCCCATATTTAATGTAATTTTCTGAACTCTTGGTACTTGCATAGAGTTGCTGTAGCCTAACTCTTTTTGCAGCTCAGGTACTATTTCATTTAAGTATTTTTCTTTAATTCCTAACATTTTCGATAATAATTTATATGTCCACAACTTCATTATTAGATTTAAAAAATCTCACTTTTCTTCCATCTTCCAAAATTTTAAAGCCCACTTTGTCACCTTTTTTCGTGATTGGATTTAACAACATTACATTTGAAATATGGATTGGCATTTCCTTTTCAAGGATTCCTGATTCTTCGCCTGTATTTGGATTTCCTTTTTGATGTTTTTTCACAAGGTTTACGTTTTCGATAAGAACTTTTCTATTTTTAGTTACTTTTATAACTTGTCCTTGGCGTCCCTTATCCTTGCCCGTCAAAACAATTACTTGGTCTCCTTTTTTGATCTTATTCAACTTGATATTTCCTAACTAAATTACTTCTGGTGCAAGAGAAATTATCTTAAGATAATTGATAGCCCTTAGTTCTCGAGTGACCGGCCCAAAGACTCTAGTTCCTATTGGTTCTCTTTTGTTGTCTAAAAGTACTGCAGCATTACCATCAAAACGAATTAGTGACCCATCGGGTCTTCGAACTCCATGTTTTGTTCTTACAACCAGAGCATGATAGACGTCCCCTTTTTTTACTTTGCCCCGTGGTATCGCATCTTTAACTGTAACTTTGATAACATCACCAATTTGGGCATACCTTTTCCTAGAACCACCCAAAACCTTTATGCACAGAACTTTTCTAGCCCCACTATTATCTGCAACCCCCAATACTGTTTCTGCTTGTATCATTTAATACCTTTTTCTCTTTTTCCTTCTTGGATTATCTTATTTAAAGACCATGACTTTCTTTTAGATATTGGACGTGATTGTATTAAAGAAACAGTATCACCTACCTTCGAAGAAGAATTTTCATCGTGAGCCATCAACTTGGTGGTTTTAAAGATAAACTTGTTATAAAGAGGATGTTTAATTTTTCTTTCTATTTCCACACTAATAGTTTTATCCATAGAATTACTTACAACCCTGCCAATGACAGTAGATTTTTTAGATTTTTTTTCTACTTTTTCAGACATTATTTTGTTTCTCTTTCATAATGGTTTTTATTCTTGCAATATCTTTTCTAACCTTCTTAAATTCACTAGATTTGGCTAATTGACCAGTTGCCGCTTGCATCTTAAGTTTAAACTGTTCCTCCAATAGGTCTTCCAACAACTGCTTTAAATCAGTTGTATGTTTCAATCTTATTTCTTGTAGATCAATCATATGATTTTCCTGGTAACAAACTTAGTATTTACTGGTAACTTAGATGCAGCTAATGTAAGTGCTTCTTTTGCTAAATCTTCTTCAACACCACTCATTTCATAGAGGATTCTACCTGGTTGGATTTGTGCAACCCAGTATTCAACATTGCCTTTACCTTTACCTTGACGAACTTCTAGAGGTTTTTTTGTGATAGGTTTGTCTGGAAATATCCTTATCCATATCTTACCTCCTCTTCTGATATGCCTGGTCATTGCTCTTCTTGCAGCTTCAATTTGACGAGCCGTTATTCTTCCTCGATCAATAGCTTTGAGACCATATTCACCAAAAGAAACAGTATTTCCCTGAGACGCCAACCCTCGGTTTTTGCCTTTCATTTGTTTTCTATATTTTGTTCTTTTTGGTTGTAACATGTTGAAGATCCTTGTTAATTAGCTTTTTTCCGCCTTCTTAATTTCACCTCTATAAATCCAAACTTTTACCCCAATTATTCCATAAGTGGTTTTTGCTTCTGCAACACCATAGTCAATATCAGCCTTAAGCGTATGTAATGGAACTCTGCCTTCTTGGTACCATTCTGATCTTGCGATTTCAGCACCATTAAGTCTGCCGGCAATTTTTACTTTGATTCCCTCTGCACCCAGCCTCATTGTGTTAGTAACAGCTCTTTTCATTGCTCGTCTGAAAAGAACACGTCTTTCTAACTGTTGAGTAATTGAAGCAGCTACAAGTTTTGCATCCAACTCAGGTTTTTTAATTTCATTAATATTAAGATGAATATCATTAATTGGTGTATTTAACAATTTTCCTAATTCAAATCTTAATGCCTCAATTCCTTCTCCCTTTTTACCAATTACAATTCCAGGTCTTGCAGAATGAATTGTGATTGTTATTTTATGTGAACTCCTTTCTATTTGGATTCTACTGGTAGCAGCATCTTTCAATTTTTCACCTAGAGTTTTTCTAATTAGAAAGTCATTATGAACATTTATTGGAAAATCAGATCCATTGGAAAACCACTTGGATAACCAATCCTTACTGATTCCTAATCTGATGCCTACTGGATGTACTTTTTGTCCCATAATTTCTAATCGTCTGATAATTCTATAGTTATATGGCTATTTCTTTTAAGGATTCTAGTACCTCTGCCTCTTGCTCTTGCACGGAATCTTTTAAAAGTAGGTGCTTCATCAGCATATGCTTGTGAGATTTTTAAATCATCAAGATCTGCACCAAAATTATTTTCTGCATTTGCGACAGCTGATTCCAAAACNTTGGCTATAATCTTAGCGGCTTTCTGAGGCATAAATTTTATTGTTCTTAAGGCTTGTAAAACTTTATTTCCTCTAATTGCATGCATTATCAACCGACATTTCTGTGGAGAAATTCTGGCATATTTTAATGTTGCAGAAACTTTCATATCACTACCTTTACGATGTTTTCCTGTCACCAGAGTGAGTTCTGAATAGTCTAGTTGGGGCAAACTCTCCCAATTTATGACCAACCATATTTTCAGATATCAAAAGTGGGATATGCTCTCTACCATTATGTACAGCAATTGTCATTCCAACCATTTCTGGAATAACCATAGACCTTCTTGACCAAGTTTTTAATCTTGCTCTCCCACCCTGAGCTATTGCCTCATCTACTTTTTTTTGGAGATGTAAATCTACAAATGGTCCTTTTTTTATTGATCTTGGCATTGCTATTTATCCACTATCTTTTATTGCGTCTTCTGACGATAAATTTACTCGTCGTTTTATTTGATCTCGTTTTATAACCTTTTGTAGGCACTCCCCATGGCGAAACTGGATCTCTGCCTCCTGAAGTTTTGCCTTCTCCTCCTCCATGAGGATGATCAATTGGATTCATAGCAACTCCTCTAACTGTTGGTCTCACTCCCCTCCATCTATTAGCACCGGCTTTACCCAGTTTTCTAAGGTTGTGTTCAGAATGACCTACTTCTCCTATCGTTGCTCTACATGATGTTAAAACTTTTCTGACTTCACCTGATTTTAGGCGGAGAGTAGCATAATTCCCCTCTCTTGCTAATAACTGTGCACTTGATCCTGCGGACCTTGCTATTTGTGCGCCCTTTCCAGGTTTCATTTCTATGCAGTGCACAACCGTCCCAATAGGGATATTTAATAGAAGCATACTGTTTCCAGTAGATAGAGAAACTTTATCTCCAGAGATAATATGGTCTCCAACACTAAGTTTTTTTGGGGCAATGATGTATCTTCTTTCACCATCTTTATATAAAACCAATGCGATATGAGCACTTCTATTGGGATCGTATTCAATTCTCTCTATTCTTCCCTGAATGTCGTCTTTGTTTCGCTTAAAATCAATTGTTCTATAAAGTCTCTTATGACCTCCACCTTGATGCCTGGTAGTCATTCTTCCATAATTGTTCCTACCTCCAGATTTTTTCAGTCCTGAAACAAGAGGCTTATGTGGCTTTCCTTTATGAAGATTATCTGTTTTTATATTTAGAACAAATCTTCTTCCAGGAGAGGTTGGTTTTGTCTTTATTAATGCCATAAATTACCCTACTAAACGTCGGCTCCCATAAGATCTATATCTTGTCCTTCAGACAAAATTATGTAAGCTTTTTTCCAATCTTTTGTTCTTCCAACTCTCATACCTGATCTTTTTTTCTTGCCTTTGACTGATACAGTTTTTACTTCAGAAACTTTTACATTAAACAATTGTTCTACTGCTTTTTTTATCTGTGNCTTATTCGAATCCGGCCTAACTCTGAAAGCTATTTGTTTATTCTTTTCATTCAGATTGGTTGTTTTCTCTGAAATATGAGGTGCTATCAGTACCGATCTAATTTGGTCGTGTCTTATTTTTTGGCTCATTGTAATGTACTCTCTATCTCTGCAAGAACCTTGGAATCCATTAACACATAATCAAATTTAATCAAATTAACAGGATTCATTTTATCCAGACTAATAACTTCTACATTGGGTATGTTTCTAGATGCCAACTTAATGTTTATACCTACTTCCTTTTGAATGATTAAAACGTTTTTTAATTCCAATTTTTCTAAAAATTCAATCATTAATTTAGTTTTTGGTTCTTCTACAGTAATTTCATCAATAACTACTAATCTGTTTTCTTTTGCCAAGGCTGAAAATATTGATTTCAATGCAGATTTAAATACCTTTTTATTTATTTTTTTATGATAAGTTTTATTTGATGCAGCAAATGCCTTACCACCCCCTACCCATAGGGGGCTTCTGATTGTTCCTGCTCTAGCTCTTCCAGTACCTTTTTGCCTCCATGGTTTTGCTCCACCTCCTCTTGCTGCAGATCTGTTTTTTTGAGCTTTAGTTCCTGACCGTGCATTCGTAAGAAAAGATGTAACTACTTCATGTATTAATGTTTCATTGACAGGCGCTTCAAATACCGAACTTGATAACTCAATATTCTTTATCTTCTCTTTATTTTGACTTATTAGATCAATTTTCATTATGGTCAGGCCTTTTCTTCAATATTGATTTCATCAGAATCAGATCCGTCTTCTGGAGTTTCTGGCTGGGCTTCTGAGGATGTTTCTGGAGTTTCTGGCTGGGCTTCTGAGGATGTTTCTGGAGTTTCTGGCTGGGCTTCTGAGGATNNNTCTAATGTCACAAAAATTTCTCTGTCAATTTTTTTTGACTTTGTTGCTGGGGTAACAATTAAATCAGAATTTACATGTCCAGATACAGAGCCTTTGACAAATAATAAATTTCTTTCTTCATCAATTTCAATAATTTCAAGATTCTGTATTGTTCTCCTAACATCACCCATATGCCCTGACATCTTTTTACCTTTGAATACTCTTCCAGGGGTTTGATTTTGGCCAATTGACCCTGGTGCTCTGTGTGAAAGCGAATTACCATGTGTGGCATCTTGCATACTAAAGTTATGTCTTTTTATTACACCTGCATATCCTTTGCCAATTGTCTTTCCAATAACATCAACCAGCTCACCTTTTTTGAAGTAATTAACTTTAATTTCTCTACCAGTTTCAACTTGCTCTGATTCATGATTATCAATGCGAAACTCATGGAGCATGGTTCTTGGGGTAATGTTACTTTTGCTGAACTGCCCCTTTACTGGTTTGGTTATTTTGGGCGATGCTTGGTTTGCAGTAACTTGGATAGCATTATAACCATCTGATTCTAACGTTTTAATTCTATTTATCTGGTTGGGGTTCGCTTGAATAATAGTAACCGGAACAGACTTGCCATCGTCCGTAAAAACTCTTGTCATCCCGCATTTTTTTCCAATGATCCCAATCATTCTGATTTCTTACAACAATTTTATCCTTGTTTATAATATTATCTGCCATTCAAATAATCTGATAATAATCTGGTTCCTAATTTAACTTAAATTATTGTTATATATACATTTATAACAGAAAAAAACTTACAAAATAAGTTAAAGAAAGTTATGCTTTCCTGTAGATTCAATACCCACAAAACTAGCTCCTCAATTCTTTTCAATTTTTAGGCTGAAAAGCGTTGTGGAATTATATCAATTTTTAATGTCAGTTCAATTTTATTTGAACATCAACACCTGCAGGTAATTCAAGCTTCATAAGGGCATCAACCGTTTTATCATTTGGATTTAGGATATCCATCACACGCTTATGAGTTGTTAGTTCATATTGATCTCTGGCGTCTTTATTTACATGTGGTGATATCAGTACTGTAAACCTCTCCTTTGAAGTAGGCAGTGGTATAGGGCCAGAGATAACAGAACCCGTTCTTTTGACTGTTTCAACTATTTCTGCAGTAGATGTATCGATCAGCTTATGATCGAAAGATTTTAATCTTATTCTGATTGACTGAGTATCTGCCATGATAAATTAACTTCCTGTCCCTGATAATACTTCAATTTGCTTCTTTGGTGCTTCACTGTATTTTGCAAATTCCATTGTGTAGGTAGCCCTACCTTGACTCATTGATCTTAAATCAGTGGCATATCCAAACATTTCTGCAAGTGGTACCTCAGCTCTTATAATTTTACCGGCAGGTGATTCATCCATACCTTGTAGTATGCCCCTTCTTCTGTTTAAATCGCCGTTTACATCACCCATATAATCTTCAGGGGTAACAACTTCTACGCTCATAACTGGCTCCAATAGAACAGGATTGGCTTTCAAAGCACCTTCCTTAAATGCCATTGAACCAGCAACTCTAAAGGCGACTTCACTAGAGTCAACATCATGAAAAGAACCATCATATAAACTTACTTTTACATCTACAACCGGGTAACCTGTAATAACTCCATTGGTCATTTGTTCTTGAATACCTTTATTTACCGCAGGTATAAATTCTTTTGGGATCGCTCCACCCTTTATATCATTAATAAATTCATATCCTTCACCAGGTTCTTGGGGCTCCATTCTGATATAAACATGTCCATACTGACCACGACCGCCTGTCTGTCGTATAAACTTCGCTTCCTGATTAACAGATTTTCTAATAGTTTCTCTGTAAGCAACCTGTGGTCTTCCCACATTTGCTCCAACTTTAAATTCACGGGATAGTCTGTCAACTATAATATCTAAATGTAGTTCTCCCATTCCTGAAATAATTGTCTGGCCAGACTCTTCATCAGTTGCAACCCTGAATGATGGGTCCTCTTTTGCTAACTTTTGCAGGCCAATGCTCATCTTAGATTCATCTTCAATTGATTTTGGCTCTAGAGCAACAGAAATAACAGGATCTGGAAATTCCATTTTTTCGAGAGTAATTATATTCTTTCGATCTGCCAAAGTGTCTCCTGTGGTGACATTTTTCAGTCCAACAGCAGCCGCAATATCGCCTGCTCTGACTTCTTTAATTTCTTCTCTTGAATTTGAGTGCATTTGCAGAATTCTTCCGATCCTTTCTTTTTGAGATTTCAGGGAATTGTATATTGTGTCCCCTGAATTCAAGACCCCTGAATAAACTCTGAAAAATGTGAGGTTACCTACATATGTATCGTTGGCTATTTTAAATGCCAGAGCTGCAAAGCTATCATTATCATCTGCTTTTCTGGTACTTTCAGATCCGTCTTCAAGAATACCTTTGATGGCTGGCTTATCAGTGGGTGAAGGTAAAAAATCAACAATGGCATCCAACATTGCTTGGACTCCCTTGTTTTTAAAAGCAGATCCACAAATTACCGGAACAATTTCTCCACTTATTGTTCGAGCCCTAAGACCAGTGATGATTTGATTTTGGTCTAAATCCCCATTTTCTAGGTAGTGATCAAGAATTTCCTCTGATGCCTCTGCAGCTGATTCAACCATTTTTTCACGCCATACTTTGCAAACATCGGTCATGTTTTCTGGCACATCTTCTTCAATATGTGTTACACCAAGGTCTTCATTGTTCCATTTTATAGCCTTCATTTTAATCAGATCAACTACTCCAGAGAAATTATCTTCAGCACCAATAGGAAGTTGTACTGGAACTGGATTGGATCCTAAACGTTGCTTAATTTGCTCAACTACTCTTAAAAAATCAGCACCAGCTCTATCCATTTTATTAACAAAAGCTAGCCTTGGCACTGAGTATTTGTTTGCTTGTCTCCAAACTGTTTCTGATTGAGGTTCAACACCTCCCACTGCACAAAAAACTGCAATCGCACTGTCTAAGACTCGAAGAGATCTTTCAACTTCAATAGTAAAATCAACATGCCCAGGAGTATCTATTATATTGATTCGATGTTGATCAAATTGTTGATCCATTCCTTGCCAAAAACATGTGGTTGCAGCTGAAGTAATTGTTATGCCTCTTTCCTGTTCTTGCTCCATCCAGTCCATTACAGCATTACCGTCATGTACTTCACCTATTTTGTGAGAAATACCGGTATAGAATAAAACTCTTTCGGTGGTTGTAGTTTTTCCGGCATCTATGTGTGCCATAATGCCGATATTTCTATATTTCTCTATTGGTGTTTTTCTTGCCACAACTTTTTCCTGAGTGCTTTACTATTTTATGTTTACCAACGGTAATGAGAAAATGCCTTATTTGCTTCTGCCATTTTGTGAGTTTCTTCTTTCTTTTTGATTGCAATTCCACGATTATTAGAGGCATCCAAGAGTTCATTGGCAAGTTTAGTTTTCATGTTCTTTTCATCTCTGGATCGAGCTGCCTCTATAAGCCATCTCATAGCTAAGGCTTCTCTTCTATCTTGTCTAACTTCGACTGGAATTTGGTATGTAGCACCTCCAACCCTTCTCGATCTAACTTCAACAACAGGTTTTAGATTCTCTAGAACTTCTTCAAATAATTCTGGGGCTTTTTCAGGAGGTTGGCCAAGTTTTTGAACTAATGTTTCCAGTGCATCATAAACAATGCTCTCTGCAATAGATTTTTTACCATCTCTCATGACCACATTTATAAACTTTGCCAACAACCGACTTGAATACTTTGGCTCAGGCAGTATTTCTCTTTTATCAGCTGTCGTTCTTCTTGACATAATTAATTCTTGGGTTTCTTTGTGCCATATTTTGATCTGGCATGTTTTCTATCATTAACTCCTGAGCAATCAAGAGTGCCTCTGATTATATGATATCGAACGCCTGGTAAATCTTTGACTCTACCGCCTCTTATTAAAACCACCGAATGCTCCTGAAGATTGTGGCCCTCGCCTCCTATATAGCTGGTAACCTCATAGCCATTGGTTAACCTGACTCTTGCAACTTTTCTTAGGGCAGAGTTTGGTTTTTTTGGCGTTGTCGTGTAGACACGTGTGCATACTCCTCGCTTTTGAGGCTTTGCTTCCAGAGCAGGCACATTGCTTTTATAGACTTTCCTCTTCCTAGATTTTCTTACAAGTTGATTAATTGTTGTCATAATTACTCATATATTAAATAAATTGTTTGGGATTCTATTCCTGCATACAAAAAGCTGTCAAGTTTTTAGTCAGCTTATTGAGCTTCCATTTGAGTTAGTTCTTGATCTGGAGCCTCGTCTAAATCTCTTAAACCTTTCGAGAACTCTTCTTCAGCGACCGCCGTTTCATCAATTTCAGTCTTATATCCTGTTCCGGCAGGAACCAACCTGCCAACAACAACATTCTCTTTTAAACCCCTTAGTTTATCTACACTGCCGTTGACCGCTGCTTCAGTTAATACTCTGGTCGTTTCTTGGAATGATGCAGCTGATATAAAAGATGTTGTTGCTAAAGAAGCTTTGGTAATTCCCATGAGCACAGGTCTATAAGTAGCAGGTTGCAAATCTTCTGCTTGCATTTTTTCATTAACTTCCAAAAGATCAGATTTGTTAATTAGTTCTTTATTTAGACATTGAGTATCACCTGGGTTTTCAACTTCAACTACTCTCATCATTTGCCTGATAATAACTTCAATATGTTT
>JGI24817J26689_1000100_pt1 | contig 17193 bp, 13 predicted proteins | sample METZYME_3_300m_FD_26689 | JGI IMG/M metagenome (IMG submission 26689) | reverse complement strand
TTTGTAAGAGTAGAGAAACTTATAAAAACTTTAAAAGAAAAAGAAATCCTGAAACAGGATTACAAAGAAGAGTAATTCACGTGTCAGTTCGTAATCGTTACAACACATTTTATCAAAGTGCCTCTAAATTCGTTGAGACATCGTTACATTTCTCGATGCGTGGTCGGACTTTGTCGCTTGTCTAATCGTGGGTAAGTTCATTGGCACCCCATCATGATTGGAGATTGGGAATCGCAGTTTTTATAGTTATTAGTTAATTCGTTTCTTATTTGCAAGTTATGGAAGCAGAGATTAGTAATGGATATCCAAAAACGTTTTGTGAAAAGTAAGCTAGCGCTAAGTGCAAGCATTACAGCTGCTACTCTGGCAGGTTCTGTATATAGTGCTGAAGATACGCCAGCGGTTACTCATCTTGAGGACCGCTTAGAAAGTATTGTAATCACGGCACCATTCCAGGCATCCGAAGGTCAAACCGCCTTACCTATAGGTATTCTTTCCGGTGAAGCACTTAGAGAAAAGGCCACAAACAGTTTGGGAGATACCCTTAAAAATGAAATCGGTATCGCTAATGCTTCATTTGGTCCTGGTGTTGGTCAGCCTATTATACGAGGTCAAACCGGTAACAGGGTCAGCATATTACAAAACAGCATTGGTCTAACTGATGCGTCCAATGTCAGCCCCGATCATGTTAACGGTACTGAAGCGCTGCTTGCTGATCGAATAGAAGTGATACGTGGGCCCTCGACTTTGCTTTACGGCAGTGGCGCAGTGGGTGGAGTGGTTAACGTGATCGATAATCGTATTCCAAGCCAGCTTGTGGATCATCCCCATTTGCAACTTGAGCATACCTATAACAGCGTTAACGAAGAAAATAAAACAATCATCCGGTTGGATGCATCCGCCAGCTCTTTTGGTTTTCACCTAGATGCTTTTACCCGCAACAATGACAATGTTGAGATCAACGGTTCTGCCATCGATGAAGCTGCAGTTGAAAAGCTCGAAGAGATGGCGGAAGTCTTACTTGGTGAAGAACACAGCGAGGAAGGTGACCCGGTTTTCTACAACAGCAATGGCTTTGTTGGAAACTCTGAAGGTGAAGGTAACGGCTTCACTGTCGGGGCATCTTACGTGGGCGACTCCGGTTTCTTTGGGTTCTCGGTAGCTGAAATTACAAATGAATACGGCTTACCACCAGGATCACATGGGCACGATCACAGCGAAAAAGAGCGTAGTGATGAAGATCATGAGGAAGAAGAAGTAGAGTTTGTCCGCATTGGTATGGATCAAACCCGCTATGATTTTAAAGGCCAATACAATTTCACTAGTAGCCCGCTAGAAAGTATCAAAGCGACGGTTGGTTATACCGACTATGAACACCACGAAATTGAATATTTTGAAGATGGCGGGTTCGAAGTCGGCACCTTATTTAGCAACAAAGGAACGGAAGCACGTTTTGAGTTTAAACGTGCTGCCATTGGCAATTGGGAAGGTGTGTGGGGCCTGCAATTGTCCGATGTGGAATTCAGTGCAATCGGTGAAGAGGCTTTTATTCCACGGTCTGATATTTCAAACTTGGGATTGTTTGGTGTAGAGCGCTACAGCAAAAATAGATTCACCGCTGAGTTAGGCTTTCGATTAGAAGAGAACACCGTGGATCCAGATGGAGCCTGTAACAATAGTGAAACAGCCATGAGTGTCAGCAGCAGCGTGTTGTATGATTTGGATGCTCAATCTAATTTCCTGGTGGCGGCAGCTCGTTCCGAGCGGTCTCCTACCGTCGAAGAGCTCTATTCCAATGTAGCTTTAAGTGACTGTAGCCGTATTATGAACAATAAAGACTTGGTATTTCATGCTGCGACTAGCCTTTATGAAGTGGGGAATACCCAGTTGGATAAAGAAACGTCGAACAACATCGAGTTTGGTTACCGCCGTCACTCTGGTTCTATCACTGGTGAGATCAGTGCCTATTACAATCAGATTGATGACTATATCTATTTTAATCTAACAGGCGAGAGCATTAATAAGCAGTTTGTCGCTATCTATCAGGGAAGTGACGCAACGTTTAGCGGGCTTGAAGCTGAAATGTCTTTAGCGGTGTATGAGTCTAACGGTATACGCGGTGAACTTAGTTTCTTCGGCGATATCGTCAACGCAGAATTTGACGCTGGCGGCAACGTGCCTCGAATTCCTCCGTTGAAACTTGGCGCGGAGCTGCGTTATTTCGCAGATAACTGGAGTGCCCATATTCACGCAACCCATTTTGACTCTCAAGACGATACAGGGATGTTGGAGTTGGAAACAGACAGTTATACCTTGGTGTCTGTCTATGCAGATTATCATGTGCCAATTGGCGGTGATTCGGAATTCAAGCTATTCGTCCGTGGCGATAATTTACTCGATCAAGAAATTCGCAATCATTCGTCTTTGTTGAAAAATTTTGCGCCTGAGTCTGGACGCGGAGTCACATTGGGTCTGCGCTTTGAATACTAGACAATGGTGCCCAGAGCCGGAATCGATAAACCAGCTGTCTGCGGCTTATCATCAGTGGGTTCAATCGCGCCATCATCCTTAATAATTACAGTTGCCAACCCCATACTTAAAAGCTAATTTGGGGGAAATCCGAAAAAATTTGAGAATTAGATGGCTCTACCTACAAAATCACTAGTGTTGATATCTACAGTTCTAATGATAAGTTCTTGTTCATCATTGGTCGAGCCCAACTTCTATCGAATGAGTGAGACCGAGCTCATAGCCTACAACCTAACTGTCGCTGGCCCAAAACAGGTAACCTGTGTGCAAGTGCAGATTGACCCGAACCAGGAAAGCGAAAAAATATGCGGAACACTGGAAGAAATTCAGCATAGTATCGAACCAGTCGTACCCGGTGCAAAAATTAACTCTATGCCGTTCTTTTCTCCGCTCGAAAACGAAAAGTCACGAAGCACCAATCCTCCACTAAGGCCCACTGTTCGAAGACCACTCTAAATGGTGTCGGGCTTGGAGGTAAATAACTAATCAGGACGCGTTACATCAATAACACGACCGGTTGGTTAGCAGACAGTTAAGTGTGATAAGGTTCCTATATCTGATGTGCGCCAAGGTCAAAATATGGTCAAGCGTTGTCTAATGTTGTTAATTGTCCTGCTCGGCTTATCTTCTTGCGAGAGCACGGTCGGGCCATCCTTTGAAGAGATGAGTGAAACCGAACTCGCCACATACAATGCCTTTTTGTCCACCGATGAAAAAGTTGTCTGTCAAGAGGCTTCTGCAGATTGGGTAGGTGGTAGCTATAGACGTATACCAAAAATCTGCGCAACTGTTCGGCAGATAAAACGCCAGCAACGTCTGGCCGACGCTGTGTGGTCTGGAGGACTTGGAGGTGGTGCTAACCCGGGGGCAGTCGTTTGCTAGGGCCTTTTTGAGCTGATTCCTATCCCTAATAATTACAACTGCCAACCTCATACTTAAAAGCTAATTTCAAAAATATGGAGGTTTATAAACAGTTTTGCCATACTCCTGCTTAATATATTCGGCGGTGCTACAGTCAAGGAATTTCCCCACGAGTCGGCTTTTACGCGCAATAGGTATCATCTCTGCTCTAATCGGAATTACCTTTTCAACCGCGCAAACTCAGGATACGGGATCTTCAGCTTCAAAAGAGCAAGATGCCCAAACCCGACCAATCGAAGAAATCACCGTATTAGGCGAGAGAACCTTCTTTACCCTGCGACTAGAGATTGAAACTGCTGAAGAAGAGGTGTATGGCCTTTTCAATGAACTGAACACCAATGATGACTTTGATGTTAAGTGCACTCGGGAAGTCTACACTGGCTCTCACTTTAAACGACACAGATGCATGGCTGCTTATCTAAGAAAAGCACAAGCTGAAAACGCTCAAAACGCTTTAAAGGGCATCGACACGCTGCTTAGATTATCCGGAGTCGAGGGAGAGGTGCATCAACAGGCTCTCGCAATGGAGGCTGAGATGGCTCAACTTGCCCTAGACAATCCTGAGTTTTTACAAGCTCTCAGAAAGCTTGCTGAATTACTTGGTGCTCTTAATACGAAGAAAGCAGCAAACCCGTTCTTTTTCGGTCAATAAGCTTTGGCTCGAGAAATTAGATAATCCTTTGCCAATGAAGATGCCGAAACACCCTCTCAAAAACCGAATACTTAATCTATATAAATTAATGTTTTTAAAGGGGTATCTTGAATAGTCTTCAAAAGGGATATAGCTGTCTCAGTGAGGAATTTAATCATAACGACCAGAAATACCTACCGTTCGTCCAGAATAGTATGTAATTGTCCAAGATGGAACCAAATAGAACAAGTGGGGGTATTTGCCCTTCCTTAATAATTACAGTTGCCAACCCCATACTCAAAAGCTAATTTGGAAAAAAATGAGGGGAAATCCAATGTTTAAAATTCTCAAATTGGTGATTTGCGTTAGCATGGTTACACTGGTTTTTTCTGCGGAAAATGAAATCGTAATTGTTGGCGGTACAGGGGAAAACTGTATTGAGGACCCTGGTTGTATAAACCGATTACATCCAGACATACCGATGATTCATCGCGCCAATCCTGGACAATCCATTCTGTTTCGCACTCGCGATACTATNGATGTGCTTGGTACTGTTGAAACTCAAACGTCAGAACCAGAGACGCTGGATATTAATTTCGGTGCAGTGCACCCTATGGCTGGACCAGTATATATTGAAGGCGCGATACCAGGTGATGTACTGAAAGTAACAATTCTAAATATCGACCCAGGTAAATATGGTTTTACCTTTGGTGGTGGTGGTGGCTTTATTCCAGATTTGATAGATGGTGAATTTTTAACAGTCTGGCGTCTCAATCGCGAGTTTGCCGAAAGCGACGACATCGCAGGCGTACGAATACCCAACGCAAGCTTTCCAGGAGTAGTTTCAACTCTCCCTGGCCCAGATCAATTAGCGAATATGCTTCAGCGCGAGCAGCAACTGGCGAATGCCGGAGGACAAGTATCCTTACCTTCACCAATGGGCGCTTCGCCACCAGCAATCTGTGGACCTAATGGTTCCGCAGCTAATGAATGCCTAAGGACTATTCCGCCAAGAGAACATGGTGGGAATATGGACATCCGATATTTGCAATCCGGTGTGTCAATTTATCTGCCTTGTTTCATTGAAGGCTGTGGTCTAACTATAGGTGATCTACATTATGCCCAAGGAGATGGTGAGGTGTCAGGGACGGCCATCGAAATGTCTGCAAACATCTGGGTAACAACTGAGCTCGTTACGGACGGTCCTGATCTCTCTCGTGGTCCACACTATGAGGGAATGTCAAGAGTTTTAGACATCCCCTCTCGACGATTTTATGCTGTTACAGGAATTCCGATTAAAAATACAGGAGAAGTTCCTCCCGACATGAATTACTTAAATTCAGACGTGGTCGCTGGCCTAGGCAATTTATCAGGTGACATTAATCTAGCGGCGAGAAACGCGCTTGAAGGGATTATAGAATATATAGTTTCTGAATTTGGTTACACCCGAAATCAAGCGTACGTTATTGCGAGCGTAGCTATCGATCTTCGCATTAGTCAGTTAGTGGATTTTCCTAATGTAGGAGTAACCGCGGTGCTTCCATTAGATATTTTTAATAATTAGATAATTAAGAACTTAACAAACCTTAGGCATCGCCCTGTCTTAATAATTACAGTTGCCAACCCCATACTTAAAAGCTAATTTGGGAAAAATATCCCTCTTGAGAGGATATGATACAAGGAAGCATAAAGGCCGTTTTACTATCTTATTAGTGTCCTCTACTATCTCACTTCGGTAGGTAACCCCCAAGGATCTAACTCTCCTGCCAGTGGACAAAAATCTCCGGTATCCAAAAAATGGGTATGAAGACATTCCAAGCTGGATCCCAATTCTTGTAACAGCTTCACGGTCTCAGGAAAAGCAACTCTAGTGAAGAAACCTGCCCGACCACCTCGTGGAATATCAGCTGTTGATTGGCCTAAACGGGTTATCACAGTTACATCACCGCCTTTTGACACCAAGTACCGGATCAACTCGTTGTCACCTCTTGATGCTGCATAGTGCATCGGAGTATATCCCCATGAATCTAAAGTGTTCACATCTATGCCATGCTCCTCCACGAGATATTTAACAGCAGGTATGAAGCTTCCAGGAACATTCCTGACACTGAAGGATCCTAAGCCCGTAAACCCACCCCCTGCAGCCACATGAATCGGGTAAGCATTAAAAGCATTCGTTGGAATATACGGCAACCCCGAATCCTCCTGCTGTCTCCCATCCTGCTGCCGACGCTCTCTCATTTCTGGAGCTGGCCATGCGGTTGGGATGTTGGGATCAGCGCCATAGCTGGACAGTAACTTCATGGCCTCGATATCCTGCGCATAAGCCGCACGCCAGAAAGGAGTAGCACCTTTTAGATCGGTTCCAATTTTGGTCAGTCCATATTCCCAATACCAAAGATGGGTCTTGAGACGCACATTAGGATCGGCTCCTGCATCTAATAGAGCACTCAACAGGTCGATATATTCTGTCGTTTGTAGATCCTGAGCTCTGGGCTGAGGATAGTTGGATTTAGGCGCCCATTGTGTTTGTAGAACTGCAAACAGCGGTCCTGATCCATCCGTATTTGCCACTAGATTAGGATCAGCACCCTGGCTAGTAAGAAGCATCGCCAGGTCAAATTGTCCATTGAGAGTCGCGATAAGTAACGGACTTGTTTCATCTCCACCACTAACCTGATTAACATCCGCTCCTCCCTTCAGTAAAGCCATTGCTGCTTCCGAACTTCCTTCTCTGGCAGCATGCAATAGTGCAGTCATTCCGCCTGTAGCTCCTACTAGTGTTTCGCGGTAAGGAGGCCTTGGAAGATCTGGTCCTTCTGGATAATCTGGACGGTGATTGACTAAAGCTTCCTCATTAAAATCCCGATAAGCTTCACCTGATTGCAAAAATTCCCTCTGCGCTCTAATAGCCGCCTGAACCTCATCTACACTGGGTTCATTGTCTTTGGTCGCTGTCTCCGCACTGACATAATCACCGCTTGCATCCATGACCCTGTCATTGCTGATGTACTCCGAAAGCTCTTCTCTTAGAAAACGACTTGCCTGCCGATCAGCAAAAACTTGCTGCAAGACATCCACTACGGTTGTTGAAATAGAAGGGTCCGCACCAGCGTCTAAAAGCAATTCGACAGATTCAACTCGGTTCCTGGCCGCCGCGAACATCAGGGGGGTCTGTCCAGCCGATCCTTCTTTGGCGTTTGGGTCAGCACTATATTCAAGCAGAACCTCCACCGATTCAGCACCACCTACCTCCTGAGCTGCCAAATGCAAAGCCGTGGCAAAACTATTGGTGGTCGTTGCACTTACGTCTGCTCCTCCTTCCAAAAGCGTCCTGACAATTTCGCTGTTGGCCTGGCTGCTCGCCAAATGCAGAGGTGTATAGCTGCCTATTCTTGTTGTCGGGTTTACCTCGGCACCGGCGTCCAGAAGTGATTCCAGGATTGAAACATGTCCCAACTGAGCGGCCCAATGCACTGCTGTCATCCCATCCCCTGTCGCCTCATTCAAGTCAGAACCATCAGTGATTAGACTGGCAACTGTTTCAAGGTCACCTGAGCGAGTTGAATCTATCAACTCAGAAGCAAAACTAGTTGTAAAACCAAACAATAAAAACGACAGTACAGNCAGCCTCGACAATCCTGCAAACCGGAAACGGGCAAACATGTCCATCACGCTACTCCTGTCGTTGACGTCACACCTCTTGACACCGTCAAGTCCAGAGAACCGTTACTATCGCCGAAGCTGTCTATCTCATGACCCATACCCTGCATCAGGGTAACAAACGCGTTAGCCATGGGTGTGCCTACCGCAGCAGCAACATGCACTCCGCCTTCTAGCGCTCCGTTCGCATGCCCCATCAGAAGTAAGGGACATCTGATGTGGTTATGTAAGTTGGGATCTCCCATGGGGGATCCCCAGACTATTGCTGTTTTGTCTAAAAGAGTCCCATCTCCATCAACCGTATTCTTCATCTTTTCCAGGAAGTAGGCGACTGCGCCCATGCGATAAGTATTGATCCGATGGAAGTCCATAATGTCGTCGGCAACATTCCCGTGATGAGAAGCACCATGAATAGACTTGGTAGTACCACTTTGCGGGAAAGTCCTGTTGGACTGATCAAAACCAGTCTTAAACGTGATTGCCCGTGTCATATCGGACTGTAAAGCCAGGACTTGCAAGTCGAACATAAGCTGCATGTGTTCTTCCCACGAATCAGGTATACCAGACGGAGCCTCCGGCATCTCTCTTTCCTCACCAGATAGATTTCGAGCTTCTATCAGTTGAATCCGACGCTCAACCTCGCGTATATGCTGCAGGTACTCATCCAGCGCGACTCGATCCATAGTTCCCAGTGACTTGCTCAATCTGTCCACTTCTGAAACCATCCAATCAAGCATACTTCGGTTAGTTCTTCTCCTTTCGCTTCTGTCTTGCTCGGAATCTCCGGCACCAAAAAGTCGTTCAAAAACGGCGCGCGGCTCCCGAATAGCAGGTAGCGGTTGACTCGGTGTTGCCCAGGCCAGAGAAGTTGTGTACGCGCAATGGTAGTTGTAAGCACAGCCACCACCACGATCAATTTCTTCAATACACAGTTCGAGAGATGGAAGTGCCGTATCCTGGCCAAATCGTTGTGCATGAAGTTGGTCAATAGACGTTCCAATCTGTATGTCAGAACCTTGGGTCTGCTTCGGATGTGCTTGAGTCAGGAAAACTGCGGTCGAACGATCATGATCGCCCCCTATCTGATCAGCATTAAAAGGATCAGCCATGTGGCAATCAGTAGAGCTTACAATGGTGAGATAGTCTCTATAGGCCTCTAGCGGTTTCAGCTGGCTGTCTGTTCCCAGGGTGAAATCTCTACCTGTTCCCGGCGGCGCAAATAGATTTCTCGCATGTCCCCAATCACTTCCTCCAGCACATCCCATTGACTCCTCTATACATACCAGTCTCGTCGGCGTTGCTTCGGAACTGGCTGCCCAGGTTCGTCCTGCTGGCACCATAGCGCTCAAGAAGGGCAATGCTACGCCNGCGCCCATCCGCCCAATGAAAGCCCTGCGTGAAAGATGTTTTCCAGTAATGAATGCCATTCCTCTATACTCCTTCGTTCGTTGCCGCGAGTGACCCAGCATCTAAAACAGGAACCTGCATCATCTGGAAAGGATCGCTACCTACGATCCCTAAAATGAATGAGGACATCCTGTAGTCACTCGCCTCCGCTTCTTTGACAATTTTTCGTACAGTTGGTTGATCAAAAAACTCAATCCGTCTTCCCATCGCATAGGCCAGAAGATTGGCTGTAAAACTACGAATGATGGGAATCGGCCGCTTTATTAGTACTTCATTCAAATCCATAGGGGTGTTAATAGCTGTTCCATCATAATACGTGCCGGTCGTATCCAACTCTCTACCGTCTTCTCGAATTCGCCAGGCACCGGTTACATCAAAATTATCCAATGCCAGCCCTATCGGATCCATGAACTGGTGACAGGCGTTACATGTGGGGTTGGCTCTATGTATCTCTAGCCTCTCCCTGGTGGTAAGAATTCTTCCGTCTTCAGCACCTTCAGTCGCCTCCAACGTCGGTATGTCCGGTGGTGGTGGTGGTGGTGGTGAACCCATAATGACCTCCATGACCCACTTCCCCCTTAACACGGGCGAGGTTCTGTTGGACATCGAAGTCAACATGAGAACACTTCCATGCCCTAGTAGGCCACGTCTGGTCTCATCTTCATAAGTGACTCGCTGGAATTCATTTCCTATGATCCCTTCTATCCCATAGTGGTTGGCAAGCCTCTCATTCACAAATGTGTAATCTGCCGAAACAATCTCCAACAAACTTCTGTCTTCTCTGACCAGGTTTTCGAAAAACAATTGGGTTTCCCGGACCATGTCTTCTTTGAGTTGCCCTGTAAAATCAGGATATAGATAGGGCTCAGGCTCATTCTTTCCAGCTTCTTGTAACCTCAACCACTGAGAAGCAAAACTGGTTGCTAAATTCCTGGATCGCGGATCCGATAGCATCCGCACAACCTGGGTTTCCAACACATCGGGATCGGAGAGTTTGCCCTGGTTGGCCAACTCCCTCAGTTCATCATCGGGGCCCGATCCCCATATGAAGAATGATATGCGTGCAGCCAGGTCACTTTCATTCAACTGATATAGCTGCCCGGGAAGAGCGTCCTCGGGTTGCTCTTCAAGCCTGAACAAAAATGATGGGCTGGCAAGAATACTTTGTAGCGCAGTTCGGACACCGATCTCAAAGCCAGAATTCTGTGCCGATTGGTCATAAAAATTCATTGGTCCAGCAAGATCCTGGTCAGTTACGGCACGTCTATAGGCTTGCGTAGCTACTCGCGAAATAATCTGCCGCGCACATTCATTCTCTTCGTCTTCGGTGTTCGGATAGCAAGAAAAAATCTTATTCCTGCTTGGTGTTTCCGATACAGGACCAGATGTGACAGGGCCAGTGACCATTAAATCAGCCAAATGTGGAAGCGCCGTGATTCCATAGTTAGCCCACTGTCTTGCATCCTCTCCTCCCACAAACGACCAATTGAATGGGCTAAGCCGATCTTCGTAAGGACCTTCGATGCGTTTCACGAAAGCAGCTGCAATTTGATGTTGACCCGCCGAAACAAAAATAGGCTTTGTCTGAATCGGTATCGTCCGGTCGCCATTATGTTCAAGCGCTAACTGAGACACACCTCTTCCATCAATCGATATATCCAGATCTTGTCCGGGAAGACCTCTACCGAATAGCGTCTCTATCGAAATGACGTACTCCCCATCTGTGGGGAAATCATGCCTGACTACCATACCCCCTCTTGTCCCAAAGGGAGTGCCTTCCAAATGATCCCATGAGTGTTGTGAGACATGGATAGGATTAGTGTATTTAGAAGAAGCTGACAAAGCATCTGGATTCCCCAGTGCAAGGCGACTGACTTCAGCTGCTGCCCTCAGATAACGACTCCAATAGAGTGGTAGAAAGACCCTGGGCAGCAGACAGATTATTAAAATTCCCCAGGAATGTGTCTTCTGGAAGCCAGCGACTTGCATCTATTTCCAAATCGAGAAGCTGCTGCACACTTTTTCCATACTCTGCTCTGGTTAATCTCTGGAATCTTCTGACTCCCGGATTTGGATTCGCATCAGCGTTCTGGTCCACCGTTGTCTCTAACTCTTCTACCAGGGCCAGAAGCGTATCAGGATTCGGCCTCGGCATACCCGGTGGAGGCATCATGCCAGCCCTTAATTTTCGAATCATCTTTTCGGCTGTCTCAGGGTGGTTCGGCGCATTTTCTATCTCGAACCCGGTCAAAGAGAGATTCCCTGTCATCAACGCATCGTTGTGACATACCTGGCAGTATGTCTGAACGACGACTGTGAGATCCTCAGCTTCCATTTCAAGACTGTTAGGAGAATGGATTTCACTAAATTCTGGAGAAAGTTCTGAAGAAACGCTTAATTCCGTCTCCTGATTACCGGGAAATACCAGGATTACCCCCAGTACCAGGGTTGACCCCAGTACTACAGCCAGGACAGCGGTAACGGATTTTTTCATCTAGAGCCTCTATTTATGAGCTTTTGTTGAGCTTTACGTCCCCCCAGGAAAGCTAGCGTATTCCAGCAATCCTAACCAGATATAGCAACCCCCAAACAAGCTCTCAGAAAAGGGTAGATGGCATCACCCGAAGAGTAGCAAAAAAGACCCTTCCTTTCTAAGGGTTTGCGATGCCTGGAGCCTCCTGGGGAGCCGGCAGATTGTTATCGAGATTGGTAATGTGAACAGCGCTCACTAACCTCCCGCAACTTCAGTAAATACGCGCCATGGCTGGGAGTTTCCATCAATCGGTTATGCTATGGTTGGGAAGCCCATCAGCCAGGTGAAAGTGAAACACGAAATAAGTGTTAACGAATATTTGTACGGAGAGTGAAAATGGAGCTGAAACGTATCAGTCTGGGTCTCATGCTAATTGTAACTGCGGTAGTGTCCGCATGCACAGGAGAGAGTGAGCCACCCGTCAGTCGATTTGAAGTAGCCAAAGGTGGCGACGACCGGAACGGTCCTTATGACGTCATACCAGGTTGGTGGAAGCCGGCGCCGGATCATGATGAGACCTGGACCTGGGGGTCGGCTGCGGGTGTTTGGCCGGACACTCCCGATAGGGTTTTGATAGTGATGTGGGGAGATCAACGTAGACAATCTCGACCGGGAGAAGATAACGAGCGTCAGAGAAATTTCCTTGTAGCTGTCGATCGCGATGGCAATATCACTGAGAATTGGTCGCAGTGGGATTCGCTTTTCAATCGTCCTCATCAGATCTATATCAATCCCTATGATCCTGAGCGTGCCGTATGGGTGGATGAACGAGGCGGAAACGGTGTGCACGAAGCAATCCTCAAGTTCAGCAATGACGGGAGCGAGCTCCTGTTACAAATGGAAGATCCCAATCCGGTGTTTGGTGAAGGCGGACCGAATCCACGTGAAAATCCGAACCCAGGGCCCTTAGATTTCGGGCAGAATGCAGTGCTTGCTTTCCTTCCCAATGGCGATTTTTTGTTGGGTGACGGTTACCAGAATGGTCGTGTCGTTCGTTATAATTCGGACGGTAAATTTCTATCCGAGTTCGGATCGGTCGGAAGCGGACCAGGGCAGTTCGATTTAGTCCATGGAATTGCCGTGGACAAAGAGAATCGGGTTTATGTATCAGACCGGAGGAATCACAGGATCCAAATCTTTACTGAAGATGGAACACTCCTCGATGAGTGGCCGAATATCTGGGATCCCGTGGCCATTATGATTGACGTGAACGACTTTGTTTGGATTTTGGATGCGACGTTGAACCGCATTCTCAAGTACGATTTGGACGGTCAATTACTGGATTATTTCGGGACCTATGGCGAGGCGTCATCGCTCGGTCGTCCTGGATTTACCTGTTCAGACGATGCGGCAGTTGTAGAGGCAGGGCTTGATACGGACCATACTGGAGCTTGCGGTGGTTTTTCTCTTCCGCATCAGATGAGTGTTGACTCAGAAGGAAATCTTTACGTGGCACAGTTTGGTGGACCCTGGATTGATAAGTATGTACCAAAACCGGGTGCAGATCCCTCGAGGTTAATCGGTCAACCACTGGGGCATTGATTTCCCGGGGATTTAAAGAATGAGCAATAAAAGGGATCAGAGTAAAAATACATTAGATTTAGACAATAGATAGTCTAAATAGCCCGTATTTACCGGCTTTCAGAAATACCTATCGTTAGATTTGATAGATTTAGAAGTGTTTAGGAAGAAAGGTGGTGCCCAGGGGCGGAATCGAACCACCGACACGAGGATTTTCAGTCCTCTGCTCTACCGACTGAGCTACCTGGGCGTTTCGAGCAGTTGTGCTCGTCAATAAGGCGTTTAATTTTGATTGTTAGATTGGCTATCTACCAAGTCAAGTCGGNTTTTGAAAAAACTCGTTACACCGCTACCTGCGTATAAAAGTGTGCCCTGATTTTGGAATTTGCGACTTTACATAAGCGGCGTATTAAACCTTCAAGGTTCTGGATAGTCAAGGACATGGCCGGTTAGTCTTCAGGTGGCACGTACCCCTCGGCATGATCGTGCTGTTCGTTATTTAAGAACTTATCCATCTGTCCCTGCAGATATTTCCGAGCCTCCGGATCCATTAAGTTTAGTTGTTTTTCATTGATAAGCATCGTTTGTTGCGACAGCCATTCTTGCCACGCTTGTTGAGAGACAGTTTTGTATACCTCCTGCCCTTTTGGGCCAGGGTAGGGTGGAACCGCCAGTCCGGGTAGGCTCTTATCGTATTTTTTGCAATGCACCATCCGACTCATACTGTTTCCTCGTTGTTAGGGATTGGATGCTAGGCTTGATAAAAGCTTTTTGACCGGAGCCGCCAATCCGACTTTCAGTGAATGATCGAGAGGATACCAGAGCCAATGATCATTTTCGCTTACTCCATGTGGTTCATGTTTGGCAGTTATTCTGATTGGACTAATATCGAGATGGTAGTGGGAAAATGTATGCCGAATCGGTTTTAGAGCCTTTCTTTCTCCTTTTACTACTAACTTACTAAGTGGGGGTAATCCTGTCGATGATTCCGATTCGGGTAAGGAATAAAGTGACCCCCAGATTCCGTTCGGAGGACGTTTTTCCAACAGCACTTCGTCAAGGTCATTTTGTAGTATAAACATGAAGATTGTTTTGACTGGCAGTTTCTTTTTAGGTTTTCTGGATGGATAGTCTTGGGTCGTGGCCGTCTTATTGGCTGCACATTCAACTTTGAGTGGGCAAGAGGGGCAGGAAGGATGTGTACGAGTGCACAGTGTTGCGCCTAGGTCCATCATGGCCTGAGAGTAATCAGCAATGTTGTCGTGGGGCATCAAATTTTCTGCTAATTTCCACAGTTCGTTGTTTACTGAGGTTTGCTCCGGCCAGCCGCTGATTGCAAAATAACGCGTAAGAACTCTTTTGACATTGCCGTCGAGAATTGGTGCCCTGATATTCATGGACAAGGCAGCTATTGCTCCGGCGGTCGATCGACCAACTCCCGGCATTGCTTCGAGTTCTTCCACTCGGGAAGGGAATAGACCCGCGTATTCTTTCATTATCAACTGTGCTGCTTTATGCATGTTCCTTGCGCGGGCGTAATAGCCTAAACCAGTCCAAAGATGCAGCACATGATTGATATCCGAGGCGGCCAATTCAGCAACTGTGGGAAATCTATCTAAGAACCGCATAAAGTAAGGAATAACTGTTACGACCTGGGTTTGTTGCAGCATGATCTCGGAAATCCACACGCGGTAGGGAGTGGGTTGTTTTTGCCAGGGCAGATCGTGTCTGCCGTTGGCAGCGAACCAGGAAAGCACCTTGTCCGAAAAGCTTGGCACTGTTTTTAATTGAGGATGTTACGCAATAAGCTGCGTGCAGCGTCCTGCAATAGATCTGGGACCTGGTCGGTAATAACTTCTTCCAAAACATTGCGAGTAGCGTTGGTGGCTATTTGCGAAAAGATTTCCCGGACCTGAGTGAAGTCTGGTCGGCAATAACGGGTAACTTCATCATCGAAGGCGGCGCTGCAGTCCACCGGCCAGGATACATTATGGTAAAGGTCGTTAATCGGAATGGTTTGTATGTAGGGCTCTCCTAGAACAGTGAATAGCATATCGTAGTCGAAGGTTGCTTCGTCTAGGTTAATACCTCCGGTGCCGGTCACATCAAAGTTGTCCATCCGCACTTTAAATTGCTGGTTTTCCGTTATGCCATTCTCGAGAAGAATATAACCGCTTAGTTCACTAAATTGGATTACATCTGGCCATTGCTGGATTGCCTCTCCGGTGGGGCTTAGTGCGGCAATCGCTGTAAATACTTGCTTGATTACACCTATGTCCACGGAATTCTCAGTGATAGTGAAAGCTGTGGAGCCGCTAAGGGTATCGACCAGTTCGCCTGTGGTAGCCCCGCTCGAAGTATAGTTGCCTTCCGCGTCGAGTGAGCCGTTGAACGAGTTGAATCTCGGGATGGGAGGGGAAAGCTCAGCAATGTTGATGTTTTTCAAAGCAAGTTGTATGCCAATGTCTGCAGCAGGATTTCGGCTGTCCAGACGGGCCGCTCCCTGTATTGAGCCGCCATAGGCTGACACGGGTTGTATCTCGATATCCAGCACGCCATCTTCGAGGTTGGTGAATATATTAACGTCTTGCAAGTGTAACTCGTCCGCAGTAACGGATTCGATGTAGACACTGCCGAGAACATTCAAAGAGTTAAGTATATTCAGCGATAATTCCACGTCCTGCTCTGGCCGATTAGGTGTCGTGAAAGCAGCTGAAGGTGCCGTCGATTCTTCCGAGGATATTGCGAATTCCTCATTGTTTTCGTTAAAAACGAGAAATGGTGATAAATCAATGTTATTGATAATAACATCATAACTAATGTTATCTGGAATAAAACCAGAGACCAACCGAACATTAGCCTCTGCTTCTATTTCAGTAGCACCAAGGGAGCCGGAAAAATTTTCGAACGATAATTGTTCCTGGTTACCGTTGAATTGAAATCTGAGGGAAAGATCTTGGGTTTTTTGTACACCTCCGGAAAATATTGTTTCGGGTTCGCTCAGGCCTAGCGTCTGCATAAGCATGTTGATATCAAAGTCGTTAGAGGTAAAACCACCCTCGTAGGTGAGGGCGTCGTCTAACCTAGTTATGGCCATTTCACCTGTCAGCAACATCGGCGTGAGCGCAAAGTTGATGTCGGAAATGAAGACATTTTCGTTGCTTATATCAGCAACGATCGTGCTTCGTACCCCTATGTCAACTGGCTGTGTTAACCCGTTATTTAGAAAACGAAAGGCTATATCCAAGTTGAAGGGTCTTCCTTCTACATTGGTATTTTGGCTTTCCAGGCTAAGGTTATCTATCCGATAGCGTAAATCGCTGGAAAGATTTTGGTAATCGATACTGGCGTCGGCGATGCTGATTCGGTCAAAGGATAGACTGACATCTTCCGTATCTATTGTCTCATTTGTAAGGTCGGTGATGTCGATGCCACGGAGTTTTTCCTGCGTCTGGTCATCGAGAAGGTTGTCTGAGTCCCAGATGTTAGATCCGCTTTGGTCCACGTAATAGTTAATATGAAAGTCATCCGCCAATAACTCTTGGATAAGTATTCGACCCCTAAATAGGCTGCCGCGATCCACTCGTAAGGTTATGACTGACGTGGAAGCCAGCTCCTGAGGAACTGCTGGGTTTCGCAGGCGCACATCATGTAGCGTAAGCCTTAGGGTGGGAAAGATATCGAGCTCTAGTTCGCCAGCAATGTTTAGTTGATAGCCTGTGTTATTTGCAACAGCTGTTTCTAATACGGACTTGTATTGATCGGTATTAATGAACAGAAATGAGCCTACTGAGATAACAATCAGTAGCAAGATAAGGGCAGCAAGCGCTTTTATGAGTTTTTTCAACATGGGCGCAAAAATTCACCAGGGCGCTGCACACTATCGTCGTGGTCGTTATAGGTGCAGATATCTGTAGCTATTAGTGTACCGGAATGAGAAGTCACCTGCACGGTGATGGCCCCAATAGACGAATTATGAAACCTGGGC
>JGI24817J26689_1000093_pt1 | contig 17605 bp, 19 predicted proteins | sample METZYME_3_300m_FD_26689 | JGI IMG/M metagenome (IMG submission 26689) | reverse complement strand
TACCAGAGCAGCAAAGGATCGAACTGAGTCGGGTGGACTTGTCGAATCGGGATTTCAGGAATGGCTCGACGGGCTGCGCGAGAAGGGCATGTACATGGACTACCTCGAATTCGAGGGTCCAAAGGAGCGTTTTGGGAAAGGTTGAACCCAGCGGTTACGAGAGTGCTACTTGGGAGCATCCTCTCTGTGCATCACAAGTGGCTCCGAAAAGAACTTCCATAAACGCGAAACGGCCCGGACCGTAGCAAGCTACGACCGGGCCGCTTCTTCTTGAGGAATCCGGCTGCCGCTTCACGCCACGACCTCCGNTTTCCTACTGCGCTGGTGGGATCCTGGCCTTTGCTTGGATCCGCCCTCGTGTGGGCGGCTAGGCCTCTCTCCCTCCAACCCTCGTNTTGTCNCGCGGTCCGCGACCGAGAGCGCCCCAGAGCTCTTCAGGGCTTTCGATGAGGGCCAGCGANCTCCCCCATCTGACTTATCGGTTTTCCAAGTTCCGATTCGCCCGTGTCACCGCTGCGCCGTCACGCTCGGCAACTCACCTTNCAGATTCATCANAGGGATGACCAACGCCATCGTCTTTAATGAGCCGCATCTGAAACGCACGAGTGATTTAGGGACTATGAGAGGAGGNCGCAAGGATCGCATCTATAAACAAGTGTATTTTTACTAATGACGTCCTAAGTCACTGTTAAACAATCATTTACCTGTGCCGTCAAATGTTTCTTCGAGGTTTATTCGGGTGGACTAGTAAACATATGATTTAGCCGACGTAACTTACTCAGTGACAACGATTTTTGATTTGGAGATTCGTTGTTTTTAGTTCACTACACACGGCACAGTAAGCGTACTACGCATGGCTTTTTTTGTTGTGTTAACTACATGAATTTATGAAGAAAATACCTGTTTAAAACTCTCTACCATGCATTCTTTGACCTCAGCCATACAAACGGGAGCCTGTAGCTCCCGCTCAAGCGAACTGACTCCGCAATCACGGATGCCACACGGAACAATAGTCTTGAAGAAATCAAGTTTAGTTGAAACATTGAGTGCGATACCGTGGGATGTAATCCAGCCAGAAGAGACCCGAACCCCGATAGCTCCAAGCTTACCGAGTTCTGTAAACACACCTGTTCCACTCGGATCTCGATTCGCCTGGACCCCGAATGAACACGCGACTTTAATCAGCACACTCTCTAGGTCCCGTAGATACCGATGTAGGTCCTTTCTATCTGGCTTAAGATCCATAATAGGATAGACGACAAGTTGTCCGGGACCGTGATATGTCACGTCACCTCCCCGCCCAACCTCAAAGAGCGCAATTCCTCTCTTCTCGAGTTCGCCCGCATCAAGTAGCACATGCGCATAGTCAGAGCTTGAGCCGAGCGTAATGACGTGCGGATGCTCAAGAAGCAAGATCGTGTCAGGTATAGTCGCTTCTCGCCTCTCGCGGATGAGGTGAGCCTGTAGCTCTAACGCCTCCGAATACTCGATGGTGCCTAGCTCGCGAACAGCAAGAGACCTGTGTGGGGAGTTCATGCGTCTTCGGGAAAGCTCTCCAGCATCTCCTTAAGAGCTGAAAGAAATCTGGCAGCATCCGCCCCATCAACTATCCGGTGATCGTAGCCAAGAGAGAAAAGTGATCGCTTGCGGATGGCTACGACGTCCGTCTCAGTTTGCTGGTCCGTCACCACGGCCGCACGCTTCTCAATAGAACCTATTCCTAGGATCGCTGAAGTTCCCTTAGGAATCACCGGTAAGCCAACCACCGTTCCCAGGACACCCGGATTCGTGATCGTAAACGTGGCTCCCTGAATCTCGTCAGGCATGAGTTTCCGTGCCCTCGCACGGCCCGCTAGATCCACGATCTTGTTCCCAATGCCAACGAGACCAAGATGATCCGCATCATGGACTACGGGAACGATGAGGCCCGGATCCAAATCTACTGCCATACCTAGATTCACATTCCCTCTGTAGATGACGTTATTCCCAGATACAACTGAGTTCACCATAGGGAAGTCTCGGAGTACACGTGATACGGCCCACGCTACGAAAGACGTATAGCTCACTCGAGCATTTTGTGCCTCCCACCGACTGCGACTTAAGGTTCGAATCCGATCGATTACTGAAAAATCAATCTCGATAAAAGAATGCACATGAGGAGCTATACGTTTCGCGACCACCATATGCTCTGCAGTGAGCCGCCGCATCTTATCCATGCCTTCAACCTGATCAGCTGGTCGCACCGGATACTCTGGATGCTGTACTTCTTTGTAGAAGGAATCCCACAAACTTGATGGCTCTAATTGAATCGGGACGCCGTCTCTAGCGCGCGCCGCAGAAATTGTGGGAGGGTCTGCTCCCGTGGCACCAGAAGATTCCATAAACGCCACGATGTCCTGCTTGGTGACCCTTCCCGCATGCCCACTGCCTACGATGTTGGCAAGATCAATCCCATGTTCCGCTGCGATCTTGCGCACGACCGGGGTAGAGCGTGTCCGTAACCGCTCTTCCGCACTCTGGCTCACATCTGAGGTCTGAGTTGTTACCAGAGATGGTTCTACTAAATCTGGCAGCTCTGTTATTTTCTTAGACCCACTCGGCAAATCTGGCTCTAAAATTTTGTCCGGTGTCGTATCGACTAACGCTATCCCTTCTGGATCAATCAAAGCCAGAACCGTACCGACCTCGACCGTCTCTCCTTCTTCAACCACTACCTCGACCAGTATGCCCGCCGAGGGTGCCGGAATCTCCGCATCCACTTTATCAGTGGAAATTTCCAAGATTGGCTCATCACGCTCGACTGTATCACCAACCTGCTTCAGCCATTTAGAGACAGTCCCTTCGGCGATCGACTCACCCATCTGAGGCATAGGAACTTCTATGCGAGCCACGCTAGGTTACTCCAGTATGGAGGGGATGTAAGCGAAACTTCGCGGCATGCTCAGTACGCAGCAAGATATCTCCCAGCCGTGACAATATCCTCAACTTGTGGCAGGAAATAATCTTCCAAAGAGCCAGCATACGGAACAGGAGAATCGATTGCAGTTACTCTGAGAATCGGTGCATCAAGCCACTCAAATGCTCTCTCGTTCAAGCGAATTGCAATCTCACCCGCTATCCCGCCCGTACGTGTATCCTCGTGCACGATAAGAACCCTTCCAGTGCACTTCAAACTCTCGACAATCGCGTCTTCATCAAGAGGTAAAAGTGTTCTAAGATCTATGATTTCTACCCCCACACCATCCTCTTGCTCAAGCTTTTTTGCAGCCTCGACAGACTTGTGGACCATTGCCCCATATGTGACAAGGGTAAGATCAGAGCCCTCCCTGACAGTGCGAGCTTTACCAAGCGGTACAACGTAATCTTCATCCGGCAGTACTTCCCTAAGAGTAGGCGCGCGGTATAGAGCTTTGTGTTCTTCAAAGATGACCGGGTTGTCATCTCGAATCGCGCTTTTATGAGACCCTTAGCGTCGTAGGCGGTACTCGGATAGACGATTTTAAACCCCGGCGTGTGGAAGAACGCCATCTCCACATTTTGCGAATGGAAAGGTCCTCCCCTGTTACCCCCGCCGACAGGCCCCCTTACCACGATCGGCATGGGGCCAGCACCCCTGTATAGTGAGGTCGCGATATAATTTGTGAGTACATCATACGCGGGTGAGATAAAGTCCATGAACTGCATCTCTACAACGGGTCGCAAACCCATGTGAGCGGCTCCAGCTGCGGCCCCAGTGAACCCGCCCTCTGCAATGGGCGTGTCTATTACACGTAGACCTCCAAAATAATCAAGAAAACCACGAGTAACCTTGAACGCACCTCCATAGACACCGATATCCTCTCCCATTAAAAAGACGCTATCATCCCGAACCATCTCCTCAAACAACCCCTCACTGACCGCTTCCAGCAGGGTGACGGGCTCCCCACGTGCTGTCTTCTTGAGGTGTTCGGGAGCAGGATGGTTCATGTATTTAACTCACTGCTATCTCTTCTATAAGGCCCATCCGTCCGTGTCCACGGGTGCTGGGTTATAGTATCTGTGTAAACACCTTTCACGGCCTCCCGGCCATCCGGAACCGGTTCGCCGGTCGCCTGCTCTGCCACCAACCTGCACTCTTCTTCTGCTCGTATGTTGATTTTGTGGAGGACTGATTCTTCTGCCCAACCTTCTTCTAAGATCCTGCGCTCGAACAAATCAATGGGATCACGATCCACCCACATGGCAAGTTCGTCCGGATCGACGTAATCCTGAGGATCATGCTGTGCATAACCAAGGCGTCTGTAATACCTCAGCTCTACCATCTGAGTACCTTTCCCTGCTCTTGCACGCTTCGCTGCCCGGCTCACGGCTTCATATACCGCCACGACATCAGTCCCATCCACAGATTCTGAACCAATCCCATACCCAGCTGCTTTCTCAGTAAAACTCCGGACTCGGGTGTTCTTACGTGTGGCTGTTGAAAACGCCCATTGATTAGCCTCAACCATCAGAATCAATGGACAACGCTGAACCGCCGAAAAATTGAGACCTTCATGCCACGCACCCGTTGATGATGCATCATCACCGCAGAAGACCATACCGACTCGGGACTCACCTCTAACCTTAAAAGACAGTGTAATTCCAGCCATGACCTCTAACATGGTTCCAAGTGGTGAGACCGGACCAATGATTCCCTTCTGAAAATCAACCCAATGGATGTTAGCCTCCTTGCCCTCCGTTGGACCGGTCGCCCTCCCCATGTACTGACGAAAGAAGTCGACTAATTCCCCACCGAATAGAAACAAGGCTCCGGCAGCTTGTACCGTCGGCGCGAGAAAGTCACCCGTCCCGTCTGTTTGGCGATTGAGTGCAAAGGCAGCGCCGGCAGCTCCAGCTTCCTGTCCGAGTGATCGGTAAATTTCTCCGGTCACATGGCCCTGCTTTTGTAACATCTCTAGCCGTTCTTCAGCTGCTCGCGTGAGTACGAGCGAATGGTACAGTCCAAGGAGCTGAGTCTGATCAAGTCCAGCCATTAGAGAATCAGACATCGGTCGCACAGATAGCACAGCAGACCCCACTAGGGAGGCCATTAGCACCTCCGAATACCACTGAGGGTTCCTTAGTTACCCGAATTACCCGGGTCTTCAGTCGTACCTGGCGTAGCACCTTCTGTGGGTTCCTCGCCGAGACCCGGAACCACTGAGACAGGAGCGGGCGCCGCGGAAGGAGCCTCGACCTGGATTACGGACTCGGGTTGTCTGGCACGTGAGGACATCACCGATAGTACAAGCGCTAGGACCAAGAATATAGTGCCCGAGATCCATGTAGCTCTGGTCAAAACCGTAGTTGCTTGTCGCCCTCCTAATATCCCTTCAGTCATCGCAGCGCCGCCACCGACCGCGGCTAGACCGCCACCTTTTCCAGATTGAAGAAGGATTACGACTGACATAAATATGCCGTCGACTACTAAGACAGCTAGCAAGAATGTATACATCTTCCTTGTATTCCCTTATTCCCTGCCGGAGTGACCCGCTAAACGTCGGAGAGCACCCGAAGGGTGTCAACGGCAGCTTCAGCCAGCCGCGCGGGTAATCTCGCCAAACGATTGAGGGTTGAGGCTGGCACCACCAATAAGGACTCCATCTACATCCTGCGCTGCAAGGATTTCTGTTGCGTTGCTTGGTTGGACTGAGCCTCCATAAAGAATCTCCGTCTGAGCTGCAGTCGTCGCACCGATGGCCTCCTCCAGTCGATTCCGAAGCGTCCCGTGGGCTCCTGCCGCATCCATGGGCGTTGCTGTCTTTCCTGTACCAATTGCCCAAACTGGTTCATACGCGATTAGAAAACGGGTATCAGGATCAGGGATCGAGGTTAAGGCCAAATCAAGCTGGCTCAAGATTACCTCATTGACTCGGCCCGCTTCGCGCTCTTCAAGTGTCTCCCCAACACAAATCACTGGTATGAGATCCTGCCGAAGAGCGGCGGCAACCTTGAGTGCAACTTGTTCATCCGTCTCACCGAACAATTGCCTCCTTTCAGAGTGCCCCACAAGAGCATAGCTGGCACCTACACTAGCTGCCATCACGGCAGAAATTTCACCGGTGAACGCTCCTTGATCCTCCCAGTGAACATTCTGGATACCGAGCTGGACTCTTGGATCTCTGTCCTCACACTTATAAGCAGCTAAAAGAGAGATAGCTGGAGGAAAAATCAGGATCTCGTTATTAGCCATCATTTCATCAATTTCAAAAGCACCGAAAAAGGTACGAGCCTCTTCCGGAGCCATGTGCATTTTCCAGTTTCCTGCGATAACCGCCACGTCTACTCCTTATCACTCAAGGAATGAACACCGGGTAACGTCTTTCCTGCCAAGAAAGCCAACGAGGCACCACCCCCACTCGAGACATGAGTGAGCTGAGAAGTCACCCCTGAAAGGTCAGCTGCCATCGCAGAATCCCCACCCCCTACTACAACCAAAGCCCCCCTATCACAGACATCCGCAACGGAATGGGCGAGATCTATGGTCCCGACACCGAATGGTGGGGTCTCAAAAACTCCCATAGGTCCGTTCCACAAGATTGTCTGGGCGCTATCAATCACGTTCCTAAAAGTAGTAGCCGTTTCCGGCCCAATATCTAATACCATGTCGTCGTGCCTAATTGCAGTAGATGCTACGACTCGATGGGGCGCACCCTCCCGGAGTTCCTTAGCTACTATGCAGTCTACAGGCAAAAGCAATTTGTCTCCGCTCTTCTGGAGAAGGTCTCGCGCAACTGGAACACGATCATCTTCGACAAGTGATGCTCCAATGGACAACCCCATGGCCTGGAAAAAAGTGTTTGCCATGGCACCACCGATAAGTAATCGGTCCACACGCTGAAGTAAGGAAGAGATTACGTCGATCTTTCCGGATATCTTTGCACCACCAAGGATTCCCACAAACGGATGCTTGGGCTCACTCATCGCTCTTCCAAGAAAGTGAAGCTCTCGGGCCATTAGCAACCCTGCCACCGCCTCTCCACCCTTTGCTCTCATGGCATCCGCCAACCCTGCCGTCGAAGCGTGAGCCCGGTGTGCAGTTCCAAAAGCGTCATTCACGAATAGCTCTCCCAGTTCCGCCCAAGATTCGGCTAGATCCGAGGCGTTATCCATCTCGCCAGAGAGAAATCGCGTGTTTTCAAGCATCACAAGATCAGCGGATAGAGGTTGTCCTCTTCCTATAGGGTCGGCTACGAACTCGACGTCCGATGACAGAAGCTCGGCAAGACGTTCAGCAACCGGCTCTAGCGAGTAGACACGACTTGGACGCGCATTCGGACGCCCTAAGTGAGAAAGTAGGATGACACGGGCACCGGCCTCGCGGAGGAAATTTAGTGTTGGAAGTGACGCGACAAGGCGATGGTCATCCGCAATTTCACCATCTTGCATAGGGACATTAAGATCAGCTCGTACGAGAACCGTCCGACCTGAAAGCTGCCCGTGATCGAAATCCTCAAGCCTCTTCTTGTCGCACATGGACTCCCTTAGTCCCTCGTTAAGGCAGGGAGTCGCTCTCCCACAAAACTCACAAGGTCAATAACACGATTTGAGTAACCCCACTCGTTATCATACCAAGCCAGAACCTTGACCATGCGACCATCCATAACTGCAGTTGAAAGTGAGTCAACTACTGAACTGTGTGGGTTCCCGGTGTAGTCGATGGACACAAGTGGCTCATCTGATACGCTCAAGATCCCCTTGAGCGACCCAGAAGCAGCTTCTCGGAAAGCTGCATTAATTTCCTCTTCAGTCGTGTTTTGATCGACTTCAGCAACAAGATCAACGAGCGACACATCTGCAGTTGGAATCCGGATCGACATTCCATCGATGTGTCCTGCAACCTCAGGAAGCACTAGACCTGTCGCTTTTGCTGCTCCCGTGGTCGTTGGGATCATCGAGAGTGCAGCCGCACGAGCTCTTCTGAGGTCCTTATGCGGAAGATCAAGGATGCTTTGATCATTTGTATACGCGTGAATCGTAGTCATCAATCCGTGTCGAAATCCAACCGTCTCCGCCAGAATCTTGACCACCGGTGCCAGACAGTTTGTCGTGCAACTCGCGTTAGATATCACATCGTGTTCATCAGGATCGTACTTATCCTGATTGACCCCGAGCACTACCGTAAGATCTTCATTCTTACCAGGGGCGGAGATGATCACCTTACGAGCACCAGCTGCAAGATGTTTCGCGGCCCCCTTCCGATCACGAAACATCCCCGTCGACTCAATTACGATATCGATTTCCAGTTCTGACCAAGGCAGTGCACTGGGGTCTCTTTCACTTAGAACCCGGATATTGTCTCCATCCAAAACCAACCCATCATCCGAAACCTTAACGTCCCCCATATAAGTCCCGTGAACCGAATCATATTTCATGAGATGGGCGAGCGTTTTAGCATCTGTCAGATCGTTCACAGCGACAAAGTCTATGTCGCTACGGTCAGCCTGCTTGGCACTACGTAAAATGTTACGTCCGATCCGTCCGAATCCGTTAATGGCAACGCGGATTGGCATAGTGTGTAAGCTCCTGATTTTAAGAATAGAAATTGACCAGAGCAGGAAGATAACCCCTGCGTTAACTGAAAAAGGCACTGAAGAACACATTGGTCTAGGTCACGATATTGGCTAGACCGAGACCACAAAATTCAATCGACCAAACTCTTCTCCATCGCTGCCCGCATAACTGCAACTGGNGCGGGTATCCCCCACCATNTTTCGAATGACGCAGCCCCTTGCCGAACTAGCATCTCAGCCCCGTCAGTGGCCCGAATATCCATCGCCTCTGCTGCTCGAACAAAAGGTGTGACATGCCTTCCATATACAAGATCCATCGCTGCCCCAACACAACCCAAACGCTCTAAATCCACTGGTGAGGCATCATTTTTTTCAAGTCCGAGACGAGTAGCATTAATAACCAGGTCGAAATCTTCTCCTTCAATTTCCTCCAGGACTGGGATCACCCGTGTCCTCTCTCCTCCAATACGTCGTGACATCGACCGAGCCCGCTCGGGGGTGCGATTGAAAATCACGATCTCATCAGCCCCTTCGTCAATCAGACCTAATAGGGAGGCTCTCGCAGCTCCTCCTCCTCCTAAGAGGAGAACTCTGATTCCAGAGGGCACGCTGCCGATAAAGAAGCTCAACGCACTTCTAAAGCCATCTACATCAGTGTTATCCCCATGGATCCGGCCCCTTTCATCTCCCCAAAAAGTGTTGCAGGCGCCCGTTTGTACGACTGCTTCGCTCGCAATCTCGACGATCGCTGCAGCCTTCTCCTTATGAGGGAGCGTAATGTTNCCCCCACCTCCAGAACGAGCGATGCTNACCATGAAACCNTCAAGGTCCTCTTCCTTGCATTGCAGAGCGACATAGACCCCATCCACTCCCGCGGCTTCAAATGCCCTGTTCTGAATTTCGGGNGACTTAGAGTGTAGGATAGGGTCACCNAGAAGCGTTAGTAGCCGGGTCTTCGCCGTGAAATTCATTTACAGCCTGAAGGGCCAATCCTCTGCAAAACCTTGTTGACCAAGTCTTTAATCAAATCAAATGTCTCCAAGTATTCCTGTTCTGTTCCTCCAACCGGATCAGGCACTGACTCCGATATTCTTCCACCTTCCCGTGCATCCGCAAATGAAGTAATTAATGAGGAGATTTCACCAGCGCCAAGCTCGGTGACACTCATGAAGTGGGAGGGAGACATCACTAGGATCAAGTCTGCCCAAATCGCAACCTCTTTAGTTAAGAACGTGGCACGATGTCTCGTGAGGTCGAGGCTGTGCACTTCCGCAGCCCTTAATGCCCCACTTGAAGCACCAGCGCCATCAAATGCAGCAATACCGGCTGAGCGCACTTCAACACTATTCCAGCCCCACTGTTCTATTTCATTCTGAGCGATNACCTCAGCCATTGGGCTCCGGCACGTNTTACCAGTGCATACAAATAGCAGCCGGAAGGGTTGCTCGACCTTAGATCGCTTTTCCATGTAGCTCCGGTATGACCTCACCCAGGTTCGAAATCTGAACCCTGCCTTCTCGTAAAACTTCCGGTGGCTTCACTGTGCAATCCACAATTGTAGATGGCTCAGAAATCGGCAGCGTACCCGTATCAATTAACATGANGCCACTTCCATTGAGCCGACTAATCACTTCGACGACCTGGGAAGCCGATCTCGCAGGTAGTTCACCGGGATAGTTCACACTTGTGGAAGTNAGGGGGGTACCCAATTTCTTCAATATGCGCTGAACAATTGGACTAGAGCTCACACGCACTGCAACCTTGTCACTCTCGCTGCGGATTCCGGGCGGGAAGATACTTCGGGGATCGCGGAGTACCAAGGTTAATGCTCCTGGCCAAAAGGCCGACCCGAGCAGGCGCGCCTCATCATTCCAAGCCAACCCAGCAACCTCTTCAGCTGTGGGAGTAAGTATGATCAGTGGCTTTTCCCGTGACCTATGCTTGAGTGCCTGAACACGAGCGACCCCCTTTGTGGTCGGCAGAGACCCAAAGCCATACACCGTCTCTGTGGGGTACGCGATTACACCTTCTCCCTGGATATGTGCAACCGCCAGATCAAGATCCACCTCGGAATCACTGAGCAAATCGATGTTTAAGGATTTGTCAGACATCACCAGACTGTAGACGTAGGATTGCTTGGGCAATCATGAGGTCTGCAGGCCGAGTCACCTTGATGTTTGTACCCCCATCATCGACCATTTGCAGACGAGCACCGAAAGACTCGAGCAGCACAGCATCATCTGTTCCAACTTCTCCACTCTCGTACGCTTGCCGAAGGAGATCGGCAGGAAAAACTTGAGGTGTGTGCGCATGCCAAAGAACGTTTCGGTCTGCTGTTTCCAACACCTGAAACTCTTCGTCAACACGCTTGATCGTGTCGATAACAGGACATCCAGACACTGCACACACACCAGCGTTAGCAAGATCAATACATTCTCCGACTATAGCACTCGTCACCAGCGGGCGGGCGGCATCATGGATGGCGATCACGTCTAGGCTCGTAGGGAGTACACTCACGGCATTCCTGACCGACTCAGTCCGGTTGACTCCTCCTTTAACTAATTTGATACGGTCATCCATCCTTCTGATCCAGTCAGTTATTTCGTCGACATCCTGGGGGGCAAGAGACACCACAACTGAGACAACACGATCGTCTCTAAGAAATGGACGCAACGCATGTACCAAAAGAGGTTCGCCATCAAGTTCCAAAAATGGCTTACGAGTGCCCCCCATTCGGGTTCCTGATCCCGCCGCAGGCACCACAACACCCACATGGGGCGATGCTTCCCCAGGATCCTGGGGTGCACTCACTGACTAGCGGCCGATGTCTCAGACTCAGGATTCGGCCGCACTCCCGGTGAGGTTCTGGATACCGAATCGAACCTTGTATAAGCCTTTTGGAAGTAGAGTTCTACTAGACCCGTTGGACCATTTCTCTGTTTACCAATGATCAACTCTGTCTTCCCTTGCAGCTCTTCTCGCTTTTCCGGGGGGGCATAATATTCAGGGCGGTACAAGAACATCACCGTATCAGCGTCCTGCTCGATAGAACCTGAATCTCTAAGATCCGAAAGCATCGGTCGCTTGTCGGTTCGCGCTTCAGGTCCGCGAGAAAGCTGGGACAGAGCCACAACTGGGACATTGAGTTCCCGAGCAAGTGCCTTTAAGCCTCTTGAGATTTGACTTACTTCCTGAACACGACTTTCGGAGCGTTGCGTACCACTCATTAGCTGCATGTAATCGATGACGAGTAGCCCTAAATCCTTGTCATCCGCACGAAGTTCCGATTGCAGGCGACGGGCTTTGGCCCGGATCTCCAGCACGTTGGCACCCGGTTGATCATCAATCCACACAGGAGCTGTGTTAAGGTACCCAGCTGCTTTTGCAAGACGCTCATGCTCCGATTGAGATAGACGCCCAAGCCGAAGTTTCTGCGCATCAACACGACCTTCTGAACACAGCATCCGCTGCACAAGCTGTTGAGCGGACATCTCTAGAGAGAAAACAGCTACCGGAATATTGTGCGAAATTGCTGCATTGGCTGCGACATTGAGCACCCACGATGTTTTCCCCATCGAGGGGCGGGCAGCAACAATACATAGGTCACCTTTTTGAAGCCCTGCCGTCATCCTATCAAGGTCAGGGAAACCCGTCGTCAGACCAGTGATTCCAGACTCAGATTCTTGTAGTCTTTCGATGTGTTCGAATGTAGGCCAGAGAATCTCCTTGATCCATACAAATCCCTCACGCTTGTGTGTCTCAGAGACCTGGAAGATACGGGCTTCAGCTTTATCCAGGATTTCATCGACCTCTCGTTCACCTTGATCATAGGCGTCTCGAATAATCTGAGAAGATTGTTCGATCAGACGACGAAGTAGGGCTTTCTCGCGCACAATCTGTGCGTGGTACACAAGATTTGCGGCCGTCGGGACTGCACTCACAAGTGCAGACAGGTAGTCAAAACCTCCAGCCTCGTCGATCTCTCCTGTTTTTTTCAACTCTTCTGCCACCGTAATGACATCTAGGACACCACCGCGTTCAAATATCCTTAGCATTACGCGATAGAGCCGACGGTTAGCTTCGCGATAGAACATTGAGTCGTCGAGGTGCTCTACAGCTCTTGTCACCGCCTCGCTGTCAATCAGCATGCCTCCCAGCACCGCTGTCTCAGCTTCCAGTGAGAATGGAGGGCTACGTTCCGGAGAGGACTCAGGAAAATTGAGTGAGGCTTCCATCATGTCTTACCTGAAATGCGAGCATTCATACGAGCAGCTCAGCCACTGTTCAGTACTTGGCGAAGAAGTTGCAAGTCTTCCCAGAATGCAAACGTCCACTTCGGGTTCCGGAGCAAGGCCGCAGGATGATAAGTCACAATCAAAGGAACACCCTGATAGCTATGCACTTCTCCCCGGATACGACCAAGTGCAGTCTTCTCTTGACCAGTCAAAAGTCGACCCGCAAAGGATCCAACGGCAAGCAGAGCTTCGGGTTGAATTAGCTGTATTTGCCTCGTCAGGAAAGGTGAGCATGATTTGATCTCGTCAGGCCTAGGATCTCGATTGCCTGGGGGACGGCATTTAAGCACATTGCAAATGTACGTGTTCCTCTCCCGTGAGAGGTCAACCGTCGCAAGTAATAAATCGAGAAACTTTCCTGCTGCACCGACAAATGGGATACCGGTATCATCTTCATTCGCGCCTGGAGCCTCACCGACAACCATCACAGACGCGTCTTCAACACCGTCTGAGAACACTACACTCTTTCGATTCTCAGCAAGGCCGCACCGAGTACAAGCCAACGCGTGATTACGGAGGTCCTTGTACGATTTAGGCAACTCGGGACTGGGCAGGATCGGCTGCTTCGATTGCACAGCTGTATCCTGGCGACTAACAGAACTCGAGGAATCTGAAGATGGGGGCTGTTCACGGAAAGTGGACACTATCCGGAGAGCTTCCTCACGCGTCAAATGAGGGAGAAAAAAATCTTGGTCATTGATTTCTTTCCGCTGCTGAAGTAGCCGAGCAGCCTCCTCAGTTTGAGATCGTCTGGTCGTCATAGGACATCGGCCAACCGGTCGCAGATACGATCAATGATCACCTCTGCGACGCTCGGCTTAAGCATCAATGGAATCTCTTCCGGATCTCTTTCTGGTGAGAGAATGGTCACGCGATTTGTAGGCACGTCAAATCCAGATTCCTCGTCAGTTGCATCATTTGCGACCAATAGATCAAANGATTTCGCTATCAGCTTCTGCTCAGCGTTCTTGATCAAGTCACTGGTCTCAAGTGCAAAGCCCACCGCTACACTGCCGGGTTTGCGTCTAGAGACGGTATCTCCTGCCACGTCAGGGTTTCCCGTCAAAGAAACCGCAAAATCTCCTTCTGTATCTGCCCGTTTGAGTTTTTCGTCGTCTGGGTTATCCGGTCGGAAGTCAGCAACGGCCGCAGCAAAAACGGAAACGTCCATCTCAGGAAGAGCATGATTGACTGCATCATACATCTCGAGCGCAGTCTCAACTGAAATCAAGTGGACACCGACCGGAGGCTCCATCCAAGACGGGCCTGAAACTAAATAAACTTCAGCACCGCGCCTCCATGCTGCCTGTGCAATAGCATAACCCATACGTCCGGAAGAGCGATTACCGATATAGCGCACTGGGTCGACAGGTTCCCTGGTAGGCCCAGCGGTGACAAGGACCTGCTTTCCAGTGAGTGGGCTAGTCCCAGCAAGCGCCCTACCCAAGTGCTCCACAACCTGCCAAGGCTCAATCATTCGACCGGGTCCATCCGCCTCACCCGCGGCTAGCGCGCCTTCCGTTGGGCCAGCAATCNTGTACCCAAGCTTTGATTTCAGATGATCGAGATTTNCCTGGACCTGAGCATGAGCGAACATCTGTGAATTCATCGCAGGGCAGATTACCACAGGCGCCTGGGTAGCCAATAGCGTGGTACAGATTAGATCATCGGCCCTACCCTGTGCTGCCCTTGAGAGGAAGTCAGCCGTAGCGGGAGCGACACAAAGAGCATCTGTATCTTGGCCGAGTCGAACATGTAGTGCCGCGCCCTCAGCCGAAAACAGATCCGTCAGAGCTGGGCGACCTGTTACCCCCTCAAAGCTAAGTGGTGGTGCGAAGTATTGAGCTGACTTTGTCAAAACAACATCAACCTTAGCACCCAACTGTGTCAGGTCACGGGCAACCTGAATCGATTTGTACGCCGCGATGCTCCCAGTTACACCCAGAACGATGCGACTGTCCTTCCATGGACGCTGGTTGGTCATCGCGTTTTCCTTCATTTCCATCGGGCCTACGCAGAGAGATATGGGTTCGGGAAATCTTACAATCGGTTAACCCCGTTCGTCTTCCTCTTGCATCCTACGTTTCACAAGACGGAACTCGATTTGCCCAGAAGTCAGAGCCTCGAGTGCTCTCGTTGTAAGCTTCTTTTCCTCACCCAACGGCATTGCCTCACTCGGGAGGGTGTTGAGCTCTCGGGAATACTTCGCCGCCACGAGGACTCCCAGGTACTTGCTCTCAGTGCTTGTAGCAACCTCATCCGGTGTAAAGACCCTCATCGACCCACTCCTTTAAATAACCTTCTGGTAATCTCTTTCGAGAATGCTGGTGATGCCTGCTCGGCAGACCTCTATACTCTCTATTGCTTCTGAATTCAAGCCAACGGTTTCTTTCCCTTCAATAATATCTCTGATCTCTTGCACACAGTCACTAAGATGTTCGTTGATGATGATATAGTCGAAATCTAGCGCTACTTCCAGTTCCTCAAGGGCAGAGCGAAGACGGAGTCCTAATACCTCTGATTCTTCTGTACCCCGAATCCTCAAACGCTCTAGCAGGACGTCGACAGAAGGTGGCAAGACGAAGATAAGCTTTGCATCTGGAATTGCATCCCTGATTTGTAGCGCGCCCTGCACATCAATATCAAGCACGACCTGCTGGCCTAGATCAGCTGCATCATTCAAAGCTTTCTTCGGGGTACCATACCTGCCACCATGAACGTAAGCCCATTCGGCGAGGTCACCCGATTCAATCATCTTATCAAACCTGTCTCCGTCCACAAAAACATAGTCGAGACCGTGCTGCTCACCTTGCCGTGGAGTCCTAGTAGTAATCGATACAGAAAAGACACAGTTGTCTGATTCTTCAATCAAACGGTGGGCGAGAGTCGTCTTTCCAGTACCACTGGGAGCTGATAGAACAATGGGAGCTGCGCGTTTCATTCGACGTTTTCTACTTGTTCTCGAATACGCTCGACGTCCTCTTTGAGAGCGACTGCCATATGCGAGATCTTCAGGTCGTTGGCCTTGGATCCAATGGTGTTCGCTTCCCGATGCATCTCCTGAACGAGGAAACTGAGTCGCTTTCCCACCGGCTCAGATCCATCAGCTTCGATAGCTTCAAGGAAGAGTTCAACATGAGATCGAAACCGCACGATTTCCTCATTAATATCCCATTTTTCCGTCAGATAGGCGATTTCCCTAGCGAGTCGATCTTCGTCAATCCGGGCATCATCAGTTAATTCCTTTATCGCCTTTCTAAGTCGATCACGTTCCATTACAAGCCGGATGGGAGATCTCTCTTCCGCGCGGTTCAAAGCTTCATTTATTGAAGCGAGAGAACTTTCAATATCGGAACGAAGACGCTCACCCTCAGCCTCTCTCATCTGACAGACTTCTTTAGCTACCTGGGCTGACAACTCCCGAATCCAATCAGCTTCAATGACTTCCATATGGTTAGTCTCTGGTGACCGAAACAGTTCGCCAAAGCGAGCCATCATCCCCAAATCCACATCTCCTGGAAGCTCGAGTTCATTCCTGAGCACTTCCAGTGCTTCACGCACTTCCTTCGCACGCCCTATATCGACACGAGCACTAGATTCTTCTCCGCCGGAGACCAACTCCACAGTCAACACGGCCCTGACATGACCTCGCAGGATGCTCTGTTTTAAAACTGCGATGATGTCTCGTTCGAATTTTTCAAGCCGGGCGGGAGTCTTGATGCTAGCGTTAAAAAACCGGTGGTTCACGGTTTTTACTTCTAACCGCAGGCGACCCACCGGTGAGTCGCGTTCTGATTCTCCGTACCCCGTCATGCTCCGGATCATGGTCGCCCTCCAGAGAGCGGGGAAAGATAATGCGACTGACAGAACCCACGTAGGGTAGGAGTTGGAAGCACCCCGTTAGTCATTATGACGTGAATCATCTTTAGTTCCAGAGCGACCATCGGATGCCATAGACGCTCCTCAACGCAGGGAGCACACGGCCAGGGAACATTTGCAGGTTGCGGTTGACCGTGATGTTTTCCCAGGCGACNAATATTCTTACAGTCACTACCCGAACCTGGATCCGCCCATACCAGTTTTCATAGACAGGAACAGTCTCGAGAGAATGATCCTCCGCTTCGCTACCCCTCTTTAATACGTGAACCGTCATCGGATCATGTCCACGCACGCCGAGCGTCCCCCAAAGCTCCAGATTACCCGATTCTAGGAAGCTTCGTTGGTATACTAAGGCGGCTTTGTAATTTCTTTTCGGCAGATAGGGAGCATCCTTTTGCCACTGCTGTACCGACCCCTCCAACCGCAAGCCCGCTAGAACAGCTGGTAAACTGCCCCAAACCTCCCACCCTTCATTGATCACACCGCTTAGCAAGGGCGATCCGCGGTCTGGCTCAATCCCTAACGGGATCAAGGAATCAGACTCAACTCTAAGTCTTGCTGCAGAAATAGTCGCGTCTCTCCAAGCGAATCTGGCACCAAAACGAGTTGCGGTCCTATCCGTGATACCAAAAGGGTCAGGTCGGTCTACCGGGGTCACTAGACCTTCTTCAGGTGCTGCCGAGTTAGATTCCGGGACACCATCCATGATCGGCAGAGTGCGAGAACCATGTGCACCCGATTCCCAAGACCCAAAGAAAGAAAAGCCAAGATATGGCCGCGTCCACACGCGTACCTGCTGACTCACAGCCGTGGTCTCAGACCATGAGGATCGAGCCATACTCCCAGCCAGTCCCCCTAAGTTCTCGAGGTCTAACCCCGCTTGGAAATCAAAACGATCGT
>JGI24817J26689_1000090_pt1 | contig 17701 bp, 19 predicted proteins | sample METZYME_3_300m_FD_26689 | JGI IMG/M metagenome (IMG submission 26689) | reverse complement strand
CCTGCGTTGCGGGTTTCAGACATGGAGAGATCGTAACGTGGAATGACGGTTTGAAATTGTGTGCTGTGTGTCGCAGCAGCAGGAGTGACCTTGTCAAGGTTTCCGTCAACATAAGTGGGATAAAAATTGGTGGTACCTTTCAAGCGCTTCCAGCTCGCCTTGCGGCGTTTATCTTCTTCACTCATGACTTGGATTTCGTTCTGGTGGTATTCTCAGTTTTTACTGAAAGATTGAAATGTTGTTAGTACCCTTATAAACTAATTAGAGCAAAATGCAAACCATCTTCATAATTTTACTTTGTCTATGAATACAAACAACGCAGGTGCTCCACTTAACCTAGTATTGGCCAGTCCTCGTGGATTTTGTGCCGGAGTAGATCGTGCGATCACTATTGTTGAAAAAGCTTTGGAAATGTATGGTGCTCCGATTTATGTTCAGCATGAAATTGTCCATAACAAGCATGTTGTTCAGCGCCTTCGGAACGAGGGTGCCGTTTTTGTGGAAAATATTGATGAAATCCCTGAGGGTTCACATGCAATTTTTTCTGCTCATGGAGTTTCTCCGGAAGTTCGAAAAAGAGCAGAGAAACGTAAATTACAGGTACTGGATGCGACCTGTCCTCTGGTTACAAAAGTTCATAGAGAAGCTCAGCGCTATGCCCAAAAAGAGCACACCATTATCCTTATAGGACATCATAACCATGTTGAGGTTAAAGGGACTGTTGGAGAAGCTCCCGAACATATTTTTGTAGTTGGAACAGTAGAAGAAGTATCGGATCTGAAGATTCCGGATGAGAAAAAGGTAGGTTATATCACTCAAACCACTTTATCTTTGGATGATACTGCAGAAATTATCATTGCGCTTAAAGAGCGCTTCCCGGAAATAAAGGGTCCGGCTAAAGATGATATTTGTTATGCTACACAAAATCGCCAAAATGCAGTGAAGGCTTTGAGTAAGGAAGTTGATTTGGTACTGGTAGTGGGGGCACAGAACAGCTCAAATTCGGTGCGTTTACTGGAAGTTGCGGAAACAACAGGAGTTAAGGCCCGCCGCATTGAATCTGCAGCAGAATTGGATCCGGAATGGTTGGAAGAGGTCCGGAACGTTGGTATTACTGCAGGAGCATCCGCGCCTGAGGATATCGTGCAGGGCATAGTTGCAGAAATCAGTAAGATGTCATCTTCAAGCAGTGTCCGTGATCTTGAAATAGTTCAAGAGGATGTTACGTTTGCTTTGCCGACTGTGTTAAGAAATGCTTAAATTTGGTGGCCGCTTTTCCCCGAGGTGAAATGCGATTTTTATCTTCCGGATCCATTTCACCAAAAGTCTGCTCATGCTCTGAAGGCTGAAAAATTGCGTCCCAACCAAAATTAAGTGAGCCTCTTGGTTTGACGATTACACCTTTCACTTTTCCTTCAAACAAATACATAGATTTACCATTATTGGTATATCCTAAACAACAAACGGCCTGAGCGGACTTATCTTTAAATTGAGATAAAGCACTTACCATTCCCGCCAAACCAAGGTTCTCTATAAACCACTTGACGAGTGGTCCGGGAAGTTCATTCCATGCTTTAAAATACAGTGATGTGTCTTCAACGATCACTGGAGCATGAATGTGTTCGTATGCCTGCTTCAGTTTATGTTTTACCAGTTCCTGGAGATCAGTAGTTTGGATTTCCTGTAAATCCAGCTCTAATGGAGTTAACCGGTATTCCAATAACTCAGATAACTCACTTAGTTTATTGAGATTTGAGGTTGCAAAGTGGAGATTCAAGAGAAAATTAGGCCAGAGCGGTGTAACGGACGGTTCGTTTGTATTTAAACTGAGAAATGAGTTCTTTGACAGATTTACTGCAAATAATGGATTCTACAAACAAGCATTTAGAGGTGCGAGGTTTGCGTTTTTAATGGTTTTTGCATTTGACAAAGCACGGGGTAGAACACTCCAAACATAAAATTCGGTGGTACGCAGCTTATTCCAGTAAAACTGAGCTTCTTCATTTTCCTCCAGCAATTCTGCCTGAGAAGGTGCTTCAGCAAGCAAGGCTTTCCATTTTTGCTGAGCTGAATCAGCCTGTTTGAGCAGATAAAAACAACACAGTACATCGCCCATCAAATCCAGCATATTGACTGCATAAAGGACATAACCGTCTTTTCCCTGTTCTTCTCCAATTTTTTTCAAACCGGCAATGCTTTCCTGCATCAATGTCCGGTAACTTTCCCATTCTGCAACCCAGCCGGCGAGTTCATCTTCTGGAGCATGATTGTCAAACCAGCTCAATTCCTTTTCAAGAACTTTGAGCAACTGTCCTTTTTTGGCAGAAAATTTTCTGCTAACTAGATCAAGAGCCTGAATTCCATTTGTGCCTTCATAAATCGAGGCGATTTTCTGGTCACGTGCATTTTGCTCAAGCGGAAAATCCTGTGTAAATCCAACACCACCCAAAACCTGAATGCCGATCCGCGCCACGTCAAATCCCTGATCAGTACCGAATGCTTTGCAGACTGGAATATGTAGGTCAAGCAAGTCTTGATATTTTTCGCGTGATTCTTCCGGACCATGATGCGCCATGTCCGTGTACCATGCTGTCGTGTACATCAGGGCACGCAGTCCTTCCGTTACGGCTTTCATCTGCATCAGCATTCTGCGCACATCCGGGAACTCAATGATTGCAGCTTTTTCACCAGGATGAATTGCAGATGGTCCCTGAGTACGTTCTTTTGCATATGCCCATGCATTTTGCACAGCTGCACCTGCTCCGGCAAGTCCCTGCAAACCGACGAGTAAGCGGGCTTCATTCATCAGCTGGAACATTTGCGCCATACCGATATTTTCGGCTTTCAGCAAATAGCCGTGACAACTTGCATTATCTCCAAATGAGAGTAAGCAAGTTGGTGATCCGTTGATCCCCATTTTATGTTCAATGCTGATCACCTTCACATCATTCGGTGTTCCATCCATTCGAATTTTAGGAACTATAAAAAGGCTGATGCCTTTAGTTCCTTCAGGGGCATCTGTGGTGCGTGCCAGCAGCAGATGGATGATGTTTTCCGCCATATCATGGTCACCGTTTGTGATAAACTGTTTTGTACCTTTTATCAGGTAGTGTCCAGCTTCCTGTTTTGTTGCACTGGTGGCAGCATCGCCGACTGCACTTCCGGCCTGAGGTTCTGTCAGACACATCGATCCGGACCACTTGCCGCCGAACATTTTTTCGCAAAAGGTGATTTTTTGTTCTTCTGAACCAAAAGTGTAAATCAGGTTTGCCGACCCGGATGTGAGTGATGCGCCGATGGTAAATCCTTGGTTTGCCGCCAATTGGGTTTCTTTAGCAATCATAGAAATCACTTCCGGAAGTCCCTGTCCTCCATATTCGGGAGGCATATTCATGCTCAACCAACCACCCTCGCCAAGTTGTTTCCAGGCATTTGCAAAACCATCTGGAGTTACCACAGAGCCATTTTCTATTCTACAACCCTGGCGGTCTCCATTTTCGTTGAGGGGGCCAAGTACCTGTTCCGAAAAAGTACTGGCCTCGTTGATAATCATTGTAAACATCTCTTCGTCAAATTCAGCAAAGTCCGGAAGTTCACACAATTTTCCGGCTTTCAAAGTTTCGTTAACCACGAATTGAAGCTCTCTGCGGTCGACTAGATATTCGGTGCTGCTCATGATGTTTTTGAGTTTAAGAGAGGATAGGATCGGTTTTGAGATTCATATTTTGATCTGTCTGATGTTCCGGTTATTGACTGACTAAAAAGGAATCAGTCTATTTTCTGAAATATAATTGAGGCATTTGTACCACCGAAACCAAAGGCATTTGACATTGCAACGCGCATTTCTTTTGACTTTCCGGTATTCGGTGTCACGTCCAAATCACATTCCGGATCCAAATTTTCGATATTGATAGTTGGCGGAATAAAATTATGGTGTAAAGCTTTAATGGAAAAGATTGCTTCAATTGCTGCTGCAGCTCCGAGAAGATGTCCGGTCATGGATTTGGTTGAACTGATAGAAAGTTGCTGGGCGGCTTTTTCTCCCAAGGCCATTTTTATGGCTCTTAGTTCGTTAAGGTCACCGACTGGGGTTGATGTACCGTGAGCATTGACATAGTCAATTTCCTCTGGAGCCAAACCGGAATCTTTGAGGGTCATTTTCATGGCTCGCGCGGGGCCTTCTGATGAGGGAGATGTCACATGGTGTGCGTCTGAACTGAAACCGTATCCTGTTATTTCACAGTAAATACGTGCTCCCCGTGCTTTGGCAAATTCGTATTCTTCAAGAATTAGCATCCCTGAACCTTCGCCCATGACAAACCCGTCACGGTCTTTGTCGAAAGGCCGGCTTGCTTTCTGTGGATCATCATTTCTGGTACTTAGAGCATGCATTGACGCAAAACCTGCAATACCGAGTGGTGTCACACTTGATTCCGCACCGCCTGAAATTACAACTTTTGCATCACCACGTTCAATAGTTCGGGCTGCAGTGCCAATTGCGTGATTGGAAGATGCACAAGCTGAAACGGTGCAGGCGGTGTAACTTTTGGCTCGAAAAAGAAGTGAGACATATCCCGGTGCCAAATTACTTAAAGTCATCGGGATAAAAAACGGGCTGACACGTTTGGGGCCGCGCTCTTCAATAATTTTGGAGTATCGTTCTATACAGCCCAGTCCACCAATTCCGACGCCCATTGAAACACCTACTTCTTCTTCAAGATCTTCAGTGATCTCCAAGTTTGCGTCAAGCAAAGCTTCCTGTGTGGCACCAATTGAATACTGAATGAACAGATCCATTTTTTTGGCTTCTTTGATCGGAATGATTTCAGGCAGCTGGAAATTTTTTATTTCACCTGCAATCTGACAACGGAATAATTCAGGATCAAAATGAGTGATCCGGTCTATTCCAGATTGTCCATTGGTGCAGGCCTCCCAGGAAGAGGAGACATCATTTCCGAGAGGGGACATGCACCCGAGTCCCGTCACTACAACGCGGTTTCCCATGCTCTTTCAGATTGATTACGTGAAATGATGACAAGCACGATTATTTGTTAACTGTGCCACGTCTTCATTTAAAGTTTTTTATCGTTACTCAGGCTTTGGATTCAGCTATGAAATCCACTGCAGACTGAACGGTGGTAATTTTTTCTGCAGCCTCATCAGGAATATCTACCTCAAACTCCTCCTCCAGAGCCATCACCAGTTCTACAGTATCCAATGAGTCTGCATCTAAATCTTCAATGAAATGTGAACTCATTTTGATTTCTGATACATCCTTACCTAATTGCTCACTTATGATTTGGATGACCTTAGCTTGTATTTCTTCCATTATATTTTTTGATTAAAGGTTTGAAAAATTAATTAAACGAGGTTTATTTTTTGTCAGATATGAAAAAAAATCAACCCTGTTTTTGCAAGTACTAATGTTTAGTACATTCCTCCATTCACATGCAGAATAGTTCCGGTAATGTACGAAGCCTCTTTTGAGGCCAAAAAAGCGACTGCATTAGCAATATCTTCTGCATCTCCCATCCGGCCCAAAGGAATTTGCTGCAGGATTACTTCCTGCTGACTTTCATTGAGAGCTTGCGTCATTGCTGTATCTATAAATCCCGGGGCAACAGCATTGACTGTAATTCCCCGGACACCAACTTCACGGGCCAGTGACTTGGTAAAACCAACCAGAGCAGATTTAGTTGAACTATAATTGACTTGTCCCGGATTTCCAGTAAAGCCGACCACAGAAGAAATATTAATAATTTTCCCAATACGCTGCTTTACCATTAGCCGGATCACTGCTTTGGTAACATTGAACACTCCATTGAGATTAACATCAATTACTTTTGACCACTGCTCCGATTTCATGCGCAGAAACAGATTGTCCTGCGTTATTCCTGCATTGTTGACTAAAATATGAATTCCACTCAGTTCATCGGTTATATTTTTAACCATCGCATCAATGGTTTCAATATTTGTTACATCTACCTCAAAAGTCATGCATTTACGGCCCAATGCTTCCACTTCTCCACGCACTTCCGCAACATCCGGACTCATATCCGCCAACACGATATCTGCTCCGGACCCTGCTAATTTTAAGGCAATAGTTTTACCAATACCCCTTCCAGCTCCAGTTATAAGTGCAGTCTGGCCTTCAAAATTCATGGCAGTTTCTGTAGTTTTATTGACAGTTAAACTCTTCTGTTGAGCAGATGTAATTGTTGCAGATTTTCTTTCTGACAAAGATACATCAGCGGATTTTAAAATAAATAATCAGCGTAAATACAAACAGCCAAATTGATTTGAGATGCATGTGCCAAATAACGCGGCTGTTAACTTCCTGAGGATTTAACAGCTTATTCTCTTCAGGAACAGGATCTATTCCAAGTTTATTCTGCAACATTATCCAAACAGAGACAACTTCTTGTTTCTTTTCAGAATAAGTCCACAGGCGTTGAAGATGATGATGGTATGGTGAGCGTAAAAAAAAGCGATATCGCTCAGCAGTAGGCCTGCCTTTCCGCCACACTATGAACCTGAAAAATGCACGTTGAATGATAGAGGAAAGTACTGAAAATACAAAAACTCCACCTACAATCGGTAAAAATAATTCTGCTTTTACAAAAATAAACATAGCTGAAACCATGCTGCCCAATGCAAGTGCCCCCAAGTCGCCCATGTAAATCAATGCTGGCGGAGAATTGTATTTTAGAAAAGCAACACCTGCACTAATGACCAGGGCAGAGAGAACTGCTAATTCCTTGATATCATGTGAAAGACTTGGGATCTTCAGCCTTGCCGCAAATTCTGGGTCTCCTCCTATGTAGGCCACAAGTCCGACAAACATGGCACAAGTCATCAAGGGTACAGTTGCCAGAGAGTCCATGCCGTCTGTCAAGTTAACTGCATTTGCTCCACCAACGATGATGATGGTCATGAATGGAATAAAAAGATATTTTGGCAAGTAAGGATATGCTGTTTTCAGCGGTACGAGTGGTACTGTTAAATGTCCATCAATATCGACAAACAAATATAAACCGGTAACTACCAGCAGTGAAACAGCAAATTGAGCAGTCAGTCGCCATCGTCCGCTAATTCCATCTGCTTTTTCACTAAATGCTTTTCTGGTTTCATGTCCGGACTCAACGCGCCGCTTGTTGATGACTTTTGCTATATCGTCAACTGCTCCGATAATGCCAAACGAAAGCATGATCACCAACAGAGCCAGAACGTATTGATTCAGATTGCACCAGAGTAATGCTCCAAGCAAAATGCCCATAATCAAAACGCCGCCGCCCATGATGGGAGGTGCTCCCGTGTATGGCTTTATATCAGCAGGAGTTGTGATAAAATCAGAAGTAATTCCTCGTTTCCTGAAAGCCCTGATTACACTCGGCATCACCCACACTATTAAAAAATAGGCAGTCAAAAAAGCCATACCACCGCGAAAAACGACAGACTTAAAAATCTGATATTGCCAAATTGAATGCAGAAGTGCAGCCAGCATTTCAGTCCTAAAATGTCATAAGTTCTTTTTCCTTTGCAGTGACTAACTCATCTACCATGTTAGTATGCTTATCTGTAACTTTCTGGACGTGATCCTGCGCTACTTTTTCTTCGTCCTGTGAAATGAGCTTATCCTTTTCCATTTGTTTCAAGTTGTCATTCCCTTCTCTGCGAACATTGCGTACTGCAATTTTCGAGTCCTCTCCAATTTTTTTGATCTGTTTTACGTAATCCTTTCGTCTCTCTTCAGTGAAAGGTGGAGTAACCGCACGAATGATATTTCCATCATTGGAGATACTGAAACCAAGGTTTGCGGCCTGCAAACTACGCTCAATTTCTTTGATCATAGTTTTTTCCCAGGGACTGATTGCCAACATCTGTGGTTCAGGAGTAGATATGTTTGCCACCTGATTAACAGGAGTTGGATTTCCGTAATATTCAACCTTGACTGCATCTAACATTGCAGGTGAAACACGTCCTGCATGAATACCGCTGAGATCCACTTTAAGACTCTCAATGGTAATATCCATCTTATGATCAACCATTTCTTCAACTTCCTGTGTGTTTTCCATAGTCATGAGCCTCTTTGCTTGATCAGTGTTCCAACGGTTTCTCCACAAACAGCCCTGAGGATTGCGTCAGGTTCCTGGTAGTCCAGGACCAAAATGGGGAGTTGATTATCTCTGCAAAAAGCAATGGCCGTTGCGTCCATCACTTTCAGATGTTTTTTGAGGACTTCGTCGTAATTTAACACATCGTAACGAACCGCATCAGAGTGGAGCTTGGGATCTTTGTCATAAACTCCATCAATTTTTGTTGCTTTTATGACAATTTCGGCACCCACCTCAGAAGCACGTAATACTGCAGCTGTATCTGTAGTAAAAAATGGATTTCCCGTTCCGGCGGCAAAAATCACTACTCGTTTTTTTTCCAAATGCCGGTCAGCTCTGCGTTTGATGTAAGGTTCCGCAATTGCGTTCAGCTCAATGGCTGATAAGACGCGAGTTAAAATACCTCGCTGTTCCAGTATTTCCTGCAGGCAGATACTGTTGATCACTGTAGCCAGCATTCCCATATGATCTCCGGCAACTCGGCCAACATTACCTTCAGCAGATTTGGATCCACGAAAAATGTTTCCTCCTCCAATCACAATCCCAACTTCTACACCAAGGTTGTGAATGGAGATTACACTTTCAGCCAGTGCCCTAATAGTATCATAATCAAACCCGGTACCGCGTTTCCCACCCAGAGTTTCTCCGCTCAGTTTAAGTAGAATACGTTTGTATTTAGGACTCATACAGGTAGTCTAGAACTGGAATTTGGCAAAGCTGTTGAAGTTAATTTTAACTCCAAGTTCCTTTGCAGTATTTTCAACCAATTGACTCACAGAAAGTTGCGGATCTTTGACAAAAGGTTGACTTTCAACACAAATTTCTTTGAGGAATTTTTTAACCGTCCTTCAATCATTTTTTCAATGATATTTTCAGGTTTTCCGGATTCTCGTGCCTGGGCCGTAAAAACCTCTTTTTCTTTTTCAAGCACCTCTTTTGAAACCTGATCAGCATTTACTGCTTCTGCAGGAAATGCTGCAATGTGCATGGCAATGTCACGGGCCAATGTCTTCAGGCGTTCATCGTCACAAGGTTTGTCCGTTTCCAGTGGTACCGCAACTCCGATCTTGCCATTGCTGTGGATATATCCTCCATGAACACCATTACTTATTTCCATTTTTCTGCAGTCAAGAATCTGCATGTTCTCACCTAATTCAGCAATTTTTTCTGTCAACAAACTTTCAACACTGCCTTCACCTTCGACTAATGTCTGTTGTAAAACATTTTCCCCGCCTTGCTCAGACACTTGATTTGCAAGTTTGCTGATAAAATCCTGAAATATGTCGTTACGTGCTACAAAATCAGTTTCGCAGGCAACTTTTACCAAACCGGCACGTTTCCCATCTGTACTGACTGTAAAGCTTACCGCACCTTCACTGGTTTCCCGTGAAGATTTTTTCAGGGCTTTTGCCTGTCCTTTTTTCCGCAGATAATCTTGTGCTGCTTCCAGATCTCCGTCTGCTTCAACGAGGGCCTTCTTGCAATCCATCATTGCAACTCCGGTGATTTCCCGCAACTCTTTTACTGCTGCTGCTGTAATCGCTGCCATCTAGTTTATACTTCCAATGCTTATTAAGTTTTATGTGGTTTCCGGACTTACAAGTTGTAAATCCGGAAAGATTATCTGGTAGGTACTGTTTATTTTTTTGTTTCCGATTTTTTAGCCTTAGTCGCTTTTGCTGCGGGAACTTTTTTCCCGGAAGCAGTTTCGGCTTTTTTTGCAGTAGCAGCAGTTTTTTTAGCTGGTGTTTTTTTCACTGCAGATTTGGCTTCGGTAACAACTTCAGCTTTTGTCTCCTTTACTTTCGCTTCAGACTTTGCTTTCACTTCAGGCTTTGCTTTCACTTCAGGCTTTGCTTTCACTTCAGGCTTTGCTTTCACTTCAGGCTTTGCTTTCACTTCAGGCTTTGCTTTTTCGGCAGCCACTTTTGTTTCAGCAGACTTTGGTCCCGGAGCAGTTCCGGTCTTCTCCTCTTTTATTTTGACAGGAATTTCTTCAGGTTTTTTCTCTTCTTCAGCTTTTGCCTCGGAAACAACATCAGTTTCTTTCTCCTTTGCTTTCGCTGCAGGTTTTGCTTTTTTAGCAGCAGCTTTTTCTTCAGTAATCGATTCTATTCTAGTTTGTTTTCGAGCAGCAAGACCTTCCATGACTGCAGTAGCAATTACGTTTGCATAAAGGGCAACTGCACGTGGGGAATCGTCATTCCCAGGAATAACGAAGTCTATACCGGTAGGATCACAATTTGTATCAGCAATACCAACAACTGGTATTCCCAACTTTTGTGCCTCTTTCAATGCAAGCTGTTCTTTATGACAATCTGTAATGAAAAGCATCGATGGTACACTTTTCATATTCCGCACTCCGCCGAGTGAACGCTCTAACTTCACCCGTTTTCGCTCCATCATCAGAGCTTCTTTTTTGATCACACCCTCGTAACTGCCGTCTTCTCCAGCAACTTCTTCAAAGGTTTTCATTCGTGCGATTGACTGCTTTACAGTACCAAAGTTTGTTAACAAACCTCCCAGCCAGCGAAAATTGATGTAGGGGCACCCACACCGGTCGGCTTCTTCTTTAACGATACGTTGTATTTGGATTTTTGTGCCGACGAATAGTGGTACCCGTCCTTCTTCTGCAGAGGCTTTAACGTATTCGTAAGCTTCTTTGAGCTTGGTCAGTGACTGACGCAGATCGATGACGTGAACACCGTTTTTTATGCCGTATATGTACGGCGCCATGTTGGGGTGCCAACGTTTTGTCTGGTGCCCGAAGTGGACTCCAGCTGCTAAAAATTGCTTCATTGAAATGACAGCCATAAAATCTCCTTATGATGGCTTGGTTAAATGTCCGCGGGATGTAATCGGACGAACTGGCTCTGAAGTGATTCATAAAGAATCGGCTCTGTTGTCCTCATCCCCTGACAGACAGATTCCGCTTCTCTTTAATAAAATTCTATAATTAAACCTATATTTATATCTAATCTTCTGGTAGTTTACAAGTTATTTTTCAAGAAAGTAGTAGAAGAAGTGATGATTCCGTCTTCAGCTCATCATATCCAGGGCATCAGTTTTTGTTTGCAGCCTTCGCCAAAAGAAATGATGAAAATGGACTCCCTCTGCTTCAGTGCTGCATGGAGTGAACAAGATTATCGGGAAATGCAGGAGCAGCCTACTTTCTCAAATTGGCTGCTGCAAGTTCCAACTGCAGCTCAAGTAGGAATGCTGTCTTTCCAGTCAGTACCTCCGGAACTGCAAATCCTCAGATTAGCAGTTCTGCCGGATTGGAGGAAACAAGGGTTGGCTCAATTTATGTTAGAGCAGTTGGAAATAGTAGCGAAATCAGCAAATCTGGAATCACTCTGTCTCGAAGTCAATTCTGCAAACAAAGCTGCAATTGCATTGTATTACAAACAAGGTTATCAAGATAAAGGCATCCGAAAAAATTATTTTAAAATCCTTTGGGAGATGCACTTTTACTAAAAAAAATCTTGAAGTATGATGACAAACAAGCCGCTCAATAAACGGAGTGTCAGATAATACTTTAATCAAATAACTATAACTGATGAACCTGTAATAAGTCCATCATAACTCTTATTTAAAAAGATTTCCCTTGAAAGAAGAAGCAATTATTCTCACCAGTGGATTGTTTGATTCTCATAACGCAAAGACTGCATTTGGTCTGATTCGTAATTCAGAACAATATGAAATTCTTGCAGTCATCGATCAAAACTTTGCCGGACAGGATGCAGGAAAACTCGTTGACGGTCAGGTGCTAGACATCCCAATTCATGCAACCATTAATGAATTTTTAAGAGCCAGAAGTTCAAGAAACAAACTGGCTTTGGAAGAAAGCGGACGTGGTGTATACGCAATTATTGGGATTGCAACTCAAGGCGGGGTAATCCCCGAGGGACTTCGTATAGAGTTACTGGAAGCACTGTCCAGTGGTATGCATGTTGTAAACGGTCTGCACCACTATCTGAGCGATGATACTGAATTAGTACAAAGAGCTGAGAAAAATCAGGCCAAATTGCTTGATATTCGAAAACCCAAAAGTGCAAAGGATCACGCATTTTGGACAGGAAATATCCTGAATGTCCGTGCTCCAAGAATTGCCATGTTTGGAATGGACTGTGCCTTGGGTAAGCGCACTTCCAGTCTTTGGCTCAGAGATGCCTGTCGTAAGCAGGGCATTCGCACCGAAATGATTTACACCGGGCAGACCGGGAAACTGCAAGGTGGACGCTATGGATTTATTCTTGATTCAACCCTCAATGATTTTGTCAGCGGAGAACTGGAAGCGGCAATTTTTCGTTGTGATCAGGAGGAAAATCCTGACTTGATGCTGCTTGAAGGTCAGTCTTCTTTACGCAATCCTTCCGGACCATGCGGTTCTGAATATCTTTGCAGTGCACTGGCCAAAGGTGTGATTTTACAATATGCGCCAAAGCAGAAATATTACCTGACTGATGATGATCGAAAACTTTGGCCGATGCCACCGATTGAGGAAGAATTGGAACTGATTCGTTTATATGGTTCTCAAACTTTGGCTATAACACTGAACAGTTACGAACTCACTAAAAAAGAACTGGAGTCAGAACAGCAAAAACTGGAAGAGCGTTTGGGCTTACCGGTTGTCTGCCCTATGGAAGAAGGGATGGAGCGACTTGTTCCTGTGGTACAGGAGTTTATTGCATCAGAAGCAGAAAATTAGAATCTACAGAGTGAGCTGTTGACTCATTGAAAGAAGTCTTTCAGTATTTTAAAAGTGTTAAGCTTGATAACTGACAACTGAGCCTATTTACTATTTTTCAGTCAATCTTGGAATTAATTCTGCGAAGTTACAGGGTCGACTGCGGATATCAAGTTGAGTTGCTAGTATTTTGTCCCAACCTGTTCGACAAGCTCCGGAAGAACCCGGCAAACAAAAAATATAAGTTCCGTTGGCAACTCCAGCTGTGACTCTTGACTGGATAGTTGAGGTGGAGATTTCATCATATGATATCCGGCGGAACAATTCACCGAAGCCCTCGATTACTTTGTCAAATAAAGGGAATACTGCTTCAGGAGTGCCGTCACGTCCGGTGAGTCCGGTGCCACCGGTGCTAAGGATAATGTCTACTGCCGGATCAACAATCCAGCGGGACAGTACTGCACGAATCTGATAAATATCATCAGGCACAATGCATTTTTCCGCCAGAATGTGCCCTTCTTCTGTGAGACGTTCAGTAAGTATTTTCCCGGAAGTATCGGTTTCTTCAGTTCGAGAATCAGAAACCACCAGAATTGAGATCCGGAGAGGTAGAAAATCAAGTTGTTTCATGTGCTAAACCTGTAATCGGTTTTTAATTTCAATAATTTTGAAAGACCATAGTGGACGGTTTCATTATTGGATTGTTGTCCATTGTCAGTTTATTAGTGTTAATTGTCAATTTAACTCATGACTGGCATTGTTCGACATTTGTGATAGATTGTCTGCAGTTTTGGGAATAAATACGGAACGGTTCCTAAAACAAGTTATGAGTGAAAACCTGCAGACAGGCAACTGAATGTGCAGTTAAGGAAACAAATTTGAGATGTTTTATCCATGAAATCTGCAAAGATAGCTAGTCTTTTCCGGAAGTTGAGCGACTCAATTCCGAATCCGAAGACGGAGCTTTGCTACCGGAATCCTTTCGAGTTATTGATTTCCGTAATTCTCAGTGCGCAGGCTACAGACGTTTCTGTAAACAAAGTTACTCCGGAATTATTTTCCGCATTTCCTACGCCTGAAGAAATGTTTGAGGCTGGTTCAGAAAAAGTATTTGCGCACATTCGGAGTATTGGACTTGCACCGACAAAGTCAAAAAATATTGCTGCAACTTGTGGACAACTGGTGAAGTTGCACAAAGGGGAGGTTCCGGACAAAAGAGAGGATTTAGAGGCACTTCCGGGAGTGGGACGAAAAACGGCGAATGTGATTTTAAACACTGCATTTGGGGTGCCTGTGATTGCAGTTGATACTCACATCTTTCGGCTTTCAAACCGTACCGGACTTGCACCAGGAGAAACTGTCATAAAAGTTGAACAAAAATTGATGTCAGTAGTTCCTGCAAAATGGAAAAAAGACGCACATCACTTGTTAATTCTGCATGGACGTTATGTCTGCAGGGCACGAAAACCTGATTGTGAACATTGTGTGATTTCCCAAGAATGCGAACATCCGGATAAAATAGTAACTTAAATCCTTGATCTTAACAAAACCTACACTTAATGATTTGTTAGCCATAGAATGAGCAGTTTTATCTTTATGGAAAATATTGGTGGNATCTTCTTAGTTTTCCTCAATGTTGTCACACCAGTTTTTATTCTTGTTGTTATAGGTTATTTTGTTGGCCCACGTCTAAAAATTGAAGCACGTTCACTTTCAAGAACAGCCTATTTTGTGTTCATTCCGGCATTTGTATTTAATATTATCAGTGAGGCGAAAATTGATTCTGGGTTGGCTTTACAGATGCTCAGCTTTATTCTTGTTGCCCAAATTGCGGTTGCTTTGCTGGGTTTTTTGGTTGGTAAAGCCCTGCGCCAGTCCAGGGAAATTACAGCNGCTTTCGTGCTGATTGCAACGTTTGGCAATGTTGGTAATTTTGGCCTGCCGTTAATTGTGTTTCGNNTGGGAGAGACAGCCCGGACNTNTGCCACTGTTTATTTTGTGGCGACTGTCTTTATTTCTTTTGTAATTTGTGTTGGTGTGGCAAGTTGGGCCCGCAGCGGAGGTGTGACAGCTGTCTTTTCTGTTTTTAAAACACCGGCTTTAATAGCCCTGATTCCGGCTCTTGTTTTCAATATTACTGATGTAGAAGTACCAATTTTTCTGTCACGTTTGAGTGGACTCTTGGGGCAGGCAATGATCCCTGTGATGCTGATTACACTTGGGGTTCAAATGGGAGAGATTCCAAAAATAAAGATTAACTTCAACGTTTTTGCTGCAAGTACAGTACGTTTGATAGGAGGTCCTGTTTTGGCGCTGCTCATTGTACCCTATTTTGGGCTGGAAGGCCTGGAACGCAGTACCGGCATTCTTCAGGCAGCAATGCCCGCAGCTGTACTGGCTTCAATCATTGCATTGGAATACAAACTGCTTCCTGAATTTGTTACAACGACGGTACTCTTTTCAACGCTTTACAGCGTTCTAACTTTGACAGTTATTCTGACTTTTATCTGATTCAGAGTGTTATGAATAATTTGTGGTGTGCTGAACAACAAGTAACAGCTGACCTTTTTTCAGAGTTACTGATACAGGATTGCTTATTACAAGGTTTGAGACTCCGGAAGGTGTTTTTCCTGGAAGCAAATCATGACCGTCCAGAGAAAATTCTAATCCGTGTGTGACGACACCTTGAGCACCACCGAAAAGCGGCAGCAGAGAAAGAATTGTTCCTGGCGGAAGATTCTCTTTCCAGTTGTCAAGAATAAACTCCATGCGTTCCAGCGGAGTCCACAAAATGAGGCGTACATTTGGGGTGTATTTAAATAGAATTTCCAGACTTGAAAGGAACTGATCATTACGACTACCTTCTGCTCCAAGAATGTGTATTTCTGTGCATTCGCGTTTCAAGCAATGTCGAACTGCTTTGTCGGCATCGTTGGTGTCTTGTTCTTTAACATGAAATAGCTTAGAGTTTGGCAATTTCTTCCGGACTTCCGGCTTAATTGAATCAAAATCACCAACCACTGCATCCGGGATCAGATTATAGCAGTATAGCTGATTTGCACCCCCATCGGCTGCTACCCGATAATCTGCTTCTTGCCATAACTGGTGCAACAGCTTTTCCGGAGGCGGATTACCATTGCAGATAATCAAGGCTATATTTTGGGGCAGGCCCTCTTTTTGTTTATTAATTTCACTCATTGAGAAAATTTATGAAAGAACTCTTAAAAACTTTTCCTGTTGTCACAAAAATTCCAGTAATTTGGGGAGATATGGATTCATTTCAGCACGTAAATAATGTGATCTATTTTCGTTATTTTGAGAGTGCCCGAATCCAGTATTTTGAGACTTTAGGCTGGCTGAAAATAATTGAAAAAATGGGCATTGGTCCAATATTAGGCTCCACTTCCTGCCGCTATCGGATTCCCCTCACTTATCCGGATACTGTATTTGCTGGGGCAAAAATAACAGAATTGCACGAAAAACGTTTCACAATGGAGTATCTGCTCGTCAGTGAGAAGCATGCGGATCCGGTTGCAGAAGGTACTGGAATTGTGGTGTGCTACAACTATCAAAAAAATCAGACAACCCCTATTCCGGAAGTCATTCAACAATCTATTGAAAAACTTGAAGACCGCATTTTTTAGATTAATTAAAAATCGGTGCGGGAGGAATCTTTGGCTGAAGGAGGGAGATAATAAATCAGCTCGGTGGAATGCACTAAACCCAACTCTTTGCGTGCAATCAATTCAATATATTCCGGACTGGTTTTCAGTGCCAAAACTTCTTCTTGCATCAAAGTTTTCTCAACCTTCATCGATTCAAGCTTTTGAAGAAGCATTTGTTCATGCGCTTCCAGTCNGCTGGTGGCTAATATTCCATAACTCCCAATCACTGAGATTATGAGCATAACCACACCAAACCCTGCAATTAAGACCATTGAGAACAACGAGCGCCACTCTTCAGTTTCTTTTGCCATGCCAACAACAGGAGTTTCTTGTACCTTTGGTGGAGAAAACAGTCCGCTAACATACAGAATTCTGTCATGATTCTTAAGCAGTTTTGACTGTTCAACTGGCTTGTTCTGCTGTTTAAGACTATTTTTTGAAGTTGGGTATTGCATTATTGAAAATTAAAAATAATTATCTGCTGGACACAGCAGTTTAGTTACTCAATTAAATCAGGTTAATGCTTTTTTGCCGGAAGGTTCTTTGTTAAGAATGATGCACTGAGCGTCCAGTTTGGCTCCTTCCTGAATTAAAAGTTTTCCGGAAGGAACTTGTACCTCACCTTTAATATTTGCAGTTACATTCACCTCAAGGCGTTCATGGACCAGCAAATCACCATTGATTTTTCCTGCAACCAGTACTATATTACCTTCAATCTTTCCTTTGACTTGTCCAGTTTCCGAAACAACAATCTCCTGGTCGCAAAATACGGATCCATCTACTGTTCCACTCACAACCATTTTCTTTTGTGAGTGGATGGTACCCTCTACATATAGATCCTCACCCAGGAATCCAAGTCCTTTGTTTGCTGCAGTATTTTGGTTCGGCATGTTAATTTTTCAGCTTTGCACTCAATTTCGATAAAGGCGCTGGTCCGGATTAAACCTGGAAATTGGAAACAGAGGGTTTGTACGTCGACCGTTAATAATTATTTCATAGTGTAAATGTGGACCAGTACTGCGTCCAGTGCTTCCTACTAATCCAAGCAAGTCTCCACGTTTAATTTTCTGACCGCGTCTTACCTTTATTTTAGAAAGATGAGCAAAACGTGTTCTGTAGCGAACAGATTTTTTCTTTCCGGGAAAGAAACCTCTTCCATGTTGTAGTTCCACAAGCAGTCCAAATCCTCTTTTGCGTTCAGCAATCCGGACAGTGCCGTCTGCAGGAGCGTG
>JGI24817J26689_1000089_pt1 | contig 17768 bp, 13 predicted proteins | sample METZYME_3_300m_FD_26689 | JGI IMG/M metagenome (IMG submission 26689) | reverse complement strand
GAGAACGCTTTGTCTTTCCTTTTACCTTCAAAACTCTGACTTTATTTACCTCAACTGAGAAATATGCTTCCACAGCTTTCTTTATTTCTTTTTTAGTAGAATTAATATCTACTTTAAATGCGTATTGATTACTTTGATTCATAAGATTAGTAACCTTTTCTGTAAGGTGAGGCGCTTTAATGGTTTTATAGATATCTTTTTTCATTATGAAAGTACCTCTGCTAATGAAGTGAGAGCATCTTCTGTAAAAACCACCTTTTCAGCATTTATAAGGTCAACAGGATTTAATGAATTAATAGTTTGTGAACGGATGTTAAATAAATTTTTAGAAGCAATTTCAAAATTTTGATTCTTTTCTTTAAAAACAAATACAGCATTCGAAAAACCCAACTTGGAGAGCAAGTTTTTTATTTCTGAAGTTTTGGGGGGTTCGTTAATTTCTAGGCTATCTATAACAACTAACCTTTCTTCATTAATTAATCTAGAGAGTATAGATCTGAAAGCTGCCCTATACATTTTCCTATTCACCTTTTTCTTCTTTGTTGGTCTAAAGACATGGGCAAAGGTAACCCCTCCTGATCTCCAAATAGGACTTCTTATCGTTCCTGCTCTGGCCCTTCCAGTACCCTTTTGTCTCCAGGGCTTCCTTCCCCCTCCTCTTACAGCAGATCTATTTTTCTGCGCTTTAGTATTTGGATGAGAATTATGAATGTAGGTTGAAACTAGCTGATGAACTAGATCAAAATTATATTTTTGAGCAAAAATAGTCTCTGGGAACTCTATTTCAGATCCTTTTGTTCCATTTTGATCTATAACTTGCATTTTCATTTTTTTATTCTGATTCAGTTTTCTCAGCTTTATTTTTAGGCTTTTTTTCTTCTGGTTGGGTCTCTTCTGGTTGGGTCTCTTCTGGTTGGGTCTCTTCTGGTTGGGTCTCTTCTGGTTGGGTCTCTTCTGGTTGGGTCTCTTCGAATGGGAATTCTACATTTTCACCTCTCGCAGGCCTTAGTATCACCCGAGAGCCTGTTGAGCCAGGGATAGAACCTTGAATAAGTATCAAGCTATTCTCTAAATCTATGGAAATAATTTTTAAATTCTGGACAGTTACCTTTTCTGATCCCATATGACCAGACATCTTTTTTCCTTTCCAAACCCTTCCTGGGGTTTGACATTGGCCTATAGATCCGGGTGCCCTATGAGATAAAGAATTACCATGAGTTGCATCTTGCATCTGAAAATTCCATCTTTTAACAGTTCCAGCAAAGCCTTTTCCTTTTGATACACCCGAAACATCTACTACTTGTCCCTCTTTGAATAATGCCAAAGGTATGGCTTTTCCTATTTCTACTTTCTCAATTTCTGTGTTTTCAATAGGAAATTCCCATAAACCCTCTCCAGGATCTACAGAAGATTTTTTGAAGTGTCCCAATTCTGATTTAGTTAAGTGTTTTTCTTTTTTCCGACCTGTCGTTACTTGAACAGAGCTATAACCATCATTGTCTACAGTTTTTATTTGAGTAATGGTATTTGCATCAACACTCACCACAGTTACAGGTAGAGACCCCCCTTCTTCTGTAAAGACTCGGGTCATTCCTTGTTTTTTTCCTATTAATCCTAAAGACATGATTCAAACCTCATCTAGACTGATCTGTACAAGTACCCCAGCAGATAATTCTAATTTAGTTAATGCATCCAAAGTTTTCTCTGATGGCTCTATGATATCTAGTGTTCTTTTGTGGGTTCTTATTTCGTATTGGTCGCGGGCGTCTTTATCTTTGTGAGGGGAAGTCAGGATGGTTGTTTTATGTTTTTTAACCGGCAAAGGTATTGGCCCCTTAACTTTAGCGCCCGTGCGTTTTACTGTCTCTACGATTTCTTTCGCAGACTTATCTATGAGCCTATGGTCAAAAGCTTTTAACCTAATTCTTATGCTTTGGTTTTGCACAATCCTGTTCCCACTTCATCTAAGAAGAGTTAAAAAATTTTGCCTAAAAAAAGGGCAAAACTACTATTAAAAAAGGCTCAAATCAGCAAAAATTCATGATTAGAGCCCAACCATCAAAAAAGAGCGCAAATTCTAGGTTTGTGACGCCAAAGTGTCAACATAAATATATAAAAAAACCCTTTAATTAAGGGGTTTTTAGATTAATTAAAACTAGTTATTCGTTCTTATTAATTACAGCTTCAGCAACATTGGGTGGTACTTCTGAATATTTAAGAGGTTCCATAGTAAAAGTGGCCCTACCTTGTGTTGCTGACCGGAGATCAGTTGCATAGCCAAACATTTCTGCTAAAGGCACCTCTCCGGAAATAACCTTGCCAGAAGGACCGTCATCCATACCACCTATAACTCCTCTCCTTCTGCTTAAATCTCCAACCACATCACCCATATATTCTTCAGGGGTTACTACCTCAAGGCTCATAATGGGCTCCAATAGGACTGGATCTGCTTTCAAAGCTCCATCCTTAAAAGCCATTGAGCCCGCTACTTTGAAAGCTATTTCACTAGAATCTACATCATGAAATGAGCCGTCATAAAGTGTAACTTTAATTTTAACTAAAGGATATCCTGCTATTACCCCAGCTTCCATTTGTTCCCGACAGCCTTTATCAACAGCAGGAATAAACTCTTTAGGAATAGTGCCTCCTACTATTTTATTTACAAATTCATAATTTTCTTCATCTGATTTTAAGGGCTCCATTTTTATGTATACATGCCCGTATTGACCTCTTCCTCCTGATTGTCTTACAAATTTAGCTTCCTGTTCGACTAATTTTCTAATTGTTTCTCTATAAGCTACTTGGGGTTTTCCCATATTGGCTTCTACGTTAAATTCTCTTCTCATTCTGTCTACTAAAACATCAAGGTGAAGTTCTCCCATTCCAGAAATGATTGTTTGGCCTGACTCTTCATCTGTTCTCATCTTAAAAGAAGGGTCTTCTTGAGCTAATCTTCCTAAGGCTATGCCCATCTTTTCCTGATCTTCTTTAGTCTTTGGCTCTACTGCAACAGAAATTACTGGATCAGGAAAATTCATTTTCTCTAAAATTATCTGATTTTTTTCATCACAAAGAGTCTCTCCTGTAACAGCTTGCTTTAAACCTATAACTGCACAAATATCCCCTGCGCGGACTTCATCTATTTCTTTACGCTTATTTGAATGCATTTGAAGCATTCGCCCAATTCTTTCTTTCTTTCTTTTCAAGGGTAAAAAGACTGAATCCCCTGAGTTTAGAGTTCCAGAATAGACTCTTACAAAAGTTAGAGATCCTACATAGGGATCGGTCGCTATCTTAAAAGCAAGCCCAGAGAAAGGTTCTTTATCATCTGCCTTCCTAGTGCCTTCCGTTCCTTTATCATCCAATACGCCTGTCATGGGTTTAACTTGATTTGGTGCAGGTAGAAAATCTATCACTGCATCTAGAAGTGTTTGCACTCCCTTATTTTTAAAAGCAGCTCCGCATAGAGTTATAACAATTTCAGAAGATAAGTTTCTTTCTCTTAGTCCTGCTTTAATATCCTCTACAGATAGATCTCCCTCTTCTAAGTATTTGTCCATAAGAGCTTCGTTTGCTTCAGCTGCTATCTCGAGCATATTTTCTCGCCATTTATTTGCTTCAGAAACTAACTCTTCAGGTATCTCTTCCAAGGCAAATGAAGTTCCCATGTCTTCTTCGCTCCAATAAATAGCCTTCATATTTATTAGGTCTATTACCCCTTTAAAGTCTTCTTCAGCTCCTATGGGTAACTGAACAGGAACTGGGTTTGCACCCAACCTTATTTTCATTTGATCAACAACTTTTAAGAAATCTGCACCTGCTCTGTCCATTTTGTTTACAAATGCTAATCTCGGAACTTCATATCTATTTGCTTGGCGCCACACAGTTTCAGACTGAGGCTCAACTCCAGAACTAGCGCAAAAGACAACAATGGCCCCATCTAAAACTCTAAGTGATCTTTCCACCTCAATAGTAAAGTCAACGTGACCAGGGGTATCTATGATGTTAATTCTATGTTCAGTAAATTGCTGACTTGTCCCTTTCCAAAAGCAAGTTGTTGCAGCGGAAGTAATAGTAATTCCTCTTTCCTGTTCTTGCTCCATCCAGTCCATTACGGCTGCCCCATCATGAACTTCGCCTATCTTATGGGATATTCCTGTATAAAAGAGAACGCGCTCTGTAGTAGTGGTTTTACCAGCATCTACGTGAGCTATAATACCGATATTCCTATAAAGTTCTAATGGAGTAGATCTTGCCATTTTTTAAGTATGTTGTTTAATAATTAAAATCTAAAATGCGAAAAAGCTCTGTTCGCTTCTGCCATTCTGTGGGTATCTTCTTTCTTCTTAATTGCTTCTCCCTTTCCTTCAGAGGCATCAATCAACTCATTGGCTAGTTTTAAAGTCATGGTTTTTTCAGATCTTGATCTAGCACTGCTTACAAGCCAACGCATGGCTAACGCTTGGCGTCTTGAAGATCTAACTTCCAGGGGTATTTGATAAGTTGCACCCCCTACTCTTCTTGCTTTTACTTCCACCACTGGGCCTACCTCTTCAAGAGCTTTCTCAAAAACTTCTACAGGTTCTTTTTTAGATTTGCTTTCAATCTCTGATAGAGCTCCATAAACAATACCTTCTGCAATGGATTTCTTGCCGTTTTTCATAATCTGATTCATGAATTTGGCCAGCTTTAAATTCCCATATTTAGGGTCAGGTAATATTTTTCTCTTAGGGGCTGCTTTTCTTCTAGACATTATTTTCTCTATTTAGATTTCTTAGCGCCATATTTTGATCTTCTCTGTTTTCTATCATCTACACCAGCAGTATCTAAGGTACCTCTTATAGTGTGATATCTCACTCCGGGCAAATCTTTAACCCTTCCTCCTCTGATAAGAACAACAGAATGCTCTTGAAGATTATGTCCCTCTCCTCCTATGTAAGAAATCACTTCAAAGCCAGAAGTTAATCTAACTTTACAAACTTTTCTTAATGCTGAGTTAGGTTTCTTAGGTGTTGTAGTATAAACCCTAGTACAAACACCTCTCTTTTGAGGAGAGCCTTTTAAAGCAGGCACATCTGTCTTAAGCTTCTTCCTTTTTCTTGGCTTCCTAATAAGTTGATTGACAGTAGACATCTTTTATAAATTGTAGAATTTAAGGTCGCGCATTTTAATTATTGGTATTATCCGCGTCAATGAATTACTGAACTTCTTGTTCACTTAACGCTTGACTTAGGGCTTCCTCGAGATCAATTGAATCCGGATCATCCACTTCTATCTTTTCTTCTTTCATCATAGCCAGGCCAGTACCAGCAGGTATTAAACGGCCTACTACTACATTTTCTTTAAGGCCCCTGAGGTTATCTTTTCGTCCAGTCGTTGCAGCTTCAGTTAACACTCTAGTTGTTTCCTGAAAAGAAGCAGCTGAAATAAATGAATCAGTAGCAAGAGAAGCTTTAGTTATTCCTAATAATATTCTTTTATATTTAATTTTTGNTTTTTTATCCTTAGAAAGTTCTTTGTTAGTTTCCTTTACCTTAGATAATTCAGCTTGTTCTCCTGTTATGAAGTCTGAATCACCTGCGTCAGTTATTTCAACTTTCCTTAACATTTGCTTCAAGATGACCTCAATATGCTTCTCATTAATAGTTACACCTTGAAGCCTATAAACTTCTTGTATTCCAGTTACGACATATTCTGTAAGCTCTTCNAGACTTCGTAATTCCAAAATGTCATGAGGGCTCAAAGCACCATCCGAAACAATGTCACCCTTTTCTATTCTCTCTCCTTCAAATACATTTATATGTCTGGTCTTAGGAATTAGGCTTGCACACTCATTTCCTGATTCATCAGTAATAATTAATCTTTCTTTGCCTTTAGTAGGTTTACCCCAAGATACTATTCCACTTTCTAGAGCTAGGATTGCTGCCTCTTTAGGTTTTCTAGCTTCAAACAAATCAGCAACTCTAGGTAGACCGCCCGTAATATCTTTAGTTTTTGCTGACTCTTGTGAAACTCTAGCTATTACACTTCCCAACTCAATGTCTTGCCCATCATTTAGGCCAATGAACGCGTTGCCTGGGAGAGTATAAATGGCAGGAGCTTCTGATTCTGGAATAGTTTTCTCTTTTCCTCTGCCATCCACTATATGTATAGAAGGTTTCTTTTCTTGAGCCTCACCTTTAGCCCTTTCAGTTATATCNATAATTTCTATATTAGAAAGGCCAGTAAGATCATCNGTTTTTAGTCTAGCTGTTATTCCATCATCTATATCAACAAACTTGGCTTTACCTCCTACCTCAGCAATAATAGGTCTAGTCAAGGGGTCCCATTTAGCTAGGATATCTCCTTGTTTAATTTTTGATCCGTTTGAGAAATTAAGAGTTGTTCCGTATGGAATCTTGTATCTTTCAATTGTTCTTCCTTCTTTATCTTCAACGCTTAATTCTGAAGACTGAGATAAAACAACATAGGTATTATCCTTCCTTTTAATTGTTCTACAATCATAGATAATCTTACCATCTATGCCTGCCTCAACATTGTCTTCAGCTGAAGTTCCAGAAGCTGCTCCACCTATATGAAAAGTTCTCATTGTTAGCTGGGTACCAGGCTCACCTATAGATTGTGCCGCAACTATTCCTACTGCTTCTCCTATATGTGATTCATGGCCTCTTCCAAGGTCCCTTCCATAACATTTAGAACAAACACCATAAATAGTCTCACAATGGATAGCTGACCTTACTTTTAATTCATAGACACCAAGATCATCAAATTTGTCGATCAAATCTTCATCAATATACGTACCTTTTTTTATTAAGATTTTTTTGTTATCTGGCCCTAAAACATTTTTGGAAACTGTTCTTCCTAAAACTCTATCTCCTAAAGGAACTATTACCTCACCTCCATCAATAATAGGTCTCATAACTATGCCAGTAGAAGTTTTGCAATCATCTTCACTAATAACTAGATCTTGAGCTACGTCAACCAGTCTTCTGGTTAAATACCCAGAGTTTGCTGTTTTAAGTGCCGTATCAGCTAACCCCTTTCTAGCTCCATGGGTTGAAATAAAGTATTGTTGAGCTGTAAGACCTTCTCTAAAATTTGCAGTAATAGGAGTTTCTATAATTGATCCGTCAGGCTTTGCCATTAACCCCCTCATCCCAGCTAGTTGTCTTATCTGAGCTGGAGAACCTCTAGCCCCAGAATCGGCAAACATGTAAACAGAATTATAAGAATCTGAGGTAACAAGATTTCCCTCTGAGTCTTTTATTTCTTCAGTAGAAATATTATCCATCATTGCTTTAGCTATCATCTCGTTTGCTCTTGACCAGATATCAATGACTTTGTTGTATTTTTCTCCTTTGGTGACAAGGCCTGAAGCAAATTGAGCCTCAATATCTTTGACTTCACTTTCGGCTTCAATTACATATTTTTCTTTCTCTTCAGGAATAACAAAATCATCTATACATAAAGAAGCTCCTGACTTCGTAGAGAACTGATAACCCATGTACATTAATCTATCTGCAAATATTACAGTCTTCTTTAAACCAGATTTTCTATAACAAACATCTATAAGACTTGAGATTGTCTTGCTGTCCAGAGTCTTATTAACTAAATNAAAAGGCATTCCTTCAGGCAACAATTCATATANTAAAGTTCTTCCAAGGGTTGTTTCTATTATTTCTGTTTTTTCATCAGGAAGATTGTTAGGTTTGAGTCTAACTTTAATTTTTGCATGAAGATCTACAGCATTTAACTGAAAAGCCCTATTTGCCTCTTCAGGAGAAGATAAAACTTGACCTTCTCCTTTTGCGTTTATTTTCTCTCTTGTCATGTAATAAATGCCTAGAACCACATCTTGTGAAGGATCGATTATTGGCTTTCCATTTGCTGGAGAAAGAATATTGTTTGTAGCCATCATAAGNGCTCTACATTCAAGTTGCGCTTCTAATGTGAGCGGCACATGAACTGCCATTTGGTCGCCATCAAAATCAGCGTTATAAGCCTTACAGACTAAAGGGTGTAGTTGTATAGCTTTACCTTCAACCAAAACAGGCTCAAAAGCTTGAATTCCCAATCTATGCAGGGTGGGGGCTCTGTTTAATAATACTGGATGTTCTCTAATTACTTCTGCAAGAATATCCCAAACTTCTGGTTCTTCTCTTTCTACCATCTTCTTAGCTAATTTGATGGTACTTGCCAACTCAAGTTGTTGTAGCTTTCCAAATACAAAAGGCTTAAAAAGCTCTAAAGCCATCTTTTTAGGAAGGCCGCATTGATGTAGTTTAAGAGTGGGGCCGACAACTATTACAGATCTTCCTGAGTAGTCTACCCTTTTACCTAAAAGGTTTTGTCTNAATCTTCCTTGTTTTCCTTTAATCATGTCAGCTAAGGATTTAAGTGGCCTTTTATTGGAACCAGTAACCGCCCTACCCCTTCTGCCATTATCAAGAAGAGCATCAACGGATTCTTGCAACATTCTTTTTTCATTTCTAGTGATAATGTCAGGTGCATTAAGATCTAGTAGTCTCTTGAGTCTGTTGTTTCTATTNATTACCCTTCTATAAAGGTCATTTAAATCTGAAGTTGCAAATCTTCCTCCTTCTAAAGGAACTAATGGCCTTAAATCAGGCGGTAGAACTGGTAAGACTTCCATTACCATCCATTCAGGCTTATTGCCTGAATCTTTAAAAGATTTTAATAGCTTTAGTCTTTTAGAAAGTTTCTTTAATTTCGCCTCTGANTTTGTATTTGGAATTTCTTCTTGAAGTCGTAAAATCTCTGAATCTAAATCAAGGTCTCTCAATAAATTTTGGACAGATTCTGCTCCCATTCCAGCACTAAATTCATCACCCCATTGCTCTAATGATTCATAATATTCTTCATCTGAAAGTAATTGGCATGGTTCCAAGTCTGTCATACCAGGGTCGATCACGATAAAGGACTCGAAATAAAGAACTCTCTCTAAATCTCTTAAGGTTAAATCTAAAGCCAAAGCTATCCTAGAAGGAAGTGATTTCAAGAACCAAATATGAGCTACAGGTGATGCTAATTCTATATGACCCATTCTTTCTCTTCTAACCTTGGATAAAGTGACTTCTACACCACATTTCTCACAAACCACTCCTCTGTGCTTCATCCTTTTGTATTTGCCACAAATACATTCATAGTCTTTTATAGGGCCAAATATTTTGGAACAAAATAACCCGTCTCTTTCAGGTTTGAAAGTTCTGTAGTTTATAGTTTCAGGTTTTTTTACTTCACCANAAGACCAGGATCTAATTTGTTGAGGAGAAGCAAGTCCAGCTTTAATGCTATTGTATTCAATTCCATGACCTTGATCCCTTAACACATTGATTAAATCTCTCATTTTGCTCTCCTACTTCTTCTCTACTGACTCAAGTTCTAAATCAATACCCAAGGATCTAATTTCCTTGGTTAATACATTAAAAGATTCTGGGATACCAGCATCCATCTCAAAATTTCCATCTACAAGATTCTTATAAACTCTTGTCCTTCCAATTACATCATCAGACTTAACTGTTAACATCTCTTGAAGAGTATGGGCGGCTCCATAAGCTTCCAAAGCCCATACTTCCATTTCACCAAATCTTTGTCCTCCAAACTGGGCTTTACCACCCAGAGGCTGTTGAGTTACCAAACTATAACTTCCAGTAGATCTAGCGTGCATCTTGTCTTCAACAAGATGATTTAACTTAAGTATGTACATGTAGCCTAAGGTTACAGGTCTATCAAACTCCTCTCCTGTTCTACCATCATAGAGTTTACACTGACCACTTAAAGGTAATCCTGCTAACTCAAGCATATCTTTTACTTCAGATTCTTTAGCTCCGTCAAATACAGGAGTAGCCATGGGAACTCCATTTCTTAAATTTCCTGCCAGCTCTTGAATTTCTTTGTCATTAAGGGAATCTAGATTCTTATTGGTGTCGTTTCCATAAATCTTGTTTAATAAAGATCTGATTTCTGAAACNTTACGACCTTCATCAATTAAATCCTTTATTTTTGAGCCAAGTTCTTTAGCAGCCCAACCCAGATGGGTCTCCAAAACTTGGCCAACATTCATTCTAGAAGGCACCCCAAGAGGATTGAGCACTATATCAACTGGCTCACCATTTTCATCATAAGGCATATCTTCCATGGGCATAATTACAGAAATCACTCCTTTATTTCCATGCCTGCCTGCTAACTTATCTCCTGGTTGAATTCTTCTTTTGATTGCTAAATAAACCTTAACAATTTTTAAGACACCTGGAGCTAAGTCATCTCCACCAGATACCTTAGATTTCTCTTGTTTAAAAATCTCTTTAAGATTTTCTCTATACTCATTAAGATTTAATTCAATCTGCTTAAGTTGTTTATTTATNGCCTCATTCTGAAAACGGATCTTGAACCAGTCATTTTTAGACATCGCATCTAAATGATCTTTTTTAATGGCTGAACCCTTAGGAATCCCTTTTGAAGATGCTACTTTTTTCCCGATTATAATATTCTCCAATCTAGAAAAGGTTGCACCTTCAATAATACTCAGTTCTTCATCTACGTCTTTTTTTATCTCTTTCAATTGTGACTCTTCAATATCTAATGCTCTTCCATCTTTTTCTAACCCGTCTCTTGTAAAGACATGAACATCAATAATAGTTCCATCACCTCCAGAAGGGACTCTTAAAGAGCTATCCTTCACATCTGAAGCCTTTTCACCAAATATAGCTCTTAATAACTTCTCCTCTGGACTTAGTTGAGTTTCTCCTTTTGGAGTCACTTTGCCGACAAGAATATCTCCAGCCTTGACTTCAGCACCTATGTAAACTATTCCAAATTCATCAAGTTTAGATAAGGCAGAGTCACCAACATTTGGAATATCCCCTGAAATTTCTTCTGCTCCTAATTTTGTATCCCTTGCTATGCAAGTAAGTTCTTGTATATGAATGCTAGTGAACTTGTCTTCACTGACAAGCCTGTCTGAAATAAGGATCGAGTCTTCAAAGTTATATCCATGCCAAGGCATGAAGGCAATTCGAACATTCTGACCCAGTGCAAGCTCACCCAAATCTACTGAAGGGCCATCAGCTAATATATCATTCTTGCTTACCTTGTCTCCTTCAGTAACTATAGGTCTTTGATTTATGCAAGTAGTCTGATTAGATCTTGTATATTTTATAATGTTATAAATATCAACCGCTGAGTCCCCAGGATTTATTTCCTTCTCATTTACCCTTACTACAATTCTGCTTGCATCAATACTTTCTACAACTCCTCCTCTTTTAGCTATAGCGCAAGAACCCGAGTCTCTTGCAACTATCCTTTCCATCCCTGTCCCTACCAAAGGTGTCTCAGTTTGGAGGGTAGGAACTGCTTGCCTCATCATATTTGAACCCATTAGAGCTCTATTGGCATCGTCATGTTCTAAAAAAGGAATAAGAGCAGCAGCAATTGAAACTACTTGTTGAGGAGACACATCCATAAAATCAACTCTTTCAGGAGGCATAAGTGAAAATTCATTTTTATACCGGACAGGCACAAGTTCTTCGGTAAATCTATTAGTGTTATCTAAAAGTGCACTGGCTTGCGCAATAACATAATCTCCTTCCTCAATAGCTGACAAATATTTAAAATTATCAGTGACTTTTCCATTCTTAGCTTTTCTAAAAGGACTTTCTAAAAAACCGTATTCGTTAGTTCGTGCAAAGGCAGCTAAAGAATTTATTAACCCAATATTTGGCCCTTCCGGGGTCTCTATAGGGCACACTCTTCCATAATGAGTAGGATGTACATCTCTAACTTCAAATCCTGCTCTTTCCCTTGTAAGTCCACCTGGGCCTAAGGCAGAAACCCTTCTCTTATGAGTGATCTCAGCTAAAGGATTTACTTGATCCATAAACTGAGATAGTTGGCTAGATCCAAAGAATTCTTTAATAGCAGCAGAAACAGGTTTTGCATTAATTAAATCTTGAGGCCCAAGATCATCTGTGTCAGCTGTTGTTAACCTTTCCCTAACTGCTCTTTCAACACGAATCAAACCAATTCTATATTGGTTAGAAACCATTTCACCAACTGATCTAACTCTCCTGTTACCCAGATGATCAATGTCATCAACTTGTTCTTTTCCATTCCTTATTGCAACAAGAGTTTTTAGTGCGTCTACAATATCTTCGTTTTCGAGAACACTATTCCCCTCAATAGATGGCCTTCCTAGTCTTTTATTAAATTTCATTCTTCCTACATCAGAAAGATCATATCTTTCAGGATTAAAGAAAAGACTATTAAATAATGTTGTGGCAGCTTCTTTGGTAGGAGGCTCTCCTGGCCTCATCATCCTATAGATTTCAACTAGTGCNTCTATATCATTCGTGGTCGAATCAGCCCTTAATGTATCTGCCATATAAGGTCCTGATTCCAAGTCGTTTATATAAAGAGTTTGTACTTCTTTTAAACCTAAAGTTTGTAAAATGTCTAGAAGCTCTTCATCTATTATGGAATTACATTCTATTAAGATTTCACCTGTTGTCTTGTCTACTATGTCTTTAGCAAGAACAAGTCCTTCCATACTATTCTGTTCGTATTCCAGGTGTTTTATTTTGGTACTTTCGATTTTTCTAATGTGTCTTGCGCTTATTCTTTCGCCTTTCTTAACTATCACTTCACCTCTATATGAAATATCNATGGGAGTAACTCTACCCATTAATCTTTTAGGTATTAACTGGAGTTGATAGGTATTATTTGGTTTTANCTTAAATATTTCTGTTTCGTAGAAGCANTCTAAAATACCTTGGTTTGAAAACCCTAAGGCCTTTAGAAGAATTGATGCATAAAGCTTTCTCCTTCTATCTATTCTTACATAAACGAGATCCTTAGCATCAAACTCGAAGTCAAGCCANGAGCCCCTATAAGGAATTACTCGAGCACCGTATAAAACTTTTCCTGAAGAATGNCTTTTACCCTTATCATGATCAAAAAATANCCCTGGGGAACGATGCAANTGGGAAACTACGACCCTTTCTGTTCCATTAATAACAAAGCTTCCATGATCAGTCATTAATGGTACTGTGCCCAAGTAAACTTTTTGAGATTTTCCTTCTTTTAATTTTTCAGTTTCTTTATCAATAAAAAAGAGATCGCAATTTATGTGAAGAGAAGCTTCATAGGTAATTCCCTTTAACTTACACTCCCTCTCATCATAAATAGGTTCACCAAGCTCGTAGCTAGTACATTCCATTCTTGCAAGTCCATTATGACTCTCAATTGGAAAGATTGAATTAATGACCAACTCTAGTCCTTGGTTATTCCTCTTTAAAGGGTCAGCTTTCCTTTGAAGAAAATGCTCATAAGACTCTAATTGAGTAGCTAAAAGATTGGGTAAATCCATAACGCTTGATATCTTCTCAAAACTGCGTCTTACTCTCTTCTTCTCGGTGTATGAAAATGCCATAAGTACCTCTTTTTTTAAAATTAAGAAAAATTGTTAATTCTTATTTAAACTCTGCTTTAGCTCCTGCTTCTTCTAGCTGTTTAAAGTATTCATCTGCTTCNGTTTTAGGTATTCCTTCCTTTATGACTGAAGGAGCGCCGTCAACAAGCCCCTTTGCATCCTTGAGTCCTAGCCCAGTTATTGATCTAACTGCCTTAATAACATCAACTTTCTTATCTCCTACTTCTGCCAAAAGTAGATCTCCAGATGCTACTTCAGCTTCATCTGAGCCTTCAGGTTCACCTGATGATGATGGTGCTGCAACTGCTACCGGAGCAGCCGCAGATACTCCAAATTTCTCTTCCATAGCTGAAATTAAATCAACTATATCCATTACGCTCATTTCAGAAATAGCTTCTAAAATTTCTTCTTTGCTTAATGCCATTTTATTCTCCAATAAATTTATAAAATCTAAGATTCTGCCTGTTGTTTTTGTTGCTTAACTGCCTCTAAAGTTCTAGTTAATTTGGTAGGAATTTCATTAATCAATGAAACCAACTTAACTAGAGGGGCATTTAGCAAACCTGCCAACTGAGCTATAGCTTCTTCTTTAGTGGGAAGATTTGCTATATCACTCAATCTACTTAACTCTAATAAGGTATCCCCCATAGACAAACCCTTAACTTTGAAATTGGAATTAACTTTATTAAAGTTATTTGCCAACTTCGCTGCGCTAGCAGGATCGTCCAAAGAAAAAGCTAAGATAGTTGGACCAACTAAAAGCTCATCAAAACAAGAAAATTTGGTGTCAGTTAAAGCTCTTTTAGCTAACGTATTCCTGATAACCTTTAAATGAACAGAAGAATTTCTAGCTTCTTCCCTAAATTTAGTTAATTCAGAAACCGAGGTACCATGATAATCGGCTGCTACAGCTGAAATAGCTTTATTTGCTATTTCGTTTAACTCTTCTACTGCTACTTTCTTATCGTCAATGCGCATTGGCATCTTCTTATACTCCTCTAACTAAAATTCTTTTAGTTAGAAAATTGGATGTAAAAACATAACTTTCGTTATGATCACTTCCATCTGCGTAGGCTTTGATAATTAAGCAAAACAAATGTTTTGCACCTACGGTCTTTGATAAATGCGAACAAACCGCACCTTACCTAAGAATTCTTTTTTAAATATATTCATTTCTAAAAACTTAATGTACCCATATCCAATTCTATTCCTGCGCCCATAGTAGAGCTTAAAGATAATTTCTGAATAAAAATTCCTTTAGAAGAAGCTGGCTTATTTCTTTTAATATCTACTAATAAGGTCTCGATGTTTTGTTGAATTTGTTCAGAACTGTAAGAAAGATCACCTATTCTTCCATGAACAATTCCGCTTTTATCGGCTCTATATCTAATTTGTCCAGCTTTCGCATTCTTAACAGCCTTCCCTATGTCTTTAGTTACAGTCCCAGTTTTAGGATTTGGCATTGTCCCTTTTGGTCCTAATATTTTTCCTAGAGGGCTCACTATCTTCATAGTTGTTGGAGTTGCTATTACAACATCAAAGTCATCTTCTCCTTTTTTTATCTTCTCTGCTAAATCTTCCATACCCACAGCATCAGCCCCAGATTCTAATGCTTCTTTTGCTTGTTCTGCCTCAGCAAAAACAGCAACCTTGCAAGTTTTTCCTGTGCCTGCAGGTAAGGAAGTTGCACTTCTTACTGTTTGATCAGATTTCGAAGCATCTATTCCTAAATTAATGGATACATCCACAGATTCTTCAAAATTTGTTTTAGGTCCAGATTTTAAGAATTGTATCGCTTCAGAAACTGAATACTTTCTTTCTTCTAGAGTACTCAAATACTCTTGCCTTTTACTTAGTTTTGCCACTACCCTTCCACCTCGATTCCTGCGCTCCTAGCACTTCCTTCTAAAGTTCTTACAGCAGCATCCATATCAGCTGCGGTTAGGTCTGCATCCTTAATTTTAGCGATCTCTTCTAGTTGAGCTCTAGTAACTTGCCCCACTTTTAGACTGTTAGGTGTGCCACTACCTTTTTCTAATCCAGCTGCTTTCTTTATAAGTATTGATGCNGGAGTGGTTTTAATAATAAAGTTAAAAGACTTATCTTCATATANAGTTATAACAACAGGAACAGGCAATCCTTTTTCTATATCATTAGTTCTCGCATTAAAAGCATTACAGAAATCCATTAGATTTAATCCATGCTGACCTAAAGCAGGGCCCACAGGNGGACTAGGAGAGGCAGTTCCAGCAGGCACTTGTAATTTTATATAACCATTAANTTGTTTGGCCATTATGCTTTCTCTATTTGATTGAAATTCAATTCAACAGGAGTCGATCTTCCAAAAATGAGAACTGCGACCCTAACTTTACTTTTTTCATAGTTAACTTCTTCAACAACTCCACTAAAATCATTAAAAGGCCCGTCTATAACTCTGACCATTTCTCCTGGTTCAAAGGTAATTTTTGGTTTGGCAACTTCAGCTCCATGCTCCAATTGCTGCATTATTCCTTTAGCTTCTTCTTCACTTATAGGGATAGGTTTATCTTTAGAACCACCNATAAAACCCATTACTCTTGGNGTATCTTTGACTAGATGCCAGGTTGAATCATTTAGCTCCATCTTAACAAGNACATATCCGGGGAAAAATTTTCTTTGAATTCTTTTCTCTTGCCCTCCTCTTAATTCAACTACTTCTTCTGAAGGAACCAGAATTTCACCAAAATTATCTTCCATACTAAACCTTTCAATTCTCTCCAATAGAGCTTCGCGTACTTTGTTCTCATAACCTGAATAAGCGTGAATTACATACCATTCCATAGTCATAGCTATCCTAATAAAGAAGCTGTTGCCCAACCAAATAAAGAATCGAGACCCCAGAGAATTAAACCGGCAATTGTTATAGCTACTATTACTATTAGCGTAGTCTGAGTAGTTTCAGGTCTGGAAGGCCAAACAACCCTTCTAATTTCAGTTCTTGATTCTAGTATCAACTTTAGGCCCTCTTTACCCTCAACTGTTGTAACCAAAATAACAGTTGATAGAGCCAAAAGAATTAGGACTCCCAACACTCTGTATAAGAGAGGTTCTAGNGAATAATAAGAATTACCATAAATAGCTATTGCTATAAGGAGTAAACCAACTGACCAACGAAAATAATTCTGCATAGTTCCTAATCTAACTTCCATTTCTCATTTCTTGCCTTCTAAGCTAGTAGCTTAAGCTGGCAGGCCAGGAGGGAATCGAACCCCCAACCTGTGGTTTTGGAGACCACCGCTCTGCCAATTGAGCTACTGGCCTACTCAATAATTTTAGAAACTACCCCAGAACCTACAGTTCGTCCGCCTTCTCTTATAGCAAAGTTCATTCCTTCTTCCATTGCTACAGGAGAAATCAGTTCTACCGATATACTTAAATCATCTCCAGGCATTACCATTTCTACATCAGCAGGTAATTCAACNGCTCCAGTTACGTCAGTGGTTCTAACATAGAATTGGGGCCTATATCCTTTAAAGAATGGCGTGTGTCTTCCACCTTCTTCCTTAGTTAATACATAGATTTGAGCTTCAAACTTAGTATGAGGAGTAATGGAACCAGGCTTAGCTAAAACCTGACCTCTCTCTACTCCATCTCTTTCAGTTCCTCTAAGAAGGATTCCAACATTTTCACCAGCTTTACCTTCGTCTAGAAGTTTTCTAAACATCTCCACGCCTGTGCAAGTGGTTTTGCTTGTTTCCCTTATACCAACAATCTCTATTTCTTCATTAACCTTAACTTCGCCTCTTTCAATTCTTCCAGTAACTACAGTACCTCTACCTTGGATAGTGAAAATATCTTCTATCGGCATTAAGAAAGGTTTATCTAGCTCTCTTACTGGTTCTGGTATAAAAGTATCTAAAGAGTTCACAAGCTCTTTGATCTTTTCAACATTTTCGGCATCCCCCTCTAGAGCTTTTAAGGCTGAGCCTGTAATTATAGGAGTATCCTCTCCTGGGAAATCATATTCAGTAAGAAGATCTCTAACTTCCATTTCTACCAGTTCTATAAGCTCAGCATCATCAACTTGGTCGGCTTTGTTCAAGAACACAACTATGTGTTGTACTCCAACTTGTCTTGCAAGCAGAATATGTTCTCTTGTTTGGGGCATTGGACCATCAGCAGCGCTGACGACTAGAATTGCTCCATCCATCTGAGCAGCACCAGTAATCATATTTTTAACGTAGTCGGCATGACCTGGGCAATCCACGTGCGCATAGTGTCTTGCATCTGAATCATACTCTACATGAGATGTTGCTATGGTAATTCCTCTTTCTTTCTCTTC
>JGI24817J26689_1000084_pt1 | contig 17954 bp, 10 predicted proteins | sample METZYME_3_300m_FD_26689 | JGI IMG/M metagenome (IMG submission 26689) | reverse complement strand
TCATCAAGGGTCTTACAGTCGATGCACTGGTTGGCCGTAGGGCGAGCTTCTAGGCGCTTTATACCAATGGGTACCCCACAGCTATCACAATAACCGTAGTCGCCACTGTCGATCATTCCGACTGACTCTTCGATTTTCTTAACCAGTTTCCGCTCACGGTCACGGGTTCTCAGTTCAAATGAACGGTCGGTCTCCTGTGTAGCGCGATCATTGGGATCGGGCAGATTAATTGACTCATCCTGCATGGACACCACTGTCCTTTCGGTATCGTCGATCAGTTCCTGCCGCCAGGCACTTAAGATTGCCTTGAAGTGTTCCCGCTGGTCGTCGTTCATGTATTGCTCGCGCTTCTTGGCTCGATAGGGCTTGATGCCATGGATTAGCTCTGCGAGTTTTGTTTTTGCTGTGGCCATCTAGAAAATCGCTCTAATGAGATTAAATTTCAAGCACGGGGCTCGATGCTCCGTTCTCTCGAAAGCGGGCCGTTATACCAGAGTAGTCTCTGGTGTGCAACCATTTTCGGTCGGGACCTACAGTAGCAAATATCGACTGAATTGTACCCATATCAGCTTGGGTCTACGGTTTGACACTGGGAAACCAACGTGGTGTCGTCTCTCGCTCTATTTGCCTGGAAACAGTAAAGTTCTGGCTGCGAAACGGGCAAGTTCAGATATAATGTAATGCCAGTTTGGATCAGATAATTCTAACAGCGAATTCTTGCGATGGCCGTGGCGTTGGTCACCAGTCGCGAGTAATTGCATGTGTTGAGTCCCGAAAGAAGCCCGATGCCCGTAAAACAAATGAGCTGAGTTGATGCAGCTTAAGAAACTCAACCTTTCTGGATTTAAGTCTTTTGTAGACGCTACATCTATTACTATTCCGGCCGACTTTACTGGGATAGTTGGCCCGAACGGCTGTGGCAAGTCTAATGTCATCGATGCGGTTCGCTGGGTTATGGGTGAGGCATCCGCCCGCAACCTCCGCGGTGAGAGCATGTCAGATGTTATTTTTAACGGTTCCGGTTCGCGGAAGCCTGTGGGCAAGGCTTCAGTAGAATTGCTATTTGACAATAGTGAAGGTACAGCGCCCGATGCATATGCTGCGTTTGCTGAAATATCTGTCAGACGCACCTTGTCGCGTGATGGTACTTCTGAATATCTGATAAATCGTGCCCGCTGCCGCCGAAGGGACATAACGGATNTATTCCGCGGTACCGGTTTGGGTGCCCGTTCCTATTCCATCATTGAACAAGGCATGGTTTCAAGGATTGTAGAAGCCCGCCCAGAGGAACTACGCAGCTTCGTTGAGGAAGCAGCCGGCATCACCCGCTACAAAGACCGGCGCCGAGAAACTGAAACCCGCATTCGGCACACACGGGAAAATCTCGACAGGATCGAAGATATTAGAAGTGAACTCGCGAGTCAGCTCCGCAGACTGCAACGCCAGTCCCAGGCCGCCCGGCGTTATCAGAAGCTCCGGGATGAAGAGTGGGTTGTCAACGGTCAGTTGCTTGCCGTGCGTTATGTGGTGATGAAACAGAGGAGTGAAGAGCAAGACAGAAGTACGGCCCAGGCAAGAAATCAGGTTGAAGCTGAACTGGCCCAGCAGAGATCGCTTGAGAGCAAAGTAGAAGAGATACGCACACAACAGTCAGATGCCCAGAAACTGGTGAATGACATTCAGGCAGGGTTCTATACGGTGGGTGCTGAGGTCGCCTCGGTTGAACAGAAGATAGAGCATACCCGGGAAACCGAGCAGCAGCAGCGATCTGAGTTAGATCGATTGACAGCTGATTTGGAATCGATCAGCACACAGTTGGAGCAGGATTCACTGGAACATCAAAAGCTGGAAGATCTGATGTCTCGCAGTGAAGCGCTGCGTGCCAGTAGGGAATCANCGCTTCAATCTGCTCAGCAGCAACTTCAGAATACAGAGCAGCTATTCGAGGATTGGCAGGAGCGTTGGCACGACTTTACCCAACAAGCGGCTGAACCTGCCAGGAACCAGGAAGTGCAGCGAACACGGATAGAACAGTTCGAATCAGTAGATCAAAAAACACAGGAGAGACTGGCTCGTCTAGATGAGGAAGATTTAAAACTCCTTGAGGAAGAGGAGCAGCTTGATGTGGAGGGAACGAGGACGGTTTCTCAGCAACATGACCAGCAAGTTGAGGATAGGCGGGCTGATTTTCAGAAACTCGCGCAAAGCATAGAGGATGGCCGTCGGGCTGCAGAGAGCCTGGCCCAGCGTGTTGACGAAGGGCGGAAGAGCATGCACGCAACGAACAGTCGTCTTGAGAGCTTGATTGATTTGCAGGAGTCGGCCCTGAAGCATGACGATCGCTATCAGGAGTGGCTGATTCGCCGCGGTCTTTCGCACGCACCCAGGCTTGCAGAAGAGGTCAAGGTCGCCGATGGATGGGAGGCAGCAGCTGATGCGTTATTAGGGAGCCGACTTGCCGGACTGGGTGTTGGCAGTATAGAAAATACCATTGCCGATGAAACTGCGCTGCCAGCCAGCAATTTGTTTTTTATTGAGTCTGGTCCAATTTCCAAAATTGGCGATGATTCTAAAACCCTGTCGAGCAAGGTACGCAGTTCACGCTATGACCTGCAGTCGGTGTTGGCAGGGGCCTATATTGCTGAAACACTGCCGGAAGCGATGCAAAGGCGAACTACTCTAAAACCGCACGAATGTGTAGTTACGCGCTGTGGGACCGTGGTAGGGAAAAACTGGGTTCGAGCACCACGCAGGCCAGATAACGAGACAGGCTTGCTGTCCAGGGAGGACGAAATAGACGGGCTGCGCGCAGAAGTTTCCCGTCTCGTACCCGCTACGCAGGCGCTGGAAGATGAACTTCTCACCGTCCGTGAACGGTTTCGCTTTTTAGAACAGCAACAGCAGACCGAGCAACAAGAAGTGCACGGTTTACGCCTTACACGGGATGAACACCGCCAGTCTCTGGCAGATAAGGAAGCACGGTTTGCTCAGATTGAAACCAGACGACATCAGCTTGCCAGCGAAATGGAAGAACTTATCTCCGAGCTTGGTAAAACTGGAGAGGGGCTCGATGATGCCCGTCGGAATCTTGCTTTGGCGGAAAATGAGACAGGTTCGGTTGATAGTGATCGGGAAGCCCTGCTGAAGGAGAAGCAGCAGGTATCAGATGTACTGATTCAGGCGAGGCGTGCGGTACAGGATAATCGGGACCAATTGCATCGGGCCGAGCTAGACCTTCAAGGTGTTAGGGCATCACTTGAATCGATTCAGGCAGGTCGTGTACGGCTGACAACGCAGCATCAACAGACTGCATTCCGCCATCAGGAACTAGAGCACACGTTACGTGTTGGTGTCGAGCCAGAACAGGTTTTGAGACAGCGACTGGACGAATTGCTCGATAGTAGGATCGAAGTCGAAACCAGGTTGACCGCTGCCAGAAATGATTGCGCCCAATTTGACGAGGCCCTCCGAGACACACAGGCACTGGTGTCGGAATGTGAACAAAGGGTTGCCGTAGCCAGGGATGCATTGCAAGAACAGCAATTAAAAGCTCAGGAACTCGATGTGCGGATGGATACGTTGCGCGAGCAGATCGAAGCGAGCAAATATGTCCTTGAGAAATTGCTGGCCGAATTACCCGATGACGCCGAAGAATTTCTCTGGGCGGAGAAATCCCAGCAGCTGGGCGAAAAAATAGCCAAGATAGGGCCTGTAAATCTTGTAGCTATTGAAGAATTTGAAGAGCAATCTGAACGAAAGAGCTATCTGGATAAACAACATGCTGACCTTGTCGAGGCTCTTGACACACTCGAGAGTGCGATCAAAAAAATCGATAGGGAAACCCGAGACAGATTCAAACAGACATTTGATAACTTGAACGCTGGATTCATCGAGTTTTTCCCACGATTGTTTGGAGGAGGAAATGCTATCCTCGAACTTACTGACGGAGACTATCTGACTGCCGGTGTTACAGTGATGGCCAGGCCTCCCGGTAAGCGCAACAGTACGATCCACCTGCTTTCAGGTGGAGAGAAGGCACTGGCAGCAGTCGCCCTGTTGTTCGCACTATTCCGCCTCAATCCAGCCCCCTTTTGTATTCTTGATGAGGTTGATGCACCGCTTGATGATGCGAATGTAGTCCGATATTGCCAGACTCTAAGGACCCTTTCAGAACGTTCGCAGTTGATCGTAATAACGCACAACAAGATTACAATGGAATCCTCAGATGTGCTTCTCGGTGTAACCATGGGTGAACCCGGTGTATCTTCTATCGTTTCAGTCGATATCGAAGAAGCTGTAGAGATAGCCGCACAGTGACATGACACTGCGACTGGCGCTGCTTACCCTGGGTGTTGTAGTACTGATCCTGATTTTGGGCCTGTCGTACTTGCGTTGGCGGCCCAATGTGTCTCGTCTGAAAATCTCCGTAAGAGATCCCGGAAGGATGTTTGTGTCACGGATGACAAATATTTTCCAACTTCTCAGAGCACGTTTTCCCCTCAGGCCGTACTCCAAGAGTAGCCAAAGAGAACCATCTCTGGTGTCAGCGGCAGACTTTGAACTGGGAGAGCAGCCCGTCTCCGGGAGCGATATGTCGCCTGTGCCCGGGCAACAAACTCCAGATCGAAAGCGTGGAGCGGACTATCACAGGACCCGAGATATTGCTGGATTGCTACCCGAGGATGGTGTCAGCTCAGGGCCGCTGCGTATCGACTACTGGGCGAGACTTTCAGGAGATGAGTTAGTTGATCGGGATAGCGTCTTATCTTTGTATAGAGAGTATGAAATTAACCTTGAACATCCAAGAGCGGTGCATGGTCGTAGTCACCCCGGAAGGGTTTGGCTGGATCTTGAACAGGCGGGTAGCGATGAGCTGTTTGCAGATCTCGTTGTGAGTCTTCAGCTGGCTGATCACTCCGGCCCAGTAGAAGAAACTGAATTGACACGATTTAACAGTCTTATATTTGCACTTGCGGAAGGCCTTCACCGGCGTTGCCAACTCGACAGTTCAATTGAAGAAGCACTCCCTCACGCACGACGGCTGGATCGATTCTGTAAAGCCTACGATATGCTTGCAATAGTGAATATAGAGCCAATTGGTGATACCAGTTTTTCGGGTAAGGATATAGAACGGGTGATGCACAGGTCGGGTATGCGACTTGGTCACCAGAACATCTTCCATTATTACGATCCGAAAAATGGAACCAGCCAGTTCAGTTTGGCAAACCGGTACCAGCCGGGGTATTTTTCCCATACAGACCTGATTGATGGTTCATTCAGGGGAATGACAATGTTTATGAGTATCCCACGTTGTACCGAACCCTCAAGGTCCTTCGGTGAAATGCTGTCAGTAGCCGAATACCTGGCCAGTGAACTCAACGGCAGCCTGGCTGATCCTGACAGCGGGCGGTTATCACCGGCACATTTAGCGCTTATACAGCGTCAGGTCAATGGCGTTGGAGAGTCTATGAAAAGGCTGGGTGTGACACCAGGGGGGGAGGAGGCATTGCGCCTGTTCTAGGATTGATATGAAGAAAGGTTCCAGAGCCGAGATAGACAGGNTGTACGGTCAGATTCGGTATCATGACCACCGTTATTATGTTCTGGATGCCCCGGAAATACCCGATGCTGAATATGATCGCCTGTATCGTGAACTGATTGAGCTTGAGGTACGTAATCCTGAGCTGGTAGCAAGCGATTCGCCTACCAAACGAGTTGGCAGTGCACCTGTTCAGAATCTCGACGAGGTGCAGCATGCAATACCCATGCTCTCCCTGAGTAACGCGTTTGCGCAAGACGAAGTCATTGAATTTGATCGCAGGTGCCGAGAGGCTCTGGGATCGGATGTTGTGGACTATGTTGCTGAGCCTAAACTCGATGGATTAGCGATTAGCCTTCATTATGACGATGGTCAGCTGGTGCGTGCTGCGACACGAGGGGATGGAAACCGAGGAGAAGATGTAACCCACAATGCCCGCACAATCCGTTCGATTCCACTGCACCTGATAGGCGAAGATTATCCTGATCAGCTGGAAGTTCGTGGTGAGGTCTACATGCCTCACGCAGGTTTTGCGCGACTCAATGACATGCAACGTCGTAGTGGCAGCAAACTCTACGTTAATCCACGGAATGCGGCTGCCGGCAGTTTACGACAGCTGGATCCCAGAATTACAGCCAGCCGCCCTTTAGCGTTCTACGGTTATGGTGTTGGCTTGGTCAATGCCGGTGCATCTCCTGAATCACAAAGCCAGGTGCTGTACGCCCTACGCCATTGGGGTATCCCGGTGAACCCACGGGTGAGTACTGTCAGCGGGGCCGCGGCGTGTATGGAATATTACGAGAAAATTCTTGTCATAAGGGAGAAGCTGGCTTATGACATAGACGGTGTTGTGTACAAGGTTGATAGTTTTACAGATCAGGATCAGCTCGGCTTTATTGCCAGAGCACCCCGTTGGGCACTGGCGCATAAGTTCCCTGCACAGGAGGAGCTAACGGTCATTCAAAGTATTGAGGTTCAGGTTGGGCGAACGGGTGCAGTTACGCCAGTGGCCCGCCTTCAGCCGGTATTTGTTGGCGGTGTAACCGTTTCAAATGCGACCCTTCACAATGCCTCTGAAATCAGGAGGTTAGATGTCAGAATAGGTGACACAGTGATTGTTCGCCGGGCAGGTGATGTGATTCCCGAAGTGGTCTCAGTCGTACTGGGCCGTCGTATAGATGGTNCTCGGTCATTTCGCTTCCCAAAGCGGTGTCCCATATGCGGTTCAGATATTGTTGGCGATGTCGATCAGGTTGTCCTTCGCTGTAGCGGTGGCCTGTTCTGTAGTGCCCAGTTGAAAGAATCTATTAAGCACTTTGCATCCCGGCGGGCTATGGACATTGAAGGTCTTGGCAGTAAGCTTGTAGATCAGCTTGTTGAGACAGGACATGTTCGTGATGTGGCTGATTTGTTCGATCTGGATCTTGAGGTTCTGTTGAGCCTTGAACGGATNGGTGAGAAATCAGCGGGCAATCTGCTCCGTGCGATAGATCGTTGCCGAAATACAAGTTTAGGGAGGTTCCTGTTTGCACTCGGGATACCGCAAGTTGGTGAAGCGACAGCCAATACATTGGCCGAACACTTTTCAACCCTCGATAGGCTTCGAGTTGCAGATCAGTCGCAACTCGAGGAAGTACCAGATATTGGGCCTGTCGTGGCCGAAGGGGTGTTGCGGTTTTTTTCTCAGACTGATAATCAGCAAGTGCTTGATCGACTTCTGGCAGTCGGTGTTACCTGGCCAGACAAACAGAATTCAACAACGAGCCACAAACTGGTCGGTAAAACATTTGTCTTGACAGGGAGTCTGGATCACCTCACACGCGATGATGCGAAACAACGCCTGATTAGCCATGGTGCCCGGGTTACTGCAAGCGTTTCAGGAAAGACGGATTTCTTGGTTGCCGGATCTGATCCGGGATCAAAGCTGGTCAGGGCGGAAGAACTGGGTATCACGGTTCTGGATGAGATCGCATTCATGCTGTTATTGGAGGAATCTGAATAATTTGATGTCGGGAAAAAAGATTCAGCGCTAAGATACAATCTACCTTGTACCGTCATAGTGCAAAGGGCAGCTCNCCCAGCCAGGACTGCACCATAGTTAATCCCATTGTCAGGAGATATGATGAAAGACACGTTCGGTTCACGTGAAACNCTCGATGTCGGGGACGACTCCTACGAAATCCGGGCGCTCGATGTGCTTAACGATGAGTATGACATTGCACGTCTGCCTTACTCGCTGAAGATTCTGCTGGAAAATCTGCTCCGTAACGAAGACGACTCCAGCGTCAGTGCAGAGGATATTCGCACCCTGGCTGGATGGGATCTCCAGGCAGGTGCCGTATCTGAAATCGCTTATACGCCTGCCAGGGTATTGATGCAGGATTTAACCGGTGTGCCGTCAGTAGTAGACCTGGCTGCCATGCGTGAGGCTATGACGGAACTTGGCGGTGATCCTGATCGTATCAACCCATTGTCGCCGGCTGACATGGTAATAGATCACTCGGTCATGGTAGACCATTTTGGGTCAGCTCAGTCCCTGGATCTGAATGCGGAGCTTGAATACAGTCGTAACCGCGAACGGTATTCTTTCTTGAGATGGGGTCAGCAGGCGTTCAGTAATTTCAGCCTCGTACCACCGGCAACAGGAATTGTTCATCAAGTTAACATCGAGTACTTGGCTCGCGTGGTATTCAGTCGAAAGGTGGACGGTGTGCTTCAGGCCTATCCCGACACGGTTGTGGGTACCGACTCGCATACCACCATGGTCAATGGACTTGGTGTTCTGGGGTGGGGGGTCGGTGGTATTGAGGCTGAAGCGGCCATGTTGGGCCAGCCCATCAGTATGCTGATACCTCAAGTTGTGGGGTTTGAACTACAAGGAGAACTGCCTGAAGGTGCCACGGCCACTGACCTCGTACTGACAGTGGTGGAAATACTGCGCCAACATGGTGTAGTTGGGAAGTTTGTTGAGTTCTACGGCTCGGGACTCGATTATTTATCCCTGGCTGACCAGGCAACGATTGCGAACATGGCACCTGAATACGGGGCAACCTGCGGCATTTTCCCGATTGACTCTGGAACGCTGAACTACCTGAGGCTGACAGGAAGACCTGAGTCGGACGTCGCGCTGGTTGAAGCCTATGCCCGGCGCCAAGGTATGTTCAGAGACGAAAACATGCCTAGTGCACAGTACACAGACAGTCTTAATCTTGAATTGTCTTCTGTTGTACCCAGTATTGCTGGTCCTAAGCGCCCCCAGGACCGAATCAGCCTGTCAGANGCAAAGAGACGCACCGCTGAAGCCTGTGCTGATATTTCATCCGGTAAGTCCGGTGTCCCACAATCCGTCGTGTTAGAGGGACAACAGGTCGACCTTAAAGACCAGCACATTGTTATCGCTGCGATCACCAGTTGTACAAACACCTCAAACCCAGGTGTTATTGTGGGTGCCGGGNTGGTAGCAAGAAATGCTCTGGCTCAAGGTCTTAACGTCAAGCCCTGGGTAAAAACATCGCTTGCACCGGGTTCAAAGGTNGTGACGGACTATCTGACCAAAGCCGGTCTGCTCGATGCGCTTTCTCAGATAGGGTTTGATGTGGTGGGTTACGGCTGTACCACATGTATCGGGAATTCGGGTCCTTTGCCCGCCCCAGTGAGCGAAGCCATACAGGCGGGTGATCTTGTGGCCTGCTCCGTGCTTTCGGGAAATCGTAACTTTGAAGGCAGGGTGCACGCTGAGGTCAAAATGAATTTTTTAGCCTCTCCACCGTTGGTGGTTGCATATGCCCTGGCAGGGACTATGGCTGTGGATTTTGAAACAGATCCACTCGGAACCACAGCCGATGGCCGTGATGTTTATCTGCGCGATATCTGGCCTGCCCAGGCTGAAATTGAACAGGTCATCAGTAGCAGTGTGACCCGAGAACTATTTGAGGCGCGTTATTCGGATGTATTCACCGGGGATGCCCGCTGGTCAGGGATTAAGGTTGATTCTTCAAGCCTGTTTAAGTGGGANACCGAGTCTACCTATGTACGGCATCCACCGTATTTCGAGGGCATGACGCGGCAAGTACCGGGCATCCAGAGTGTTCGTAGAGCTCGTGTTCTGGCCAAACTTGGAGACAGCATCACGACCGACCATATTTCTCCTGCCGGCGCTATCAGTCCAGACAGCCCGGCGGCTGATTATCTTCGATCACACGGTGTAGCCCAGGCTGACTTTAATTCGTACGGGTCACGTCGCGGAAATCACGAGGTGATGATGCGCGGTACATTCGCGAACATTCGTCTGCGTAACGAACTGGCTCCCGGTNCAGAAGGTGGATGGACCTGCCATCANCCAAGTGGNGAGCAGNTGACGATTTATGATGCAGCGATACGCTATAGGTCTGAAGGCACGCCGCTGATGGTAATTGCCGGCAAAGCATACGGCACAGGGTCTTCGCGGGATTGGGCGGCCAAGGGCTCTTTATTGTTAGGTGTAAGAGCTGTCCTGGTTGAAAGTTTCGAGAGAATTCATCGGTCGAATCTGGTCGGTATGGGCGTACTTCCGTTACAGTTTCATGCGAGTGAAGGGAGTGAGGTTCTCGGACTATCCGGGCACGAACTCTACGATCTGGATGATCTTGAGCCCGGCATGAGTGAAATCGGTGTAACAGCGACTGATTCAGAGGGTGGAATAAAGCGATTTTCGGCGATTGTTAGAATCGATACTCCCAAGGAATGGGAATATTTTGATCATGGTGGGATCCTGCAATATGTGATGCGTCAGTTGTTGANCTGAACCCTGTTTTGATCAGGCTTCGATATTCCGTGCTTTATTNTTGGCGGTCCTGCTGACAATAAAGATTCCGCTGAGTACCAATACAAGTGCAGTCGGCATTCGCCANCCAGGCACCTCATTCAGAAAAAGTATTCCCCAGGCCGCACCAAAAACCGGAATGATGTAGTTGACCTGTGAAAATGTGGTTGCNCCAACACGGTGAATCAGATAGTAGAAGATCAGAGTGGCGAGTGCGGTGGCAACAATACCCAGGATAAGAACCGAAATAACTGCCATTCCATCTGGACGCAACGTCCATGGCTGTTCCAGTAGGATGGCCATCGGTAGTACCCAGATCAGACCAGCCAGTGTAGCGCCGGTCGACATGACTGGCCCGGGCAGGCGGGCAAATCGCCGGGCGAAGGTGGTTGAGACTGCGTAGCTTAGGGCGCCGATAATGATGGCAAACTGTGCGATTACAGCTGTGTCAAGATTATGTAATGCATCGGCGCCTATCAGAATGATNAGACCGCCGAATCCGATCATGATGCCCAGTCCGGTGCCCAAATTGAAGCGTTCGTCAGCAATGAACAAGTGAGCAAGCATTGCTGTTGCAACGGGCATCGTTCCCATCAGAACGGCGGTAAGGCCACTGTCGATATAGACCTCGCCCCAGCTGATCAATGTAAAAGGCAAAGCGGTGCCAAATAATCCGAGTATCGCGAAAATTGTCCAGTTCTTTATGTCAGTGGGTAAACCCTGTCGTTTAAATGTGAGGTAGCCGGCCAGAACGACCACAGCGACCGCAATGCGTGCTGCTGTCAATGTGTAAGGCGGAATTGTCGAGATCGCGAGTTTTATGAAAAGAAATGAGGAACTCCAAATCAAACCCACACCAAGGAGCAGTATGTAGTCTCGCGGTGAGATGGCCGTGTTCATGGCTTATATGGAGTCGTACTTACCTATAAGGGCTAGCAGGGACAACAACGGCGGTCCGTGTCAAGATGCGCGGCTTCCAATGGTGTAAAGCCTGTTGGTCTAATGTTCTGAATGTGGTTTTTTCGTAGTGCTAGAAAATTGTTCCAATTTGTCCAGGTACTCGCGAGTACTCTTTGGCATCGGTACTCTTACACCAGCCATATAGGAGATCAGATCAACCCCTTCAGATAAAAGTCTTTTACCCCAACCATGCACTTCCTCAAGNTTGGCTTTGCCGGAATTGATAGATGGTTCGTAATGTTTTATACGTGCTGCCAGAGTGACGAATTCCGGCCAGCTATAAAAGAAATCTGGATCGCTTTTCATGATTTCACTTTCTTGGCGTGCGGCCCTTGCGTAGTCGAGAATGCCGTCTTCGGCTTCGTCGAACCCAGGAATAGCCTTGAACGTGGACACCATGTGATCGGCGACATCATCGATGGCTTGCATCGCCTGGGCGATCTTGACATATCGGCTTTCATAATACGCGGCGATCGATTGAGTGAAGACTTTTAACGGTTCACCCCAGAGTTCATCTATTCCCTCATGCCCACTTGAATGTCGTACCTGTTTACCCAGTTCCAGTGCTTCCTGAAAGCACTCACTGCACTGTGTCATCAACTCGTTGTCGGTATCGATACGAATGCCGCGTTCTTCAAGGTCGACAATACTGGTAAAAAGATCAGTCGCCCGATTAAACAGCGCGCCTGCAAGCATCGCCGCATTGACTCGCTTCCGCTCGGGGGCGCGTTCACTTTCGTAGGCCTGTCTGGCTGTCTCAACCCGATTTCCTGGTGTATTAATTCCGGGCTCAGTATGGTGGAACGTACGGCGTGTCAGAACAAGAAGAAGGTCACGTTTGGCCGACAGCGTTTCTTCGGGAGGTGGGTAATAACGGATCCAGTAGCCATCATAGAAGATGTGGGGTTTGCCGTTAATCTCTTTTCGAGATCCGTTTGCGATACCTAGATTCATGTTTTGAAGCGCCATGAGGTGTTTGTTCCAGTTAGACAAACAAGGCGGTCAGAACGGCGCGAGTCTGTTATCAAGTGTGTTACGGCAGGATCATTTAGGAAGAATTTGCTTCAATGGAGCGGGATTGTACGCTGACCGGTTTGAAAGGCAATAGCTGGCAGTCGTTTCATTAACCTATCAAGGTATATAACCGGAAAAGACAATGGCCACCGCTTTTTCACTGTGGATATGAAGCTATTGATTCGCTGACCGGGGTAGCTTTTGGTTGCCTGGGGAGGCGACCGGGCGGCCGCTAGAGGTGGCTGTAACACGACCCTCAAAGAAGACATCATCGGTAAGGTCGTCGGGAGACACTGTGTTTTCATAACGCTTCACAACAGTACCGATAGCGGTTGCACCAGCCCCGACGGCTTTGCTTTGAGCACGTTCTGATGCGACAGACTCAGCCCATACAAAAGCACTGGAGCGATCCGAGAAATCGACCGGACCTTCCAGGCTGTGGACTCGAAAAGTTCCCTGACTGGGTTGAGTAATCGTGATGTGTTCGCGTTGAACGACACTGCCTACAACGGCACCTATAGCATTTGCGACATCGCTGTGCTTTGGTATTTTCAAGTCGATTCCGAGCATGCGGCCTGCTGCAGGGTAATAAAACGGGGCGGGAGCACCCACGGCCACCAGAGATCGGCCAGGATCGAAATTCACAGCGAACAGTCCTCCGTCGATCGTCCCGTTGTCCATGATCCATTCAGTGAGTAATCGGTTGATTTTGTCGAATACCGCAGTTTCATTCCGGGGGCCACCAGTCGCCATACAGGCTTTTATAATTGTTTCACAAATGGTGCTGACGACCCTGTCATGTACAACCTGGCTGACGGCGGAAGAATCATTGGGATCAAAGCTGCCCCATCCGTATACGTGGCGCATCTGTTTTGCCCAGATGACTGCCGCAAGATGAGCCGCTTCTGTTGACCAGTGGTTACTGAAACCGAGCACATGGGCTGCGTCCGAGGGGGTGAAGCCACTGTATATCACCATCCCTTTACGTACCATGACAGCAGCAGCCTGGGCCTGTTCGCGTGCGCTGCGATACAGGGCTTCGAGTTCGAGGGGGCGTTCAGCCAGACGCTCCCACACTTTCTTTTCAACAGGTGAGAGCTGAGCGATTTGACTACTATCAGCAAAAAGCGGGAGAAAGAATTTGTTACTTCGAGGTGTCGGTTTAGCATCACGTTGACGCTTGAGGGACTCAATTACCCAGTCATTATCAAATGCAAGCAAGCTCATCGGCACTACCCGGCGGGGTCCAATTCCCAGGCCTTCGCCACCGCTGAATCTCGCTTCGCTGTCACCGCCGAGCCCTACCGAGAAAACCCGGGTAGACTCAATCATCGGTCGCCACTCTCCAATTACAGTAGCGTCTGAACTGAAGGCGGGAAGACCATCGGTTACGATGGCAACATCAGTTGTGGTGCCCCCCATGTCGGCAACAATGGAGTTTTCTGTCTGGGCGAGGAATGCAGCGCCTACAACGCTTGCAGCCGGGCCGGACAGTACGGTCTCTATTGGTCGTGTCAGAGCAACCGCTGCCGTAATCAGGGAACCGTCGCCTTTAACCACCATGAGCGGTGAGCTGATTCCATAATCGGACAGAAGCGCCTGTATAGTGCGAATCAGCCGGTCGATATACGACACTAGAGAGGCATTGAAGGCCACAGTCACTGCCCGGCGGGGAGCGCCCAGAGACGAGGCGAGTTCATGGCCGCAGGTCACAGGCCTATCAGACAGAGAATGAATCAGTTCGCGCAGAACAATCTCATGGGCGGGATTGCGAACGCTGAACATGCTCGAAACACCAAATGCCGATACTCGATTCCTGTACCTCTCGATGGTGCGACTCGCCGCATCCAAGTCCAGTGGACAGTGCTCTCGGCCGCCGGCGTCGTGACCACCTTTCAGTGCAACACAGGCTCCACCACGGACAATATGTTCGAGCTTCGCCCGCTCTATCTGGATGGCGGTGTAACCCGGAAGCAGCAGACAAACGGGGGTACCACGGCCTTCGACAACGGCATTGGTTGCGAGCGTGGTCGACAGCGAGGCCAGCGTAACTTTTGAAAGAAGGTCGGAGGGGAGCTTTTTGAGTACAGCACTGATCCCAGCTTCGAGTTGGCTGTGCGTGGTTAGGGATTTGCCGCTGGCTACGACCTGGTTCTGAGCATCGACAAGTGCGGCATCTGTATAGGTTCCGCCTGTATCAATACCCAGACGGAGTTGCGTCTGTCCAGGGCCCTGTTCAGCCATGGAGCTACTGGCCGTAGTCGAAGAATCCCTTACCACTCTTTCTGCCTAGATAACCTGCGTCGACCATTTGTTTTAGGAGTGGGCACGGCCTGAATTTCGAATCTCCAAACTCTAGAAGAATATTCATGACGTAGAGACAAACATCGATACCGATCATGTCAGCGAGTGCCAGAGGCCCCATAGGGTGGCCGGCACCCAGTTTCATTGCTGCGTCGATCTCATCCGCACTGGCGATACCCTCGTAAAGTATGAATACGGCTTCATTTATCATAGGAACCAGCATGCGATTAACCACAAATCCTGGGCTATCTTTTACGCTTACAGGTGTTTTGCCCAGTTCCCGGGTCAGTTCATCGACCCTAGTGAAGGTGTCATCTGAAGTCTGCAATGCTCTTATGATCTCTACCAACGCCATCATTGGCACTGGATTAAAGAAGTGCATGCCGATTACCTTGTCTGGCCTGTTGCTGACTGAAGCAAGTTTTGTCAGTGACAGCGACGATGTGTTGGAGGCAATAATAGTCTCCGGTCGGGAAACCTTATCTATCTCCTCAAACAGTTCCAGTTTGAGATCCATGTTTTCTGTAGCAGCTTCTATGACGAGATCGCAGTCAGCTAGGTCCGATAGATCGGTGGTGGTACTGATTTTTCTAATTGCTGCGTCTTTCGCGTCAGCGGTAATCTTTTCTCGGTCTACCAGTCTTTGTAAGCTTTTATCAATTGTACCTAGGCCTCGACTGGTTACTTCATCTGACACATCCTGCATGACAATGTCATAGCCGGTGAGGGCAGCTACCTGAGATATTCCGCTGCCCATCGTGCCGGCGCCAACTATCCCGATGTTGCTGATTTGCATTTTGCATACTCCTGTTCTGATCCACGGGTACATTTACAAGGGGGCAAGGCTAACCTAAACCGGCGGCGAAACCAATGGCCGGCTGCGTTCGGGAGATCGTCGGTATACACTGCCCATTAGACGACAACTATGGTACTGATCATGAACAGTAAACAGATGATCGAGCAGCTGGTTGGATTCAACACAGTGTCTCGTGACAGTAACCTTTCGCTTATCGACTTCGTTCAGAATTACCTTGACGATTACGGTGTCGCATCAACTCGTGTCGTCAGCGATGATGGTGAGAAGTCGAATCTTTATGCCACGATCGGGCCGCTTGAGGAAGGTGGTGTAGTTCTATCGGGACACACAGATGTTGTTCCTGTAGATGGTCAGGACTGGCACACGGACCCATTTCTGCTGACTGAAGACAACGGCAGGCTTTATGGTCGTGGGACTTGTGACATGAAAGGTTTCATCGGGATTGCCTTATCACTTGTACCACAAATGAGATCACTGCAGCGCCCTATACACCTGGCGTTATCCTATGATGAAGAAGTAGGGTGCCGTGGTGCACCAGCCATGATTGAGCAGATGGTGACCAATATACCCTCACCGCAGGCTGTTATCGTTGGTGAACCTACGAGCATGAGTGCAGTTACTGGACATAAGGGTATTGTTGGTCTCAAGACAACCGTCCGTGGCTATGAGACACATTCCAGCCAGACCAACCGTGGTGTGAGCGCGGTAATGAATGCTGCCAGACTCGTCGGTTACCTCAGTGCAATGGCAGAGCGCCTCGAGCGCGATACGCCGTCGGACAACGGATTTAACCCTCATCATACCAGTATCCATGTGGGTGTCATTAACGGCGGCACCGCGATGAATATTGTTTCACGCCACTGCGAGTTTGTTTGGGATGTCCGTAATATTCCTGGAGATGATCCGGATGCTCTGATTGGGGAGTTCGAAAAATACTGCAAGGAAGAGGTGTTGCCTGAGATGCGGCAGCGATGGTCGGAGTGTTTTATTCAGACAGACGTCATTGCCCGGGCGCCGGAATTTTCACCAAAGGAATCTGCAGCGCTTGAATTGGTGCAAGCCATTACCGGAGCTCAGGATACCAGCCGAGGTGCCTATGTCGCCGAAGCCGGACAGTTCCAGGCCGCGGGGTTTCCAACAGTGATGTGTGGACCAGGCTCGATTGACCAGGCGCATCAGCCCGATGAATTCATCAGTCTCGAGCAGGTTGTACAGGGTGAGTCATTCTTACGCCGGCTGATTCAAGACCTATCGACTTGAGTAGTGGCGATTTAGGTCGACAGCAGTCCTGAAACCAGCTGAGCGACCTGTAAGCTGCCATTGAGAGTTTGCTGCCGACAGGTAGGCTGGACAGCCAGTAAATTGTCCAGCTCACTGAGCCAGTCGCCTGACATGTAGTCTTGTGCTGACAGTAAAATTCCGTCCGTATTGTGTGGAGAAAATCTGCCAGTGCTTGCATTTCAGGATAATCCTGCCGTACGAAATAGCCAAATCGCACCTGGCTGTGGTAGATCTCAGCGATGGTGCTGTAACCAGCCTTGCCGATTACAGCATCGGCCGCATTGATCAGGTCGGGGTGATAGTGGTCGCTGTTTGCAGGAAGGAGAAGGACGTTCGGTGCCACCCATTCTTTTTTTGCTCCAATGCCTGCAATCACGAAGTCTATCGTACTGAAATCTTGGTGGAGCCTATTCACGAACGGGTATTCCTGGGGTACACCACCCATAGTCAGGAACACCATCGAGCTGTTTTCTGGTAGTCCCAGTGCTTTTCGGGTGCTGTCCCTGTTTTGTCGTGGGGAGCGGGCAATCGGGTTGACATGAATCGCGCTACTCGCCGGATTGCACACGGGTATTGCTTGGATATGGACCTTGGCATCGGCAAAGACATGCTCTAGCGTGTCAGCGTATGCCAGGAGCGCGGGATACCCTTTAGCGAGTGATCTGTAGATCCAATCCCAGGTGAAGTTCTCGATTAGAACACTGGGCAGGCCTGCTGCCTGTGCGACTGCTATATCTGCTTGTTCCATTGCCCGCTGACGGTCGATAGAGTCCATGGCGTCCTGTGACATCTGGCGGAGTTGTTCCGCGGGAAGTTCCAGATTCTCAAAGTACTCTCCTGTCTTGACAGCCTGCGCCAGTGCAAAATTGAAGAAGTTATCATCGTATTTTCGCGTGGCTTCAAGGACCTGGGCTGAAGGAGTGAGGCTTGAGTCGTTGAACTTTTCCTGCTGTCTACGTACCGCACTGCTGTAACCCTTGCCGCCATGCTGATCGAGAAATTCGCCCAATATTTTGAAATGACTCATAATGCTGCTACCCAGTTTGGTCAGTTTCTGATTTCCGATAGTCAGGAAGAGATCGGGATCACGGCCTCGTTCGACAACTTGTTTTAGTGTGGTATGGCAATCTTGCTGTTCAGTATCAGACATTGCCGGGCTATCTGAGAGCAAACAATAAAGCAGGAAAAGATCGAGGAAGAGAATTTGTGGATGGTCAATGCCAGTCGGTAAAAAAGGA
>JGI24817J26689_1000077_pt1 | contig 18792 bp, 16 predicted proteins | sample METZYME_3_300m_FD_26689 | JGI IMG/M metagenome (IMG submission 26689) | reverse complement strand
GAGTTCTNTAGAGTTTATCGTCAATAAACTTTGCGGAGAGGGAGGGATTCGAACCCTCGATACCCTTTATAGAGGTATACTCACTTAGCAGGCGAGCGCCTTAAGCCAACTCGGCCACCTCTCCTTTAAACTTATTAATATATTTATAATACGAAATTAATTCCTAATTATGCTCCTACAAACTGTTTCCCATTAAGCTTACAATAACTTTCATTAATAATTCCTTAGTTTTCGTCAAGTAATTGTCCAATTTGTTTTATCAATCCTGGTATGCCAACACCACTAATAGAAGATATTTTTAAATAATCTTTATCCATTTTTTCCCAATCCTCATGACCTGCATTTATATCAATTTTTGTTCGAACAATTATATGCTTTCGTTTAATCAAGTCGGGATGGTGATTAAGTAACTCTTGTTTAAGNAGTTCGTACGTGTCAGCTGGATCTTTTTCCANAGTATCAATAAGAAATAATAATAATCTGGTTCGTTCAATGTGTTTAAGGAATTGGTGCCCAAGGCCTTTACCCTTACTAGCACCTTCTATTATACCTGGTATATCTGCCATTACAAATGACTGGTATTCACCNTATTTAACGATACCCAAGTGGGGTTGCAGCGTGGTAAAAGGATAATCAGCAATCTTGGGGCGAGCTGAGGATATTGAGGCCAGCAATGTTGATTTACCAGCATTAGGTAAACCTACTAATCCTACATCTGCCAATAATTTTATCTCAATAGTAAAATTTCTTTTTTTTCCAGGAATTCCTTTTTGAGCATGTCGAGGTGTCTGGCGGGTAGCAGTTTTGAAGTGGGCATTACCTTTCCCGCCTTTACCTCCAGGGCAGGCAATATATACTTCACCATCGGTTACTAAATCTGCTTCTACCCTGCTCGTTTCTTTTTCACGAATTAGTGTACCCAATGGTACCGAAATGTATACATCTTCCCCGGCCCGGCCTGTTTTTTGGTTGGATGACCCCGGTTCACCATTATCTGCCTGGTAAGACTTCTTATAACGAATATCCTGTAGGGTATGCAAGTTTTGATCTGCTTTAAAAATAATGGATCCACCCTTTCCGCCATCTCCACCATCAGGACCACCTTTTGGTACAAACTTTTCCCTTCGGAAAGTAACGGCACCAGCACCGCCCTTTCCGCTTGCACAAGTTATTTCTGCATAATCAATGAACATAATGAACCAATAAAGAAAAGGTGCCTAGAGTTACGCACCTTTTTCCATGAATTATATGGCCTGCAAATTAGGACTGGTAGGACTTCCATTTTTGTTCCAGTTCAGGATCGTTGACCATTTCCAACACATAATCACAGAAGTCTTTGCTATTGGATCCATCTTTGCGACCGGTCATTACTAGTTTTTTTTCAAATTGTCCGGTTAGATCCAGCGCCATTTCTAATTTCTTACCCTTTTCTCCATACCCGATATGCCGTAAAAGCATGGATCCGGCACGGATCATACTAGATGGATCAGCATACTTGGCACGACCTTCATCCACCATGCGTGGGGCAGAACCATGAATTGCCTCAAACATGGCATATTTCTTGCCAATATTTGCTGAGCCTGCCGTACCCACACCACCTTGGAATTCAGCTGCTTCATCCGTCAAAATATCACCGTATAAATTTGGTAGAGCTATGACTCGAAACTGCGTGCGGCGCTTCGGATCGATTAATTTCGCTGTCATTATGTCAATGTACCAGTCATCTACTTCAATATCAGGGTATTCCTTAGCAATTTCATAACCAATCTTCAGAAACTTACCATCGGTGGTCTTCACCACATTGGCTTTCGTGACCAGGGTAACTTTGTTAATATTATTTATATCTGCGTATTCAAAAGCCTGTCTCAGCAGCCGTTCTGATCCTTGTGTAGTCGTAACTGTAAAATCCAAGGCTAAGTCATTTGTTACATCTATACCATTACTGCCTAAGGCATAGGCACCTTCCGTATTTTCTCTGAAAAATACCCAGTCTATCCCTTCATTGGGCACACACACCGGACGTACATTAGCAAATAAATCCAATTCCTTGCGTAGGGCTACATTTGCGCTTTCAACATTTGGCCAGGGATCCCCTTTCCTTGGTGTCGTAGTAGGTCCTTTCAGTGTTACGTGACATTTTTTTATTTCTTCCAGCACATCATCCGGTATTGCCCGGCGCACTTCAGCTCGTTTTTCGATAGTTAAACCCTCAATAACCCGAAAAGTAATATTGCCTGAATCCATTGGCCCTTGTAGCAGACTTTCCAATACTCGCTGTGCTTCAGCAGCGATAAATGGACCGATCCCGTCTCCCCCAATGATACCTACAATAATAGGTTCAATTCCGCATAATCAGTCCGAACTTCCCTGGAACTCATCTGGTCTACACGTGCCAGTTGATCCCGTAATAGGTTTTGGAAATGTACAGTTGCCTTATCTATATGTTTATCAGTCATGTTTACTACTAAGTTTTTTCCGTAGCTGCAGTCTTGTCTTTTTTTACTGGTTTATCATCTTTTTTCTTTTTTTTCTTATCTTTTTTATCCCCTTCAGGTCGATCCTTGTAATCAGTGAGATAAAAACCAGAACCTTTAAAAATCAGTCCAGAACCACCACTAATAACCCGAGTTACGTTGCAATTCTTTTCCACACAATCAGGCCGTTTCGTCAATGGTCTAGATGACATTGTTTGAAAGTTTTCAAACCTCTCACCGCACTCATTGCAAATATATTCGTATGTCGGCATAAATTTATGTGTTCTCGATTAATTCCAGAGGGAAATCAACTCAGGAATTTATAATAGTTTATATATTTAATTTAGACTTTAACTGCGCTTCGACAATTGCTGGAACATAAGCGGATATGTTACCATCTAGCGCCGCAATTTCCTTGACTACCGTCGAGTTTAAATGCATATATTTTTCATCAGGCATCATAAAAATAGTGCTGATTTCCGGTGCCAGTGAACGGTTCATCAGTGCCATCTGGAATTCATACTCAAAATCACTTATTGAACGCAGTCCCCTGATCAATGCTACCGCTTCATTTTCTTTGGCAAATTTTACAATCAATGTAGCAGTTGAACTGACCGAGATATTTTCCAAATGTTCAATAGATGCTTGGATCAGATCAATTCGTTCATCCACTGTGAATAAGGAATTTTTTTTGGGGTTATTAGCAATGGCAAGAATCACATGATCAAACAGACCGGCTGCCCGTTCAGCTATATCCAGGTGCCCATTGGTGATGGGATCAAATGTACCTGGATAAATAATTTTCTTCATACAGTTTTTGTCCAAATTGTAANCATAGTATCACCGAATTTTTTACTGCGACCTCCCACAGGAATCGATTCTCTAGATGATGTCTCTAAAACAAATCTACCATTATTTAATAATGTGGTTAAACATTTTTCCACAAGTTTGGCTATATCAATTTTTCCATAGGGCGGATCAGCAAAAATGATGTCATACTCATGCCGCACTCGCAAGTATTGGTACCAATCTTTACATATAACTTTCATNTNAACCTGATCCTGAAAGATTTGGCTGTTTACTTGTATTAATTTCACATTTCGTCTNTTNTTATCGACAAATGTGATTNCAGTTGCGCCCCGGCTGGCCGCCTCAAAACCAAGAATCCCACTCCCCGCAAAAAGATCGAGCACTGAATAATCATCCAAATCACCTAACATATCAAAAATACTTTTTCTTACCCGGGATGTAGTAGGTCGGTAGCTGGCTTTCATGATTGTGCGTATTTTTTGCCCTTTAAAACGACCAGCTAAAATATTCATGGAATAATTACAATATCCGTGGGATCATCCTTTTGTGGTTGCATTTTGGGATGAATAATGGAAAGATAGAATGTCCCCGTGGCTTCAGACTTTTCTGGATCCGCCTTATAGATCAGTTTTCTAATTAGCAGGTTACTCGCTATTCCAGATACCTTACTCAAAAAGTCCCGCACTTGTGTTTCGCCCTCCATTTGTACAATAAGAGGAGTTTGTATTTTATTAACTAATTTTTTGGGACTTTGTTCATTCAAACGAAGCGCAGGATAGTCTACTTTCAAAATACTTAAAATGGCATCAGCTGCAAGTTCTGCCGCTTGCGGCTCTGTAAAAAGATCTGTATATATTAATTCAAGGTCAGTATAATGTTTATACCCTCCACAACAATCTATTACATCACGATTCGTCGCAAGTATCAGACCAATATCATCTGGTTGCCACCTGGGCATTTCGCCACCTACAAATTCCACGCTTAGGATTGTTTCACTTGACGAAATATAGGTTAATTGTCCAGGCTTTAAGTTAATAAATAACTTGATCAGACCTCGTTCTAACGCAGCAGATTGTAGCCAGATCTTTTCATCCCGGGGGAGCGCCTCACCAGTTGGCACATGCGAAGTTATTTTAGGAAGGAACCGTTCAAAAACCACACTTTTCTCTTTCAATTCATTGACCGCGTTAATGTATTCATATTCAAGACGAGGCCCTTTGCTAACTATTATTTTTTTATAATAGATCGTTCCTCCAAATGATCCCAGTAGTAGCAGCGCAGTGAGAAATGATATAATCTGTTCACTTGACCAATTAATATTAACCCTATTACTTATTATAGAATTTTGTTCACGAAAAAAAGAAATAATCTGCTGTCCTGGCAAACGAAACCTAATCTTTTTCTTTCTTACCAGTTTTTCTGGTGCCGGTTCATCGGCATTTTCTGCAGGAAGAACAGTATCCAAAATGATGGGGTTAGGCGCGATTTTCTCCACGGGTTCATCTTCTATTGGTAATGCAATACTTTCATGTTCATGATACAAACGGTCTACTACTCCATGAGGTTCAAACATGTTCAAGCCTACATTTATATTCGGATGGGCAATCATGGTTGATAAAACAATTTTATGGTCAAGTTTTAAATCGGGTTCTATTTTGATATCATCCATACGTACATCAGCAAATAATCTAGGTTGTTGAACCTTAAATCGTTCCCAATGTTTACTTCTGGCTGCAGACAAATCATCTAGACATATTGTCAAGGGCGGTTTATTCCGCATCGTGAATTTTGCACTTAGCAATTGTTGTAAAGAACTTTTATTGCCGAAGGAATCGATACACTTCAGGCCACTTTTACCATAGATTACCGTACCACCATTGATATTATCTCTATCCATATGAAATACATCGTAATGGGTACCAGTCAACTTAATGCTCATGATTGGCAGTTTTCCTAACGCAGCAATTACAGTCGATCTGGTGCCCAACCATACAGGATAACCGGAGAACGTTTGTAAAATCTTTTTTATGGCTTGGATAAGAAAATCATGCACGTAGATGATGTGCCCCTGGCGTCTGTCATTGTATAATTCAATAAATGCCTGAAACTTTTCTGCTGTTGATCCCCAGCGTTTATCTTTCTTCCATTCCACCAGGTTGATTATATCTGCATCAGACATATCCTGCTCAGTTTGAAATACTTCATGATATACAAGGGCATCTGTCAAAGATATAAGGATCTCATTACCCGTGATAAATACCTTATCATTGGCTTCCTGAATACCATTTATTAAATGATTGACCGCAAGTTCTTCGCGACTAAGATTTTCTACAAGCGAACCCTGTAGATCAACCGCTGTTATATTNACTAATAAAGGACTGCTATGTACCCGTGAATAATGGGCAAGTGATATCTGNGTGTCAGATATATAAAGGGCGATCACGCCAGCAGGTCACTGGTCCCAACTACGCGATCCGTCTTCAATATATCCGTGATTACGAGTCTTGAATGAAAATAAAAGGTACCTTCCCTCTTTATAAATGCCTTTTATCGGACTAGCAACCCGTAATACCTCGCCATCATCTTTTATATTGACCGCTATTTTTTCATTGGTTAGAGGACAGTAGAAGTTCGAGGAATCGGGCATGTAACTATCATAATACGATACCACTTCCGATCGCTGTTTCATCTCAAAGCCAAGATCAGCAATAAACCCGTCTTCGGTCAAAATGGTTGACAAATCTCTTTTTGTGACAAAGCTGGTATCATTTCGGTTCATTTCTGAAGAAAATAACACTACTGTATGAATGGTATCGATAAGCGTATCNCGGCGTGTCTTAAGAAAACCAAATGTTGTATCGAATTCTACGTCATATCCTTCCGGTATCAATACGTTCACACTATCCCCCTTTAATTCAAAGGTGCGTTCACCTAAATAGGTNGAATCGGCCATAACAGAATCACGGACAGCATTCACAACATTCATAGCCCAAAGTCCATTTCCTTCATATCCATCAGTCAAGATTTTATAAAAATATTCCACGTCATGTACAGTCTGGATATTAAATCTCGCATCCTCAGCAGCTCTTTTTTCTTCGACCCAGATGGCACTTGGCACATATATAGTGATAATCATGAATAAAAATGCAATTACAATGAATAGTTCTATCAGGTCTGAGTACTGTTTCCGCTTGATCAAATCCATTGTAGTAAAATTCCTTAGTTCAATATTATACGCGCTTTAACCTTATCGAGTGCTTTACTGCCAATTCCTTTGATATTCTTAAGATTCTCAATTGTGTTAAATCTGCTGATATTATTTCTTTAGCCTATAATTCGCTCTGCAGTCATCGGCACAATTGATGGTAATTTGACCAATTCACCTTTCCTGGCCNCATTAATATTAACCAAAATATGGGACGATTCTTTGCTCTTTTCTAATGTAGCATTAGTATTTAAAGCCATTGATGCATCTGAATATTCCAATAGACGAGAATTTTTGACAGCTTGAAATACCGCTCGCTGTCTGCTGAATCTCTTTTGGTATTGGACCGNTTTTTAGCAATGTATTATTATGCGCCATTGCTAATACTCCATCGGTTAATGCGACCAATAAAATTTTCAAAACAAATTTTTCCTGTTTTATTAACAACTTCGCTAGATTTTTATCTTTTTGAACATATCTTTTGGCACACCGTCTGTAACGGCCAAATCTTGGAACAATTTCCGCATATTTTTTGAAAGCTTTTTTGGCGTTTCAACTTGAATTTTCACCAATTGATCACCCCTACTAGATCGACGGACACCAGGAAATCCCTTTTTCCGCATTCTTAAAATTTGTCCCGCTTGAATACCAGGCGGTATTTTTAGTTTTGCTTTCCCATCTAAGGTTGGTACTTCTAATGTTGTTCCCAAAGCTGCTTGCGAAAAAGCAATATGTGCTTCAATGATAACATCATCACCATTGCGTATAAAATAATCGTGTTCTTTTTCCTCAAACAATACGCTGAGGTCACCGGCCACACCATTAATATCTTCATTACCTTTACCACCTACAGTCATGTAATTTCCATTCTCAACCCCGGCAGGTATCTTAATTTTTATTGTTTCTTCTTTTTTGATCATTCCATCAGGCCCAGCGCCACTTGGTCTATTACCTATTATCTTTCCAGATCCATTACAATAAGGACAGGCCGACGAAGAACGCATTTGACCCAGTATTGTGTTTGATATTTGCGAAACCTGACCGTGTCCATGACAAGTGGAACAATTTGTAAATTTCGTACCAGGGGCTATTACAGATCTCTTGATCTTAATCGTTTTTTCCACGCCACTGGCAATATCCTCAAGTTTTAATTGTATCTGAATGCGTATATCCTTTCCTCGCTGACTACCGCCTCTGCGTCTTCCGCCTCCAAAAAAACTGCTGAATATATCATCGCCACCAAAAATATCCCCAAATTGGCTAAAAATGTCATCCATGGACATATGGACACCACCACCAAACCCGCTGCTTTGCTGTCCCATACCAACGCCAGCGTGACCAAACTGATCATATTGTGCGCGTTTATTACTATCACTCAACACCCCATACGCTTCAGCAGCTTCCTTGAATGTTTTTTCCGCTTCATTATCTCCCGGGTTTTTATCAGGGTGATACTTCAGTGCAATTTTACGGTAAGCCTTCTTGAGTTCAGAGTCGGAAGCGCCACGATCCACACCTAGAATTTCATAAAAATCCCTCATGATTTATTTACCACTACTTTGGCGTGGCGGATAACACGGTCTCTATACGAGTATCCTTTTTCAAAGACCTCAATAATCTCATTATCGTTTTTATCTTCTTCTTGCCGTACCATTAATGCATCGTGCAATTCCGAATCGAGTAAATCACCAGCTTCACCAAAAGGAGCAACATCCAGTTCCGAAAATATTTTTTCAACCTTGGATTGAATAAGAGACATACCTTCTTTTAAACTTTGATCAAGATCATCATTGTTCTTTACAGCATCGTAAAGTCTTTCCAAATCATCTACAATACTGATCATAGACTTGATAACATCCTTACCTTCATACCGAATCAAATCTATAATCTCTTTTTCTTTCCTTTTTCGAAAATTTTCAAATTCTGCTTTCAAACGCAGTTGCTTATCNTCCACATCCGTAAGTTGCTTGGTTAATTGTTCTATGACGATTTTATCCTTATTAATCCTTGCAGCTGGTTTAGCGCCCTTTTTTACAGGTGCATTTTCTTTCTTGTATATTTTCTTCTTCTTTTTATCGTCTTTAGGAGACATTGCCTATAATTTCTGTAAAATTTGTTAATATTGTTTTTATTTGTTCGTANGGCAGCCGTGTTGGTCCCAATATTGCCATTTGACCGCGAATAGTTTCATTACCAAAGGGATTGGTCACTATTGAGCAATCGGTAAAATTTGAATCACCCATTTCCTTTCCAATCAGAATATTTTCACTATCAGCTATCAAATATTTATCAAAATATCCCTCCAAAGATTCTTCATTAAACAAGGCCATCAAGGTTTGCAATTTTTCAATTTTGTGAAATTCGGGATAATCTAATAATTGTGAAAATGATGACGTATAAATCAATTTGTCACCAGAAATAACAAAATGTTTATTGGAATTTTGAATTAACACCTGCACAATCTCATGATCATATACATCTGTTTCTCGCATCCGAACCAGTATCGTATCCTGAATTTCATCTAAAGACAGTCCCAGCAATCTTTCTTTCAGTGCTTGATTAATGACTTCAAGGACCGAGTCTTTTATAGCGAGATTAAGATTTAGCACAACGGAGCGTATGAAACCAGACTTTAAGGCCAATACCACCATGATACGATCTGAAGCCATTTGTACCAGCTCAATATCAGTTAAAATACTTCTTTGTTGATGGGAAACCATCACTACGCCAAAAAGACGGCTGATCTTACCAAGCATTAATGCGGTTGCCTGCAGCAAATCTTCAAGATTATCTGCGACTGCAGATAATCTACTTGAAACATTATCATATTCATCGATCATACTGGTGGTATTTTCCTGTATTAATGTATCTACATAGTACCTATAACCACTATCAGTAGGTAATCTTCCCGAAGAGGTATGCATATGTTTTAGCAGACCTTTTTTCTCCAAAGCTGCCAGCGTATTTCGAATTGTAGCTGGACTAATTGAATGAAAATAACGTTGGTACAATTTTTGCGAGCTGATTGGTATACCAGAAGATATGAAATCCTCAATGGTTGTTTTAAGAATCAAATTTTCTCTATCATTCAGTTCCATCATTTTTAATTTAATTATATCTAAGAAAATTAGATAATTATCTGCGAATATTTCAACAAGGCAACCACACTTCAGAAATTATGGTAGAAAGCGGGTCACTGCTAACAAGCTTCCAATAAAACTTATTGATATTCCAATAAACAACATCCATGATAAGGCAGCAGGGTCCATTCGTATCGTCATTGCACTGAATTGGGTCAAGAAATTATTGCCTATCTGTAAAAATACTGCTAGTACCAGAAATGCAATCAATGATCCAACAAAACCTTGTAGAATTCCTTCGATTAAAAATGGTACTTTGACAAATGTATTAGTTGCGCCTATTATATGTAAATCCTGAACTAGGTCTTTCTTCGCATAAATCGTTAGTTTTATTGTGTTTAGTATGATAGTTATTGTGATAAGGATTATGCCAAATGATATCACTGAGAATATTTTTGTAAATCGACTATGGAATGCTTCAATGCTCTGAATGAGTTTTCCTTGGTGATCTATATTATCAATGCCTGGAAAACTCTCAATACGAGTAACAATTGGCATGATATCTAATTCAAAATTACCAGTTCTATTCAAATTAATTACGCAACTCATCGGTAGTGGATTACGTTGAATGTAATCCAAAATATTTTCTCCAAACTGTTTCTCAAATATTTTGGTAGCGCTTTCTTTATCGATAAATGTTGTATTCCTAACGCCGGATAACGATCCAATTTTCTCGACCAATCCTAGCGCTTCTTCCTTGGACAGACCAGCTTCGAAAAACACTTCGATTTTATACTTAGAACGTAAATAATAAATCAATTTATTCGTATTCTTGCCGACAATAAACAATGAGCCAATAATAATCATGGTCAGAAAAACTGAAAATACAGCAGCAAATACAGTCAATTTATGTCGTATTAGATTGCGAAAACCTTCGGCGAAAAGAAATAAGGCGCGGTCAAGCATCAGTTTTTTCGCAAAAGACCTTGTTGAATTTCCATAATTCTATGCCCGCGCCCTTTTATCAGGTTATAGTTATGGGAGGCCATCAAAACTGCGGTTCCTTCATGATTAACGGCTTCTAATAGTTTCAGCAGTTCGAAAGATGTAATTGGGTCTAGATTTCCAGTGGGTTCATCTGCAAGGATAATTTCAGGATCTTTTACCAATGCTCGCGCTATACAGGCACGTTGTTGTTCTCCGCCAGATAATTCATCTGGTGAATGATTTTCTTTTCCTACGAGTCCAACCTGATCGATCATATTTTCCACACGATCCGCTATTTCACTATGTCTTGAACCTATGACATAAAGGGGTAGTGCTATATTTTCATATAAATTCCGGTCACGTAGTAAATGATAGTCTTGGAATATCATTCCAACACTACGACGCAAAAAGGGAATTTTTCGTTTTTTGATTTTGTCAGATCGATATCTTCCTGTCGTAACCACACCACTTTGCGGCAGCAAGGCCATGTAGATTAATTTCATAATTGTGGTCTTTCCTGAACCAGTTGGACCAATTAAAAATGTGAATTCAGCATCATCAATAGTAAAGTTGACATTTTTCACTCCATAACCTTTCTCATAGGCATAAGTCACGTTTTCCATCTGAATCATACGTTAAATCTAAGATTTGTGTTAGCGCTTGTCCATGAATACATAATTGAATTCAGCATTTAAAACATCTGGAAAATAAACACACCATAACCTAATAGGAGGAAAATAGCCGTTCCTCGATGGATAGGTTGGGGCATAAGACCAATAGGGATTAATATCAATCCATAAACGACCATATAGGGGATTTCAAAGTGTATGATTTCTACAGGCGTTTCTAGCGGATTTATTATTGAAACAAGTCCTATCACTGATAGCAAGTTAAATAAATTGGAACCAATGATATTACCGATTGATATAGCACTTTCCTTTCGAAACGCAGCAATAATCGAAGTTGCAAGTTCAGGTAAGGAAGTACCCAGTGCAACAATAGTCATACCAATAACTATTTCGCTAATACCAAAATAACGTGCAATATCTATCGCACCAGTGATAAATATATTTGCACCAAAAGAAAGCAAAAGGATTCCAAACATGACTAGTAATATTGATTTTGATAAGGGTACGATTGGGTTTATTTGGCCAATTTCAGTATCCTTTTTATTTGAGGAATGTATAATAGCAAACCAAGTATATGCTATTATACAAGCAAACAGGATCAGGCCCTCCATACGGATTATCTCACCATCCATGCAAAAGTAAGTAAAAAGCAAACATACAATCATGTAAATACCCAGGTCTATCTTNACCTGGGTAAATTTCATGGTAAGAGGAAATACAAGAGAACTTAATCCTAGGACCAGCCCAACATTAGCAATATTTGATCCGACAACATTACCAACTGCGATAGTAGTTGATCCTTCAAGTGAAGCCGCAAGACTAACAACCAATTCAGGTAATGACGTACCAAATGCAACCACAGTTAAACCAATCACAATGGTTGATAATCCAAAATATTTTGCTAATTGACTTCCACCTTTTACAATCCAATCGGCGCCATAGAACAACATGACACTGCCAGTGATCAAGTAGATGGACGCGATGCTCACAAAAGCACTGAAAAATTATCACATATCACTGATATATTCCGTGGTCATTTATATATTCCCATACTGGTTGGGTTACCATATAGCGAATTGTTTTATTTTCTCGCCAGCGCGACCGGATCGTTGAGGAACCTATTTCAAATCGAGGAATACTGGCAAATCGTACTTTACGCAATATCCAATTGGATATATCACTTGGAAGAAATCCTGGCCTTAAAGCAACAATAACTTGACATTCATCCAGGATTTCCCTTGGCTCTTTCCAGGTATGAAAAGTCTGTAATGAGTCACTACCTATCAAATAGAATAATTCCCTGGAATCACAATCTTGATCACTTTTGTATTCCCGGATTGTATCTATTGCATAGCTTGTGCCGCCTCGCTGAATTTCTAAATCACTAATCTCAAAATTTGGATTACTGGTAACCCCCATTCTTAACATGGCAAGCCGGTCTTTTATATGGGTAGTATTGTTTTTTTGAGGACTTTTAAAAGTCGGAATAAAAACAATTTTATCAAAATTTTCAGCCTCAAAAATTGTCTGAGCAACGAGAAGATGCCCAATATGTGGTGGATCGAATGTGCCACCAAATAAACAAATCTTTTTTTGCCCAGACACTTAATCGATAGTTTTAATTTTTTGAATATAGCTTAAAGCATCCTGCCGTAGATCAGTCGAAATTATTTGACTCTCGTTTTCAGCAAAGTATTGTTCCGCTTCTTTCTTTTTCTTCATTTTACTATAGCAGCGAATAATACCAACATGACCCTTTTCCAATATATCTGTATCATAATAATTATTGATTAAACCCTCGAATGCCATAATTGCCGATTGGTATTCTTCCATTTTTATGTAAAGAACACCGGTTGCATATTCCTTTCTAGCCAATTTATTGCGCAATTCATCAATCAGTCCCATCGCTTCTTTTCTGTATTCAGAATTCGAATAATCATCAAGAAGTTCCTGTAATTTACTTAATGCCTTTTCCGTATTCGTCTGATCCTTATAGTATTGGGGAGACTCATTTACATAACATTGACATATTCTCCAGCGCGCCTTCTCTACATAGGGACTAAATCCCATACGNCTAATAAGACGGTCATATTCNGTAATTGCTAAAAGATATTCTTTGTTAAAATAATAAGATTCCGCCAGGTAAAATTGCGCATCATCTCCAAGGTCAGTATGAGTACCTCTAATCACCAGATTATTAAATTCCTCCTGGGCACGGAAATACTTCTTCTTCTCAAGGAATATCTTTGCCCGCTCAAATTGTACTTCAATATCCTCTTCCTGTTTTGATTGAAAAGAAGCACACCCTAAAAAAATACTTAAGGTGATAAAAATTAGATATATATAATATTTTCTTACCAATGTAGAGATACCGCAATCCCTCCTACGCCATATTTTGAATGTTGATTATATAATAAACCTAGATTGGTTTGGATTTTTTTTTCTTTTTTAGGTCTGTTTCTGGTTTGCGACGACCATACAGCTTCCAATGCACTGATAACATGGTTAAACATAATCGCGCTCACAGCAAATTTCGCAATATTCAAGTAATCATTTGAACTTGCCCTTTGATCAACATAATCCTCTTTATTAGGAGTAGAAATAATAATCTCAGTACTGTCCCCTACATCCTTCCCAACTTCAAACCATAGTTGGACACCAGATGGATCATAACAATCAATCCAGCCGCCAACAAATTGATCGTATTTACCGATATTTTCGTAAAAATCTCTATCCCTGAGTACGTTTACTTCATCTGAATAAACCCAATGGGCATTATTCTCTAATGAATCAGAAGAAACGTAGTTCCCGTATTGCTCAGCCAAACTGCCTGATAAAACTAGGATTAGTTTATGGGTACCATCTATATGAACGTCAGCATAGTTCCCTAGGGGAGTATTTAAGGTATTAGATACCCATGTTTCTAAATCCCAGTTCTGATCTGCAAATATTTCATATTTTAGACGTATATCTTCAGCTTTTTTTCGCCATTGTAATCCACTGAAAATAGAAACCGCTTCAATACTTGCGAATAATCCAATTTTCCATGCCGGTGATTTATTATACCATTGACCAAATCCAGGCAGAATCAAGGAATAGAGCATTGGCCGCGCTGGATAAACAGCTAAAGAATCCTCAGACTCCACAATTTCTGGTGCAACAGGTAACGAATCTTGATCCAGTAAAAAGAAATTCGTAGAGAGCACTGGTAGAAATCGGCTATCAAGATTGTACAAATCATTAGCACCTAAGTAACTGGCCATCGCGAAAATGATTAATAAATACCTCATGTTATCAAAATCCAAATAAGATAGTTAGGTAAAACCGTTGTTCCTTACCATAAGTTACACTTTTATTATTTATTTGTCGCTGGAATCTATCTAAACCTTGGTGTAATTCTAATCCGATAGCAGTCGGGAAATTATAAAAGGAAAACCCATTAATTCGCCATTGAATTCCAACCGAACGCGACCAATTTGGTTCATCAATATTCTGGGTCCAGGCATCCCCAGCTTGCCCGATAAAACCTAGCGCGCTGTTTTGCATAATAAACCAACCTATTGGTATATGTTTTTCNCGAAAGATTGGTATTCTTAGTGTCCCCGTTGCAATAGCNAAGGACTTGCCTTCAATACTGTAAAAAGGATATCCTTTCAAACCATTTAGACCACCACCAAAAAAATGAAAAAAAGAATCGGCTTCTACATTGCTGATGGTTCCAGCAATTGATTCAAGGCTAATTGTCATACGGTTAGTAGTAGGAATGGAAAAAAATAAAGAACTTGATTGCTGTATTCGCCAAAGATCATTATTCGCCCAATTCGGCACCAATGTTCCTGCATCGGAAAGGTCAAGCCCTTCAATAAAATTATTTTTTTCATAAGTAATATCTACATCCAGCTTAAATCCCCTTGAAGGATTAATATTGCTATCCACTAATCGTTTGACACCATTAACCGATAATCTGACACCAGAAATAAGCCCTTTGTAATAATCATAGGCCAGGCCTGCTTCCAATCCTTTTATACCCTCCACNTTCTCTTTGATAAATGCTCTATATTGTTGCCAAGAAGTAAATAATTCTAGTGTTCCTAGACCAAACAAAGGAAATCGCAACCCACCATCAAACTGAACAAGACGAAAACGTAAACGATCATCCAGTGGATATACAGAATACCGATTTTTTTCCTGAATATTCCTGGTTAAATAAAATACTTCTGCAAATAGAGTTGGATATAAACGCCGAAATTCAAAAATAAAAAACAGGTCCAAATCTTTTGCTGTATTCATGCTAGCGCCACCAAAAAGACTTAAACGATCAAGGATTTCATTTGAAAAGAAATACCAGCCCAACTTGATCGTCTCATAATCAAACATTATTTTTGGACTCACAAACATAGTGGTAAAACCATCTTCATAAGATTTTGCAGGTAGATGAACCTGTTCAATAATTGGTTCCGTAAGTCCTGAATTCCGTTGCCAGTAACTAGGATCATAACCCACAGTTTTTTGGTCCACAAAAGCAGTACTATCAAGGATAGCTATTTTATATGATCCATCATCATAAAGAGAATACGCCACCTGACCGAAAGTATTGGCAGCAGGCATAAACGCACCGCCCATTACATTTGTAATATATCCACCAGTCATAGTTTTCTCATCAATTACGTATAGGTTGAAAACGCCGGATCGGTCATCTGAATAAATAAGCTGTCCTGCTGAGATATTGATATCCCTTTCATCCCATTCCCGATTCGCAAAAACAAGACCAAGCGTTGAATCAGCTATAGATAAATATGCAATATCACGAAAGTGATTTCTGGTAACATCAAATAAAATTCTATTCTTTTCCTCATCGTATGTTAAACTGCTAATCATCCTACGGTCTTCAAAATTTGTAAGTCGTTGTGTCTTTCGGGATTTGAGATTGATACGATAAATATTCTGCCCTCCATCTTGTGTCGCCAGATATATGAGTGTACTATCCATGGGTACAAAATATGGAGAAAATGCTCGGGCATCTTTCGTCAATCGCGTTTCTTGCTCTTTATTTAAGTCAAATTCGTATAAGTCGAAGTATTTAGATCCCTTCTTATTGGGATATTTTGCTTTTTTCGCATAATATAAAATTGCCCCATTACTATTCCATGTGGGAGCCGAAACAACACCAGACTGTATATTTTCAGCATTATTGGTTTCCAGGTCATATACAAAAAGATCCGTTTGCCCAAAAAAATCATTTTCCTCATTTGAAAGATAGGCAATATGTTTCCCATTCGGTGACCATACGGGGTGAAGATTGGCCGTTCCCTTTCCTGCAATTATCCTGCCCTGCACTTCAGTAGATCGCATGGTTTGTGTTAAAAGGTCATACCCCTTTTCCAGACTTTTCTTATAAAGATCATATAATTCATTTCCAGAAATCCCTATCGAATTTTTAATAGCATTACTTACTGAGAACTGCAGTGGTGATGAAAGTCTCGATACAATATCTTTTAATTTATCCGCCCCATAGGATAGCGCAATAAAACGACAAAACTTATATCCGGCATTATAGGTGGACTCATTACCAATTCCACTCTTCCCAAAGGTATTCATTTCGGTAAGAGTCAATAATTTATTATTCATTACCCTATCGCGAAGGATCATGTCCCGATGTGTATCCCAATTATCCCAGTCTGCGCCCTCATACATGTATTGAGCAGTACCTTCGGCCAACCACGGTGGAACACTAGTACCAGGAATAGCATAGCTCACAATCGTATTGGGATAACCATATAACACATCTTTCCGCTTTTCATCTTCATATCCGAGCCACTGCAGGTAAGCTCCTGGAAAACGCAATCCTGCTTTCATCGATTTTTGCATAGAAACGATGTGAGTGAATTCATGGGTGATGACATTTTGTAACCAGCGATGGCTGCCCCGCAATTCAAAATCCATAGGAGACGCCCAAATAAGTATTTTATTATCGTAGTAATAAGCCGCACCGTTGGATATGTCATCTGTATCGAGAAAAACAATATCCGTTTTCTCAGCTGGCTCGTATTCATAAAGCTGGGTAACAAATGGGTAAATTTTTTCAGCGACAAACGCGCCCTCTCTGGCAGTGCCTTCACTACCCTCATAAAAATGGATTTGAAAATTATCGGTTTCAAATGTCTCCCAATCTATTTCAGGGTGATTATAATAAACCTGACCATTCACTACACCCAATACCAGCAAATAAAGCGTTATTGCCCGTAAAAATACCATTAGTGTATGACTGCGACTTTCAAAACTTTTGTTTCAGATTGATCACCACTCCAAGCGGTTACATTCGCAAAATAAACGCCTGGTTCTATATCTCCCACATACCACATTTTTTCCTCAATTGCACCCTTTTGAGGTCCCTCGAAATTGATCTGTTTTAGGAAATATCCTGCCAAATCATAGATCATAATTTCAATCCGCTCAGCTGATTCTACAGCAACACGGAAATAAACATGATCATCATAGGACGGGTTGGGATAAGCATATGTCTTACCTTTGTCAATCAATGCAGAGTCAGGAATGCGCTTGGGAATATTCAAATATAGAGTTCGCGTGTTGCCAAAGTCATGGTGGGTTGACGCCCATTCATTTTCATGATTCTCGCTAACCTCATCAAACAACCAAATGGCCGATGCAGTGATAATGGCATTCCGACCACCATAATCACTCAAGCATATAAGGTCACCATAATCCGTTAAACGATATTCAACCTGTCCCTGCCAATTGATGACTATTATTTCCCCATTATCATTCCGAACTACAATTTCGGGATGTTCATCGCCATATAAATTTTTTATTAACGATTTTTGAACACGAGGATAATGATATAAAGGAAAACCGGATACAGTGATTCCATTTATATGTTTTGCCTCTAATGTTCCATAAACGTTTGGCATGTCTACTAATTGGTNGTCTATATATAAATATTCAGCCTCACCATCGAGGTTTAGATCAGNTGCAGATGCCCAAGGCCTACTATTAAGTGAATCAACTGTACCATCATTATTTATGACCACCGTTTGCAATTGATAAATAGCATCAGTGATGAAAACCGGTGACCCTGTTGAATTACTCATAACCAGGACATTATTGGATGGAATTATGGTATCCTGTGCCCATTGAAATGTTTGCTCATCTGCTTGCCATTGAAAAAACAATATTTTGGTGTTAGATCCATTAGAAACTTCGTTAATAGCCAAGTGCAAAACTTGGTCGATATATATTACAGACCAATCGTATACTGCGCCAACTGGTTGATAAAAATCATTTCTTATAGTTATGTCACTGTCCTGGGCCACCCATATAGACTCTTGACCTCCCGTTATTTCCTGAACACCATCATTATCGAAATCATAGACTAACCCAATGTGAAGTGAAGTATCTGGGAAACCATCCGCCAGTAATGAACTGGATATGGTGAAGCTCATTGTATCTGCTTGGACGCTAATATCGCCAATAGTGATAAACGTTGANGCGCCTTCATTGGATACGGTACTTGGATAAGTGAACGTGCCAAATTCAGGCGCAAGCCCATCCATGCTTGGATTAACACGTTCATATTCTGGATTCCCTTT
>JGI24817J26689_1000061_pt1 | contig 21593 bp, 19 predicted proteins | sample METZYME_3_300m_FD_26689 | JGI IMG/M metagenome (IMG submission 26689) | reverse complement strand
CTAAGAACTAAAAACTCACTTTCACCAGAAGATCAACTGATAGAAGCATATTTGCTTTTACATCAGGAACAGGAAAAAGAAGCCCTTAAGCGTTTTAAAGCTATTCTTGAAAAGCAGCCAAAAAACGTGGATGCAATTATGGGCCTGGCTGTACAGTTGTTACGCAGGGGATTTCTGGATGATTCTCTTACCTGGTTAACACGCGGTCTGGAGATCAATCCAAGTCTGGCAAGAGCACATTATCTGCGCTCCTCCATTCTATTTCGGCAAGGTGATTATCTGCAGGGAGATCTGGCCATCGGTCGAGCATTGGAAATAGATTCGGCAAATCCGTCATATCAACTTCTTTTTTTACGAAGACAATTGATGAAAGGAAAATTGGCAGTTGTTGAAAAGCAGTTAAGGCGTATACAGGAAAAACATCCACTGAATCCGGAAGCTCTGCAACTACAGGCAGATTTGTACAAAAGTCGCGGCAATTCTGCCCAGGCAGAAAAACTGCTGCGGCAGGCAATTTTGGTGAATGATTCTCCTTCGTTACATTTTTCATTGGCAAGGGTACTTTATCAGCAGAGTAAGTACCGTTCTGTTTTGGAAGTGACAACCCCGCTTATGGAAGTACTTACAGGAAACTGGGAAGTTATTTATTTGCATGCTTTGACTTTAAGCCGTGTTGGAAATTATGAAGAAGCATTGGAAATAAGTCGGCCCTATCTGAAACGTAGGGAAAGTCAGGGCTATGCGCATCGATTGGTCGGAGATTTACTGAGGTATAAAGGGGAAGAGAAGGAAGCCCAGAAAATACTACGCAATGGGCTGGTACAGTTTCCCGGTCATCTGTATTTGGTAGATGGATTGAGCTCATCATTAGTAATGACTGAAGACTGGGCAGAAGTTCAGGAGTTGCTGGAAACAACTTTAGAGCAAAGTCAGCGGCTGGAAGGAAATCCGCCAATGCAACTTTTGTTTCTGGACAGGTTGGCAGTAGCCTATCAGCGTCTGAAAAATACTGTAAAAAAACTACAGATTTTGAGAAAATTTCATCAGAAAAACGATCCACTGACAGCCGCACAACTGCACTCGCTGGAAGAGGAACTCTTATTCCCAATTTCTTTACCATCTCTTGATAAGGCACTGTCACCTTTATTACTTCCGTAAAAATACCGCAAATACACGACAAAAGATAAAATAATTAAATGGGATCAAACAAGAAAAAAACAAACAAACACCATTCAGCGTTTCATGCCGCTGAAGTGATGTCACACGATCTTTCTCTTCTGCGGGGTAAGAAGAATTCTGTGTATTTTGATGACTCAGAATTGCTGGGGTTGCTCTCTGCGGAGGAAGTTGAGAAAGAAGTACAACAACTAAAGAAAGTTGATGTTGATTCCTATATTCAACGGGTGGTAAGTCCATCTGAATCCAAAAATCGTCAGAGTGCTCCGGAAGTAATCCAGCAATTAGGTGGAAAAATGATTGCGGAAGAAACGGAGGGGCCACTATATTCTGCAGAAATTGAGATATCTATTTCAGGGCATATTCGCAGACTTGGTTTTATTGCTCAAAATCACAAAATTCAAAATGGCGCCTGGTCTCCAAATCACCACCGCAAAGCAGCAGAAAAGGTGCGGTTTTTTGCATCACACAGTATCCCCCTGGTGACATTTATTGATACTCCAGGTGCTATTGCAGATGCTGAAGCAAATTTGGACAATCAGTCGCACAGCATTTCTTTTTTGATAAGCGAAATGGCCAATTTGGAATTGCCGGTAATCGGGATCGTTTTTGGCGGTGGATACAGTGGCGGGGCTATTCCCCTGGCTACTGCCAATATACTACTTTCGGTTCGAGAAGGTGTCTTTAATACTATCCACCCTAAAGGCTTAAGCAACATTGCTCGCAAGTATAATCTTTCATGGCAGGAGTCGGCAAAACACATTGGTGTTTCTGCATATGAATTACAGTCTCAGGGATATTTTGACGGCATCATCGATTATACTTACGATCAGCAACATAAAGTGAAAAATATAAAAGATGCAATTATAAGTGCAGTTGAAGTTACTGAGAAAAATTCATGTAATTTTTTAACTGAAAATGAATTTTTCTTCGACCACTACCGTGACAGCATCAACCACTATCTCAACCCCTCAAAGCTTTTGATTGAAAGCAACAGGATAACAGATCGTTCTACCACAGGAACACTGAACATTTTTGGTGATGTTTTCCGTTTTATGCGTTACCTGAAAATACGCCAGCGCATAGTCAGTCGCTCTATTGACAGTTATGCCAGATTGAGTTCCCGTTTCACTCCAGTTGGCAAATTGCAGGAACGGTTGAAAAATGAACGACAGGAAAAATTTAAGAATTGGTATAAAACACCACTGGAAATTCGCTTTCACGAAAAGCTTAACAAACGTTTTGAACAGTTTGTCAGTGCCCGGGAAGACCGTGAGAAACAACGAGGCAAATTTGTAGCCTTTTTCATCGGCGATCCCCAGGAAAATTATAAAAAAACGACAGATGACTTAACTTTGGAAATATTACTTTTTCTGTACAATTACTGGAAGGACAGTTCAGCAGAAAACCTGATAGAACTCTATGAACAACTTGACAAATCCACACTGCATGACCTTCCTCCGGGCAATCCAAATTTACTCGATCTACTTAGAACTATTGATATAAATCAGAGTTTTAAGGAAAATTTTCAGAACATTCTTCTTTTTGACTTGCTCTACGATCAGGTAATTGAAGCACTACCAACGATTGCCGACGAACTGAAAGGCTCAAATCAAATTTCTCAAAAATCTGTAGAACAGCTTTTCGAGCAAACTGTGGAAGGAGCAATGAAGGAATTTGAGAAAAACTCTTTGCAACTGAAAAGCAAATCAGTAAGAACCCAATTTTTTAAGTGGCTTGCCAGTTTTTAGACCGCAAAGATTGTGACGATGTATTGGGAACCATCAGTGAATGGAAAAGGGTCGTTTTTCCCCGAATGAGTCCTCCGCTGTTTGGAGTAGTACGCTACTATTTTTCCGGATTGCTGCCTTCACTTTATGCATCTCAGCAAGGCAAAGGTAAATTCCAGGGAAAAATCACTCCACGTAATATTGGTATAAAAGACTTTTGGAATCGTCTCGATCAATCATACAAGGATTTGTTGATCAAAAACTTGTTGCGGGAATACAAAAGTACAGTCATCACCTCCAATAAAGTTATTGAAAATTATTTCAAAAACTTTAAGGAACTTTATGCTGATAGAATAACTTCGAATCCAGTTAAATTCCCAGGTTTTAGAGATGCTATTGAACAGGCACTTGAAAATGGTGTTACTCCATGCGGTGTTGTGACTGGACTTGCAACATTCACAGGTGAAGAAAATTCTGAAAATGGTAGTGCTAAGAAACAGAAAACTAAAAAACAGAAAGCGACTTACCGTGTTGGATTGGTGGTCAGTAATGTAGAGTTTCAAGCTGGTGCTTTTGATATGGCAAGCTGTGAAAAAGTTTGCCGCCTGCTTGATGATTGTGCTCGTCTGAAATTGCCGGTGATCTTTTTTATTTCTTCTGCAGGAATGCAGACCAAAGAAGGTGGGGGTTCATTATTCTCAATGTCCGTTATTAATGAACGTATTACCCGTTTTGTAAAAGATTTGGATCTTCCGGTCTTGTGCTTTGGTTTCCGAGATTGTACTGGCGGTGCACAAGCGAGTTTTGTGACTCATTTGCTTGCTCGTACTTATTATTTATCTGGATCACAAATTCCATTTGCAGGGCAACTGGTTGTTGAAAGCCACTTGCCTGTACACTCCACTTTATCCAATTACCTCTCCACCAATCCTGGAACAATGGATGGTCTTGTAAAAAATCCATTTGATATAGATATTGATGAAAAATTACTGGAGATCGATCCACAAATTCCTGTTGCAAAATTTTCAGTAGAGGAGATCATTTCACGTGTATTATCAGGGGAATATCAGCTGTCAATAGAAGATGAAGTACAGGCCTATTCCACTCAGGAAAATCTGCATGTTGGTGAAATTCAACGTGTGCTGATTCATGCACGAGGTTGCACGGCTGCGCGACTGATACTTGGTGCACAGGATGCTGGAATGGAGGTGGTTCTGGTGGCTTCAGATCCGGACATGGAAAGCTATCCGGCTACACTGCTTAAGAAAGAAGACCGTTTGGTCTGTATTGGAGGGAACACTCCGCAGGAGAGTTATTTAAATGGAATGAGTGTGATCAGGATTGCTGAGCAGGAGGAAGTGGATGCAATCCATCCAGGGATTGGATTTTTGTCAGAATCTCCTCATTATGCCAGAATTTGCCGGGAACATGGTTTCAATTTTATTGGTCCTCGTGTGGCTAATATGGATAGAATGGGCAACAAATCAAATGCTATTGCGACCGCAAAGAATCTAAAAATCCCGGTTGTTCCAGGTAGTGACGGTGCTTTAATGGACCCAGCACAAGCCATGGTAGTTGCATCAGAAATTGGCTTTCCAGTACTGATTAAAGCAGCACATGGTGGTGGAGGAAAAGGGATTGAGGTAGTCCATGAAGTGACGAAGTTCCAGTCCATTTTCTCCCGTATGTTTCAAGAAGCTCTAAGTGCATTTGGTAATGGAGATTTGTATTTGGAAAAATATATCGGCTCAATGCGTCATCTTGAAGTTCAAATCATCCGTGACATGCATGGAAATTCAAAATTGCTGGGAATTCGTGATTGCTCGGTTCAGCGTAACTACCAAAAACTGATTGAAGAAACTGCTTCTGGAATTCCGAAAAAAATCAGAGAACAGGTTTATAACTATGCAGAAAAACTGATTGAGGAAATTGATTACATAGGCGCAGGAACTGTTGAATTTATTTACGATCTTACAGAAAAGAAGATCTATTTTATGGAAATGAATACACGGCTTCAAGTTGAACATCCGGTATCTGAAATGGTTTACGGGGTTGATTTGGTTCGCTTACAGTTTGAAGTGACACAAGGTTACAACATTGGAGAGTTGGATTATAAGCTGAAGGGCCATGCCATTGAATTACGTGTGATTGCAGAAAAAATTGAATTGGATGATGAAAATGAGCTGCGATTTGTTCCTGATCCGGGACATGTTTCTGAAGTCTTTTTTCCTAAAAAAGCCAATGTGCGTGTTATTCAATCCGTTGATTCGGGTTCTGTTGTCTCACCTTATTATGACAGCCTGATCGCACAGATTATCTGCTGGGGAAAATCACGCAGGGAAGCAATTAACGGTTTACTTAAATATTTAAAAGGAGTGAAAATTCACGGTGTTTCAACTAACCTGGCCTTGAATCGTGCTATTTTACAAGATGCATCTTTCCAAAAGGGAGGTTTCAGTACCAAATATCTTGTAGATTTTTTTGAGGAGGTTGATTCGAAGACTCTATTGAAAGAAGCCCAGAGAGACTCCGGCAGTACAAAAAGTTCTGTGGACCAGAAAGCTATTATGCTGGAAGATTCTGATGAGTTGAAGGTCCTTTCTCCACAGATGGGAGGTTTCTATCGTGCAACATCTCCGGATGATGAACCATTTGTCAGTGAAGAACAAATCATTGACGTCAATCATACCCTTTGTTTACTTGAATCGATGAAGGTTTTCAATAGTTTGACTTTGGCTGATTATAAAAGCCCGGATGGAGAAGTATTATACCCGGAGGGGTCAAAATACAAAGTTATACGAGTAATTGCAGAGGACCAAAACACTGTCAACAAAGGTGATTTACTGTTTGTGATACAGCCTGTGGATGCCTGATCACAAATCACTTGTCATGAAACAACAAAATAAAGCAGGAATTGTCCAAAAAACCTCCCCTCCGCAAAGTTTAACGCAAATTCTCAAAGTAGTCTCTTCTAAAATCGAACTGCTGGAATCACAAATTTTACGTGATGTACAGACCGATATTCCGTTACTTAACAATGTTGCTGAGCATATTCTAAGTTCAGGAGGAAAACGTTTGCGTCCCGCACTTGTACTTTTAGGTGCGGAGATGTTTGGAGGCATTGATGAACGAGTTATGCAGGCAGCTCAAGTTATTGAATATTTACACACTGCAACACTGTTGCATGATGACGTGGTTGATGGTGCTGAAACTCGAAGGGCCAGACAGTCGGCTTGCAGGGTATGGGGAAATGAAGTGAGTGTCCTTTCCGGAGATTATCTGTTGGCCATGGCATTTCACCGCCTTACAAAATTGCGTTATCCTGAAGTTCTGGAACTGATGTCTGAAACTACAACAAGGATGGCACGGGGTGAATTATTGCAGTTGACACGTTCATACAAGACGGCCAACGAAGATGATTATTTTGAAATCATTATCAACAAAACAGCATGTCTTTTTGCAACAGCAATCAAAACGGGGGCTTTACTGGCTGGAGCTTCAGGAAAATCTGCTGATCTGATGTACGATTACGGAATGGCAATTGGAATCTCTTTTCAAATTGTGGATGATGCTCTTGATTATTCGGATGAGAAAAAAACGGGAAAGCCGGTGGGTGGAGATTTACAGGAACGAAAAATAACCCTTCCTTTGCATCATTTGATGGAACAGGCAAATGTTAGGGACAGAAAGCGTCTGGATTCGATTCTTTCTCAATCAATAATCGAGAAACCGCAAATAGAGGAGGTAACATGTTTGATGAAACGCTACGGTTCCATCGACTATACATTGGCACACTCCAGGGAATATGCAGCAAAGGCTCGGCAGTACATAGAAAATTTTCCGGATACAGAGCTTAGACAATCACTTGCAGGCATTGCTGATTATATCGTTTCTCGTCAAGATTGAAATACCTGATATAACATCCTATTTCCCTTTTGCAGACAAAGAATGGCGACTGTAAAGTGAACTCCAGCGGGTTGCACGTCGGGCTGCTTCTCCAAGTGAAATTAAGATGTCTTCGATTTTCAGCGGTTTTTCAAAAAAATCATAGGCACCACCCTGCATGCATTGTATGACATGCGGTAATGTGCCGTGTGATGTCATCACATAAATCTGCATCAATGAATTTATTTCTTTGATTTGAAGTAATAATTCCACTCCGTTCATTTCACCCATCATTATATCTGTTATTACAACGTGGAAGAAACTGCGCTGTAAAGTGTTCAGTGCCTCCTCTGCACTATTGGCGGTGCTGACGTGATAGCCTTCCTTTTCCAAAGATTGGCGGAGCACCATCCGGATGTTTTCGTCATCATCCACCACCAAAATACTTAATTTAGAATTAGCTGTTGTTTTCATGACGTTTTCTTATGACATTTAATATTAATTTTCTGTTTTTATTAGCGATCGCAAAAATTCTATACGATCAGGTGCAGCCATAGCGGCATTTCCAATCAGGACAGCATCGCATGGTATTTTCAGTATACTTTGGATATCTACTACAGAATGTACACAGCTTGCGCTGATCAATAGTTTATCGTTCTGTTCCTTCCATGTTCTTAAATCAGGATTGTGTTCCCACCACTGTGAAATTACGTCTATACTGCCAAGATCATATGTTTCAACAGGTTCTTCCGGAATAGCAGCAATGGCTCGATTGTTTATCATTAAAATGTCCGGATTAACTGCAAGTGCCCGAGGCAATTCATCTTCCAGAGAACATTCTACTACTGCCTCCAGACCAATCTTTTTTGCTTCATCTATTATTTGTCGTAATTCTGTTTCCTGAAAATAATAAGCTAATATCAAAGCTGCACTTGCACCGCGGATTCGTCCTTCCAGCAGTTGGTAGGAAGTTACAATAAACTCTTTGTGCAGCAAGGGTAAAGTGGTTGCCGCACTCACTTTTCCGAGCGTTTCAAGAGAGCCTCCAAACCAGCTTTCATCTGTAAGAACAGAAATGGCTTTTGCACCTCCTTTTTCAAAATCATAGACCACAGTTTCCGGATCAAGACGATCAACATTTTTGCGTCCGGGAGCCCTCGATTTCACTTCAGCAATCAGTGATATTGGATCGTTTCCTTTCCGAAGCAGACAATTACGAAAATCTGGGCCTGGTCCTAGTGTTTCTACTTTTACACGTAAGTTATTTTCAGAAATTTCATTTTTTCTTAGTGCTACCTCATTTAATTTAAGATCGTGTAATCTGTCTAAAAATGTTCTCATTGATTTTAAATTTCAAAAAAATAAATGCTGATCAGGAGAACTTGTTCTGCGATCAACAAATGGTAATACAATCAATATGCCGTTAAATAGCATTTCATTCAAATTGTCGAGAGACTGTTCCATTTACTTTTTATAGATATATTATGACATTTATTGTTTTATCTTTGGTTCTTTTTTCAGCTCTCATGCATGCATGCTGGAATCTGTTTTTAAAACAAAGTGAAGATCGTCTGGTGACGATGGCAACAATACATCTTGTTTCCGGAGCAGTTGGAATGGCAGCAGTACCGTTTCTACCATTGCCCTGCGTCGAAAGCTGGCCGTATATTTTTGCATCAGTGGTGTTGCATTTAGGTTACCAGTTATTTTTAGTCAAAGCCTATGTATATGGTGATTTAGGTCAGGTTTATCCAATAGCGAGAGGTATTTCGCCACTTTTACTGGGGTTTATTACTGTGTTCTGGATTGGAGAAGAGCTTACTTTGCAAATGATGTCAGCAATAGGTTTAATTTCTCTGGGCATATTCAGCCTCATGTTTCCAGGGAAAATGTCGATAAAGTATACATTCCGTCCAATTATTTATGCATTGGCCACAGGAAGTTTCATTGCAGCATATACTCTCGCAGATGGAGTGGGTGTTCGCGCCTCGGGAAATGCTGCTTCATACGTTCTATGGCTGATGGCATTAGAGTGTTTGCCTTTGCTGGGAATAACGTTGATTCTACGCAAACGTGCAGTTTTTAGTTCTATTCACAAAAATTGGAAATATGCTGTACCCGGTGGATTTTTGTCACTGTCTGCATATTGGATTGTCATTTGGGCCATGCAGCATGCACCGATTGCCCTGGTGTCTGCAATAAGGGAAAGCAGCGTGGTAATTGCGGCCCTGATGAGTATTTGGGTTCTTAAAGAGGAAACGACAGTAAGGCATCTTTTGTCTGCTGTAATGGTTGCAGCCGGAGTGATATTGACTCGATTATGAGATGCTTCAATTTCCTCTTAATAATCAACAATAGATTTTTCTGGTCTGTATATTGCAATTTTATAGATAACCACCATTAAATAATTTTTCATTAATGGTGATAATTATTATTATATCAATTACTTAACGAGGTAGAAAAATGAGTATTACACGAGATCAAATCAATACAGCAATGACTCGATTTCTTGATCGGGGAGGTTCAATACGTCGCTATGAGAGGATTGTCGGCGAACCAATTTTGGGAAGTGATATCTGGCTGACAGAGGATACATTAGAGTTAATTGAAACACAAGACTCAGATTTTCTGGGATAGTCGTTCCGACGTCAGAAATTATTATTATTAATTATTAACCCATACAGCAAATTTATAGTTATAACTATGAATTACAGGAAAAGAAAATGAGTGTTACAAGCGAACAAAGCAATGAGGCAATGGCCCGATTTTTGGTAAGCCGCTACGAGCGAGTTATCGGCGAGCCAATTTTGGCAAGCGAAACTTGGCTGACTGGAGATATGTTTGAGTGGATTGAAATGCACGACTCGGATTTTTTTGGTTAATTATTACTTGCAAAGTATTTGTTATAAAGTCCCGTCGCCCTACATTAAAATTTCATGAAACCCTTCCAATATGCCATTATAGGTGGCACTGGAGTTTATGACAGTGGCGTCTCTTCATTCCATAAAACCGTGGAGACGGAATATGGAGAGGTTGAAGTTGATATTGCTGAAGTTAAAAATAATTCTATAGCTTTCCTTGCTCGACATGGTAAAGAGCATGGAACCCTCCCCCACCGCATCAATTACCGAGCAAATTTGAAAGCACTGCAGAAGCTTGGAGTTCGGCAGATTTTTGCTACTGCTGCAGTAGGCTCTTTAAATCCGGATTACCCTACCGGTTCGCTGGTGGTTCTTTCTGATTTCCTGGATATGACTAAACAACGACCACTTACATTTTTTGAGGGTGGATCAGAAGGAGCAAAGCACGTTAATATGGATGATCCTTATTGCGCCAATCTGAGGAAACATCTACTTGAAGCAGCAAAGAGACATGATGTTCAGTTTAAAGGGAATGCTGTTTATATCTGCACCGAAGGACCGCGTTTTGAAACTGAGGCTGAAATCAAAATGATGAGGGAATGGGGAGCGGATGTAGTCGGAATGACNAGTGTNCCTGAAGTGGTTTTGGCGAAAGAACTTGGGTTGTGCTATGCTTCNGTAGGGTTTGTGGTTAATATGGCAACTGGAATGGAAAGTGNGCCAATTCAATTGGAGTCAATTGGGGAAATGCTGGNCCGGAACAAAGAAAAAGTAAATCTAATGTTTCTGGATATCTTTACAAAAACACTGGACCAGCAAAATTGCGGATGCTTAGACTCAATTGTGAATTTGTAGAATTCTTTTGGTTAAGACTTATTATGCACGTTTTTGTGCCTGCTCCAGCAATTTCCAGCGCACAATCGGTATCTTCTCCAGGATTTTAGTTTCTGCGATGCTGTAGATGAATGAAGACGCAAGAGCTATTGCTTTTGAGTTTAAGGCTTTATTTAAGATCATCTGCTCACAACCCCAAAAACCCCCTTTTTCCACAACTTCATTCCGGCTGTTCTGCATTTCCGTTCCACTGTCCGATAATTCCACTTTACCCTCTTTAACCAGCATAAGCCCCTCGCAATTTATTGATTCGCCTTTCTCGTATTTTCTGAGTTTCATTTTTTGTGCAATCTGACTTTGGACGGGAGTAGATATAGATTCGCCGAATAACCAGGTCTGCCGTAAAAACTCGATTGTATTCTGAGTTTTTTTAATCTGCCCTAAAAGCCGGTGACGGTTTACAAACTCTTTAAACAGAACGGCTGGAATTTTGAGGGTTTCAACATAAGTCAGGGCACGAAAAGTACCTGTACTTTTTAGGCCAAAAAGTACAGGCAGGTCTCCAATTAGTGTTCCGCTGGATAACTGAAAATGTGTTTTATCATTCGTAGAAAGCAGTTCTGCTACGCCTGTAAGTACCAGAATAACATGTTCAGGTTTTTCCTGGTATTTAAGTAGAATAGTTCCGGCACTGACGGGTTCACGTTTACAGTTCAGCAACATGTGAATTTCGCTTTCTTCTGCATTTGGATAATAACCACGTAAATAATTTCCGCCTGCCTCCAGAGCATAATCCTCATGCCCTTCGATCAGTATATCAGTACTACCGAAAGTGACACCGCAGCCAATCTTTTCTTCATCTTTTGTCAGCGTGTGTGCGGTGTGTGCTAAAATAATTTTGTCTGATTTATCAGTCAAAAAATCTTTTGCTTTGCCGTGTATAATTCCTCCGCCGATATCAATTTTTTTTACTTGTACAGGACTAAGATAATCTTCCCAGACTTTTTTCTTTAACTTTGGACTTATGCCGGGGAGTTTTTTATCCTCCTCAACCATCTTCGTCAAAACATCGTGAGATGCAATGTCTGCTAAATGGGCGTATGTCGCATAACCGTTTTCCCACAGTGTCCTGAAATACAGAATATTTGTTTCAACAGGATGTGGAGAGAATACCGGTCGAACTTCCAGTCCGTCTATGTTGTTCCATTTGTCAAACACCAAATCGCAAACTTCAAAATATTTTTCGAATTCATTCTCACTGATTGACAAAAGTGGGGACAATTTTTTTGTTACAGATGCACGAACCAGAGCTGTCGAGTAATACTTGATCCTGTGATTTGCACGTGCAAGAGTTGTCAGGCCGGCAAAATGATCATCATGTGCATGAGTATGAAAAATACCCTCAACTTCATTTACATCAACACCTATAGCATTCAGGGTGAAGGCAATGTTGGGGCCTGCATCGATCAAAAAGATTTTTCCCTGATAACTAATGACGCTGGCCATGCATGGCCTGTGTATATCCCAACCGTCTCCCTCACCCGTATGTGCGATGGAGAAGTAATCACGTTTAAAGTGGTGGTTTTTAAGTTCGTAAGGAGTCTCGTATCTTTCATCATGACTCAGGTTAAGATTTATTTCTGAACTTTCATCTTTATAAGTAAATTCGTAGCAGTTCATGCTTTTTCTGGCTATATGAACTCCGTTCAGGATTTCGACAGGTTCATGATCAACGATTCGAGCTTCAAGCAGGTCAGAACTGGGACGAACTGCACCAAATGCAAAGTGTAGCTTGATTCGCATCATTTCTTCGGCTTGTTTCTGAGGAATACCAGCATCAAGGATTTCCTCCAGACTTGTCAGACCGTAGTTGCCTCGATGAATATACTCCATCTGAGCATTAACCATGTTCTTGTGTCCTATGATGAATGGTTTTGCACCGGTGTTGTTGGGGTGATTCGGCAAAAGCATTCCTTGACGGTAAAGCATTTGCAGAACAGGAAACTCCGCTAAATTAGCAAAGTCACCATTTTGAATGTTTGAATCGGAGAGTAAAATAGCATTCGGACCAGTTTCATTTGTCACTGTGCCGTGTGGATGTTGAAAGGAAACTGACCCAGCCTCCAGCGAACCAACATCTCTATCAAGATTACGAATTTTACCGGCCTTCATCAAATGCTTTACACTATCAGCCGGACATCCGCAAAGAACGTATAATTCCGCCTCTGGAACTTCCACCCAAAACACACCTGTGGCAATTTTAGTATTAGCAATCCTGGACATCCTGGTTACTTCAAACAATGATAATTGATTACTATGAAACTATCCTCCACTGACAGGAGGTATCAAACAATATTCTGCGCCGTCTGTTAGTAAAGTTTGCTTACCAACGTACTCGTCTTCATTTGCCAGTCTGGTCGATTTTAAAATAGGTGCAGCCTGCGGAAATTTATCTGCAAGCAGTTCCAGAACCTGTTCTGCAGTGCAGTCTTTTTTGACCTCCAGCAATAATGGATCTTCAGAAATAGTTTCCTGGAGGACAGCATAAAAAATCAAATTAATTTTCACAAATCTAATAATTATTAAGAATTAAGTCAAACAAAACTGTACCCCAAACAAAAACGAGGTTTAAAGAGGCAACAAAAACCGCGGCACTTCCGGCATCTTTTGCCATTCCGGATAGATGATGTTGTTCTGCAGAAATTCTATTAACAACAGTTTCAATTCCAGTATTAAGTAGTTCTACAATTAATACCAGAAAAACTGAACCGACCAGCATAATCCGGACAATCGTTGAAACTGATAAAATTAGTGCAGTAGGTATCAAAATGACAGCAGCAGTTAATTCTATGCGAAATGCCATTTCGTTGCGGAAAGTTTCACGCAGTCCCTTCATGCTATGGCCAAAAGCTTTCCGTAAATGAAGTAAGGCTTTCATCATATTTAACCTCAAGCTCTTAAGGTTGCCTGAAACTCATGTTGCAGGCGTTTGACTATTTTGTTGCGGATCTTCCCTACTTCTTCATCTGTTAGTGTCCTGTCGTTTGCCTGAAAAGTGAGCGAATATGCCAAACTGCGCTTTCCTTCATCCACCTGTTCACCTTCATATACATCAAATAGTGTTGCTTTGCGCAACAAAGGTTTTCCGGTTTGGAGGATAACTGGTGTGATAGCTTCAACAGGTAAACTGGAATCCATCACAAAAGCGAGGTCTTCAAAGATTGGAGTGAAGTTGGAAATAAGGTCCATCTGGTGATTCTCAATTCCAAGCTTGATGATCAAATCCAGGTCCAGTTCTGCAATACAAACAGCTTGTTCAGGTAACTCAAAAGCACTGCGTATTTTTGGATGTAATTCACCTGAAAATCCTAATTCTTTTCCATTCACCAAAATCTGCACACAGCGTCCCGGATGGCATGGCAACTCCCTGGATTTTTTCCACTCGATTCCTTCAATATGCAATGCCGAAAGAAAATGTTCTAAAACACCTTTCAGATCAAAAAAGTCATAGCTGCCCTCAGTTTCTTCCAGCCAGGATTGAGAATTCCGGAGGCCGCACATTAACAAAGACAAACGCTGCGGTTCCTCCGGAAGTTTTTTGCCTTTTTGAGGATGAAAAACACTGCCAACTTCAAACATGACAACTTTATCTAAAAATCGCAAATTCGCATGAGCCGTATGTAATGCTCCCGGCAAAAGCGAACGACGAAGGTGGCTTCGTTCTTGAGTAAGTGGATTTTTTAATGGTACAAATTTAGCAAAATCAACATCATTTTCAAGACGCAAACGGGCCTCATCCATCGGATCCATCATGGAATAAGTAATTATTTCGTCCATTCCAGAAGCCACTAGAATATCCCGGACACGTTCTGTGCCTTCAAGTTTTTGGTTGCTGTGCTGCGGTGGGAGTTCGTCATCGAGCAGTGTTGAAGGCAGATTTTCGTAGCCGTAAATTCTGATTATTTCTTCAACCAGGTCTGCAGGAATTCGGATATCCATTCGATGGCTTGGAACTGTAATTTTTAAAATGTTTTTCCCTGAAACCTTAAATTCCAGTGAATTTAAAATTTCTGAAATTTGATCAGCAGAAATTTTTATTCCCAGCAGGCGTTCAACATAAAACGGATCCAGTTCCAGTGAAACGGTTTCTTTAGGTCGAGGATAGAGGTCTCCGGCAATCTTCTCAAGAGTTCCGGAACCATTTTCAACCATCAAAAGTGCGGCACGCAATGCAGCCTGCAATGTTCCTTCAGGATCAATTTGTTTGCCGAAGCGTTCACTTGCTTCAGTTCTTAATTTGAGAACCTGCGAAGTACGTCTGTTGTTAAGAAATTCAAAATTTGCTGATTCCAGCAGAACATTTGTTGTTGTTTCAGTAACTTCTGAATCACCGCCACCCATAACTCCTGCAATTGCAATTAGTCCTGCAGAATCTGTGATCATCAGCATTTCTGAATCCAATTTCCGTTCAACATCATCCAGGGTGAGAAGTGTTTCACCTTTATTTGCACGCCGCACGATTATTTTTGGTGTATCTCCGTTTGCCCGTTCAATCAGTTTGTCGTAATCAAAGGCGTGCAGCGGTTGACCCAATTCCAGCATTACGTAGTTGGTTATGTCAACAATATTGTTGATAGGACGCATTCCAATCCGCAACAAACGTTGCTGCATCCAAAACGGCGAAGGTCCGATTTTTACATTCCGGATTAACAGGGCCGTATAACGCGGACAAATATCCGGATCCTTAATTTCCAGTTCAACAAACGGAGGTTGTTCCAGAACTTCTATTCTTGAAAGATCCGGCAGCACACTTTTGTCTAATTTCTGACCGGTAAGCGCTGCAATTTCACGTGCTACTCCAAGCATAGAAAGGAGGTGGCTGAAACCGCCTTTTATATCGAAATGCAGGATAGTGTCGCCTAAAAAATCCTGCAGCAATGTGCCAACCGGTGAATCATCAGGAAGAATCAAAATTCCTTCATGTTCTTCACTGAGTCCAAGTTCCAGTTCTGAGCAAAGCATTCCTTCAGAAGCAATACCGCGAATTTTAGCAGGTTTAAGTTTTTTTAACGGACGATCTTCGTGGTAGGCATCAATCANCATTGCCCCGGTCAGGGCAAGTGCAACTTTAGGAGCAGGTTCCGGAANTGAATTTCCCATTTCACGGATGTTTGGCGCACCTGTAACAAGTGTAATTGGTTTGTCTGCGCCAAATTCAACATCCACTAAATGCAGGGCATCGGCATTTGGGTGCTTCCGGATTTTCTTAATTTGACCTACNACACAATATTCCCCCCAGTTTTCTCCTATTTTTTCTATTGTTTCAACCTCAAGTCCTGCTGTAGTTAAGCGCTCTGCCAAATCATCCGGAGACTGATTCAGTTCTACAAAATCCTGCAGCCAACTCAGGGGTGTTTGCAATGCCATAAAATAATCCTAGTATTCGTGTTGAGGTGAAACGACGAGGGCAAAATGTAGAAAAAATTATTTAATTCGACGATCAAAGATGCGTTGAATATCAGCGTTGTATTATCAAGAGAAATGGGGGGAAATGCAAGTCAGATCAGTAAATGATACTTATTTGCATTTTAATCGAAGCGCCCGGAATTGTGCAGCATTGTAAGCCCAATAATCCTTAGATCTTATTTTTTTTAGGGGTATTCCTTTTTGTTTGAGATCGTTGAGGTGTTTCTTTTCACCACGACTGAGCGGTAAATTTGTATGTAACTTTGACCAGATATTTCGATTTAAAAATGCCTGATGCTCAAGAGTCATATCCCTGTTGTTTTTCAAANGTCTGATCTTATTTTCTACTTCGTTACGGCACTTGGCCNTACTGTACTCTTTCATGAATAGCCGGTCGGTGGCATATTCTTGTGCCTCAACAGAACTGATTCCAATCCATAAAANTATTAATACTGCGGCTGGTTTCCTGAAAGGAAAAATGATTTCAAAAGTTTCNTCTATTCTTTCTTTGAAANGACTTANTTGGCTGTACATGAATTATTCTTTTGTTTATTACTCAAGTTTTTTGCAAAAACTGCCGATGTATAGAACAGATTGGAGAGTAGCTTCAACTGCTCTACCTGGTTCAAGCAAATTTAACACCTAGAGCTACAATATTTTGCAAATCTATAGAGACATTTCTCTAAGGTACGCACAGGCATAATGATTTATTTCACAAACCGGCATTTGAGAATGGGGAAGAAATGACACAAACAGAAGAAAAAATAGAAAATTTTGCCAATTCAGTTGGCGTGGATCTTAGTCATCAATTTGAGAAACAGGTTTCCAGAACCATCAAGGAATTGATGGANTCATTGGAAAGCCGCTTGATTGACGACAATACAAAAGTTGACTATGCTACTCATGTTTTTGCAAAAGCTCTGGACGATATGGTTGATTACCTGGAGACCCCAAAACTGCTCAACTGAGAATCGGTTGGCTTTTTGGTTTTAGCTGGCCTGACTTGATTAATAAAAGATATTGAAAAGTCAGCCTTTTGGAATTCTATTATTGAAATATCCGGTTAAGTCATCGATTCTTTCTGCTTCTTTCGAACATATTCCAAATTCCTGATTACTCCAGGCATATGAGGGTGAATCCTCAGTCCTGCTTCCAGTACCGTGATGGCTCCGGACCAGTCCTCCAATGCCATCCGTATCAGTCCCTGTCCGGAAAGTGCTCCAAAGTGCCTCGTTCCAGTTTCAGAGTTCGTAGAATATCTTCCTCAGATTCCTTGAAACGCCCCATCAGATAGAGCACCGTGGCTCGTTTATTCCATCCTTCCGCAAATTCTGGTTCTATTTCAGTTAACTGGTTGAAATGACCCAATGCCTTTCCTAATTGTTGATTATTCATTGCTTCAATACCCAGAAACATTGAACTCTGAGCCCTTGGATTCCGATGCTCCATCCAGATTTTCCAGATTTGGATTTCGACTGATGAAGCTTTATGGAAACTTACAGAAGCCTTAAGATTCTTGAAAAGCAAATCAAGCCTTGGATCATTCTGATCTGCCATTATTGGCGATCCCATAACCAGCAAGACGGTGGTCAGGGGAATGCAGAAGATGGAATTAAAAAGGAATCGATTCATGCTGTGTACGGATTTGATATTATTCTTTGACATCTTACTAAGTCGTCATGACAAAGCAAGTAGTAACATGATTTGGTATTTTTTCCAAGAGTGGTGACTGTAGCATGAGTGGCAAGCTGAGTGTGATTTAAGCCTCATAATCACTTTAATCTTTTGAGAAGCCTCAGAAGCAGGCGAAACAAAATATATGGAGAAACATAACGTGAAATCAATTGGAACAATCTCAGAAAATTGTATGCCAGCCGTTTGTTTCTGTATAGTTTTGTCAGCAGCCAGAATAACAATAAAAATAATGCAATGTAAATTAAGTATTTCACAATTAATCCTGGATAATTGAGACAAGCCGGTTGAGAGATTCCGGAAAAAAAGTAAAGATATTATTATCAAGATAATAACCTTTGAAAATAATTTATTCAAGAATCATCACTGCTGAAAGTTGAAAGACGCAAGAGCAATATGCCAATTATTTTTATTTTCCGCTAACAGTTACAAATGGAGCGAAGTTATTGGGACTAAGCAGGAAAACCTTTTCAGCTTCTATTAAACAGGAAGTCTTGTATTAGCCCGGAAACCAAGACTCGAAATTTCGCAATTGGTGAAATTGTTGGACTGCATGCCAAAGAGGGTTTGATTGACCTTGAAACGAAGCGCATTAACTGGGATAATTATAACCCGATTGGCCGCCTGTATGCGAACCAATATATCAGGACACATGATCGGGTTTCAATGAGCATTCCTTCATCAGAAGATATAATCAGTGGAAAATTTAAAAATTTTACCGAAGAGAAATAACGTGACTGAGCTAATAAGTGAAGATTCCAAAGGGGTCTATGTCATATCTGCGACGCCATTTGATGATACCGGTATCATTGATTACGACAGTGCCGATAGTTTAGTTGAATATTATATCGACAAGAAAGTCTCCGGAATGACAATCTTGGGAATGATGGGAGAAGCGGTCAAAATGTCGGTTGATGAGGCCCAAACCTTCATAACTTATATGATTAAGCGGGTTAACGGTCGGGTACCTGTCATAGTTGGCATTTCTGATCCAGGGACGAATAATCTGGCTGATATTGCTAAGGGCAGCATGGACTCTGGAGCTGCAGGTGTGATGATTGCCCCTGTTTCCAACTTGAAGACAGAAGAAGCCATTTATAATTATTTCTGCCAGGTGAAGCATTGGGGCCGGATATTCCGGTTTGCTATCAGGACTACCCACAAACGACCAATGTATATATTTCCCCCGATTGTTTTAACAGACTTGTTCGTGATTTTGATCAACTGGTGATGTTCAAACATGAAGATTGCCCCGGTCTCGGCAAGCTAACAAGCATCAGAAATGCCCCTGACAGAGAGGACAATCTACGCAGGGTTTCAATTTTGGTTGGAAACGGCGGTTTGTATCTGCCAGAAGAACTGGGCCGGGGCGCAGATGGGGCAATGACAGGGTTTGCCTTCCCTGAGATGTTGGTTGAAGCGATTGATCTCCACAGAGCCGGTCAGATCAGCGAGTCACAGGATATATTTGATCTGTACCTTCCCGTCGTCCGTTATGAACAACAGATTGGTTATGGTCTTGCGGCAAGGAAAGAAATTTTGCGTCGGCGCGGTGCAATCGCCAATTCATCAACCCGTGCGCCGGGACCGAAAATGACAGCCGTCGATCATGAGGAACTGACTGGATTGTTAGCCCGCCTTGATACACGCTTGAAAGCAATTGGTCGTAGCCTGTAAGGAGAACGTTATGAGTAAATTCGATTTGATAATTCGCGGAGGGACGGTCGCAACAGCCAGTGATACCTTCAAGACTGATGTAGGTGTTCGTGCGGGAAAAATAGTAGCTTTGGGTCATGACCTTGGTAAGGCTGAACGGACGATTGAGGCAGAGGGCCAGTTGGTATTGCCCGGTGGTATCGAGGCGCACTGTCATATTGAGCAAGAATCATCGACTAGGATCATGACTGCCGATGACTTCTATTCTGGCAGTGTCTCGGCGGCATTTGGTGGAAACACAACTTTCATTCCTTTTGCTGCTCAGCATCGAGGCCAAAATCTTCGGGATGTCATCAAGACCGCCCATGACCGGGCCGGGCCAAAATCTGTAATTGATTATGCTTTCCATTTGATCATCTCCGACCCTACTGAAAATGTACTGTGGCAGGAACTGCCCGCCTTGATTATGGAGGGCTATTCTTCATTCAAAGTTTACATGACCTATGAAATGCTGAAAATTAATGATCATCAGATGTTGGATGTACTCTCCATTGCACGTCAACACGGAGCAATGACCATGGTCCATGCGGAAAACAATGATGTCATCAACTGGCTTTCAGAGCGGTTGTTGAACGGAGGTTATGTCGCTCCCAAATATCATGCTGTCAGCCATAACTCGATTGCCGAAAGCGAAGCCTCTCGCCGCGCAATTGATCTGGCGCGACTGACGATGCTAAGTTGTTGATTGTACACGTCTCGGCACCGGAAGCTGCCAATGCCATTCTCAAAGCCCGAAATCAGGGGTTACCGATATACGGTGAAACCTGCCCGCAATATCTATTTCTGACAGCCGACGACCTCGACCGCGAGGGCATGGAAGGGGCCAAGTTCTGCTGTTCGCCTCCCCCACGGGACAAAGCCGGGCAGGATGCGATCTGGCTCGGCTTAACCAACGATACGTTTCAGGTGTTCTCTTCTGATCATGCCCCTTACCGCTATGATGAGACCGGCAAATTCAATGCCGGTCCGAACCCCACGTTTAAGAAAATCGCTAACGGAGTACCCGGTATTGAAACCCGTATGCCATTACTATTCTCCGAAGGCGTCAGAAAAGGACGCTTGTCATTGAACCAGTTTGTGGCACTGACATCGACCAATGCAGCTAAAATCTACGGCCTGCATCCGCGCAAAGGAACGATTGCAATAGGGAGTGATGCCGACATCGCGATCTGGGATCCCAATTGGGAACGAGTTATTTCTACGGCGATCCTGCATGATAATATGGATTACACCCCATATGATGGAATGGAGATTACCGGCTGGCCCAGAACGGTTATTAATCAAGGACGGGTAGTAGTTTATAATGAAACACTTCAGGTTGAGCGTGGCTCTGGCAGTTTCCTTGAGCGTGAACCCGAAGATGTTGCCCCGTTGGGGGATGATGCCTTGTTAAGTCACACCCGCACTTTTGAAGCTAAATTGTTATAAGGACCAATAAGCATGCTGATCGCAGCGATTAATCCTAATTCGAATCAGGCCNTTACCGATGGCATGGTTGAGGCGCTAAAACTTTTTTTAGTCGCTGGAAACCCCAAGATTGAATGCATTACTCTGGAGGAGGGGCCGTTTGGTATTGAGAGCCAGGCCGATGTAGATTCAGTCGCCTTGCCGCTGATGCGAATGGTTAAACAACGCAGTGACGTGGATGCGTTTATCATTGCTTGTTATTCTGATCCGGGCCTTCATGTCTGCCGAGAGGCGACTGACAAACCGGTATTTGGCATTCAGGAATGTGGAATACTGACAGCTCTTTCGCAAGGTGACCGATTTGGCGTCATTGCCATTGCCGATGTGTCGATCAAACGGCACTTGCGATATATTCGTCAAATGGGGGTCACTGAGCGAATGGCGAATGAACGGGCGGTTAATCTGTCGGTTCATGAAAGCGCAACCGGATCACAAACCTTTACCAGGCTCTGCGAAGTCGGTATGGAACTACGTGATCTGGATGGCGCAGAAACGATCATTCTTGGCTGCGCTGGAATGGCAACTCACCGTGCACCATTGGCAGAATATCTAGGCATACCCGTGATTGATCCTGTTCAAGCGGCAACTTCTATGGCGATCGGCGCTGTGTTACTTAACAGTAACTAAAATTCAACGTTATGCGACGAGGGAGCCTTCTNCANTTAGGAATAAAGTTATTGATATTACAANATAAATCTTTTATTATATTTAAATATACCCCACATTTATACCCCCAAATAACTTGCTCAATAGAATTTTTCATACT
>JGI24817J26689_1000057_pt1 | contig 21742 bp, 16 predicted proteins | sample METZYME_3_300m_FD_26689 | JGI IMG/M metagenome (IMG submission 26689) | reverse complement strand
CTTGAAGAGCTTGAAGAGCTTGAAGAGCTTTAAGAACACGAAACTGACGAGTAGTTTACGATTTTAACTTCAAAGCTAAAGGTTAAGACCTAAATTTAGCCTTTGGCACTTTAATTTATCAGTTGGGTACTGTCTCGGCCCCACTACCTCCAGATCTTTGATCGCCCTCTCCATACCAGGAATATCAATGCTGTCTTCTGAAAATAAATCTGAAAAAACCAGGGTTTTTGAGCGTACAAAAAAAATGCGTCCGCAAACTGTTGATCTTGGAGAATTACTTCCACATGACAAGATGGCAGAGCAAGCTGTACTGGGTGCAATAATTATTCAGAACTCAATCCTGCTGCAAATTCTAGATATCCTCACCACAGACGACTTTTTTTCTCCCGCCAATCATTATATTTTTGCTGCCATGCAGGAAATGACTGCACAGGAACCTCCTGTTCCCATAGATGAATTAACTCTGCTGAGTCATTTGAAATCCAAGCATCTACTCGAACAAACTGGCGGAGTAGATTATTTGAATGAACTGTCACAAAATACTCCTGTGCCGAAAATGCTGAGTTTTATGCCCGTATTGTTCGGGAGAAGGGGCAACTTAGGGATATTATCTTAACTGCTCATGAAGTTGCAAAACGAGGTCAAGAGGAAAATGCGGAAAACATTTCTGACTTTATTGCAGAGGCAACCGATCGATTACAGTCTATCGATTCACGTACTCGACTTAAAAGTTATTCTCATCTCAAAGAAGTTCTTGCCACAAATTTTGAAGAGTTGGAGAGAATTTCTGAATCTCCAGAAAATGTAACTGGAGTTCCAACTGGTTTTACTGAGTTAGATGATTTAACGCGTGGTTTGCAAAAGGGAGATTTGATCATTCTTGCAGCTCGACCTTCAATGGGTAAAACAGCTCTTGCCATTAATATGGCACTTTATGCTTCAGGTCATGCTAATATTCCATCACTTATTTTTAGCTTGGAAATGCCAAAGGAACACATTGCCATGCGCCTGATTTGCAGTGAAGCAAAAGTAAATAATAAAAAATTGCTGGTTGGTGATCTTGATCAGGAGGACTGGGATAAACTGATGGAAGGGACTACTCGTATGATGGAAGCACCTTTGCTGATAGATGACAGGTCCGCAGTAACTCCGAACTATATAAGAAAAGTGATTCGGCAGGCAAAAAAAGAATTTCCTGCACTGGGACTTGTTATTGTTGATTACGTGCAACTGATGCAGAGTAATATACGGAATCCTTCGCGGGAACAGGAAATATCAGAAATTTCACGAACTATGAAAGCCATGGCCAAAGAATTTTCGCTGCCGATGGTTGTTCTTTCCCAGTTGAACCGAGGCTTGGAAAGACGTACAGAAAAACGTCCAATGATGGCCGATTTGAGAGAGTCTGGTGCATTGGAACAAGATGCAGACCTAATTGTTTTTATTTATCGTGATGAGGTCTACAACGAAGATACTGAGGACAAGGGTATTGCTGAAATAAGCATTGCAAAACATCGAAATGGTGAAATTGGTATGAAACGACTGGCATTTATTGGACAGTACACAAAATTTGCCAATTTGGCTTTGGGTGGCGGAGGCTCGTCAACATAGCAGGTAATATAAAAATCAATTCTTAATTTAGACCTGCTGGATTAGATGTTAATAATCATGAACATTTATGAATTTCAGATTCTTGATAATGTTGGGTAATTTTACTCAATTATAATCGTGTGAGTTTAACTTCAGACACAGGTTTCCCGGAAAAAACACTCTGATGCAAAACGTAGAAGAACTGCAGCAATATGTTGACAGTCTGACGAAAGAGTTGGTATTGACCAGTCAGACAGTTGTAGCAGCTCCGGGATGTCTTCCTGCACCATGTTTTCCTGAAATTATTATGAAAGTTTTGGGGGTGGTGACAGAACATGAATGGGAAGACCTGACAGATCGTGCCAGGAATTACCTGAAATGGATTACGGTCAAAGCAGAAGCCATCGATGAACTTGCCCCAAGGCCTATGCATACAACCACGCGCGGCTTTGAGTTGTTGGCAATCGATAGAGATGGAAATAGTTTTGGTGAAATAGTAGAGCGTTCACAAGAATTGGGAATACCTTCTGTTCTTGTCCGCTTTGCTTCACTGATTGCTACTTTTCTGACCGTTCGCCTTCTCCGTCAACAAATGGAGCGCGATCGTGAAGTCATGCCCTCGCTTACATTCTCACAAAATGTTGATGCTAATTATCTTAATTATCCTCGTACTCTTAAAACTCTACTGGAGTTGTTTCCAGAATATAAGGAAATGTTTTATTTTGAAATCAACGAAGAAATCACTGAAGACTACTTAACAACCATTCGTGCGCTTGCGGATGACCTGGGTATTCGCTTAGCTCTGGATGATACAAATAAAATGAATATTAATGTACATCATCAATTGCTGGATTTAGCAGACTGGATCAAGATTGATTTTGAAGCGACTGCAAACCTGGAGGAGCAGTTGTTGTCAGGTTACGGAGAAAAAATTATTTTGCATTTTGAAGAATATGCACATGGTGCACGATCTCCGGTCATTGTTTTTGAAGGGCTTTCAGAAACTTCTCCATTAAAAGTATTTCTTGAACAGCGTTGGAAACAAATCGACACAGTGCTTTATTTCCAAAGCAGGGAACGTACACCGGTTCCGCCATGGAATAAATATTTTGGTTTGATTCAGGATTATCATGATGACAAGTATGGTCTCTTTTACAAAGGCTTGATCGATGAGCAGTAATCAATTTCCTGAGAATTATTTGTGGTACATATTTTCGTTTCTGCTGGTAAGTTTTGGAACAGTCTTATTCGCCGGATGCAATTCTTCTGATTCACCGACTAAAAACAACACTGGTCCTTCAGTCGTTTCCGGAACTGTTTTTGAGTCACCGCTGGAATTTGATGCAGGAGAAAATCCTCTTGGTATTACCTTTGCGGATTTCAATGATGACAACAAAACAGATTATATTGTAGCCAGTTCCCGGAAGCAAAACGGGATTTCAACGACTGAAGACGGAACCTTAACTCTCTTTCAAAAAAACTCGTCATCCAGCAGCCGCTTCCCCTTTACATCCAGTACCATCACTCCTGCTACCGCAGAATGGAGGCAGGATGTTATTTCAGCAGATTTCAATGGAGACAACAAAACTGATTTGGTGGTCACGCATACTGGTGAGGACAAAATTAAATTATTGCGAAATGACGGTAGTGCAAATTTTACTGATAACGGTAGTGTTACTGTTGGAGATGTGCCGATCAATCTCATTTCTGGAGATTGGAACAGTGACAATCAAACTGATCTGGCTGTTGTAAATCGCGATAACAGCAGTGTTTCAATCCTGCAAAACAGTAGTGGTGTTTTTTCGGTTTCCCAAACTCTGTCTGTCAGTACGCATCCAATTCAGATTGCAGGAGGTGATTGGGATAGTGACAATGATACCGATCTGGCTGTTTTATTGAGAGACAATACCCTTGTTCAAATCTGGCTCAACGGCGGAACTGGAACTTTCAGCAAACAAACTACCACCTACACAGTTGGAAGTCTGCCAATGGGCATGATATCCGGAGACTGGAACTGTGATGGGAAACAAGATCTGGCAGTGAGCAATTCTGGCGACAACACTCTTTCCTTGATTTATGGAAAGGGAACAGGAGAATTTGAAACACCTGTTACAATCAGTTCAGGACGAGGCCCGGGTCCATTGGCTGCAGCAGATTTTGATAATGACAGTAAAATGGATTTCGTGGTTGGACATCATTTTCTTGTCAGTACTAACGGAGTCTCTCTCCTCACTGGCGACTTTTCATTGACACTCAGCGACACATCTTCCAGCACTGGCTACGGTTCAGCAACATCCTTTGCTGCAACCACGGTAAAAGACGGTTCTGCACCTGCAGCAATTGTAATTTCAGATGTCGATAATGATTCAAAACTTGACATCCTAATTACACTACCTGTCAGTAAAAAATTAGCTGTGCTTTCCGGAAAACTTTATTCCGGAAATCTCTCCTGCCCCTGAAACTCAAAAAATCTGATTGACTGGAGTCTGTAACAGAGATACACTCTTAACGGTCTTTCTCCGTAAGTTGCTCAAAATTAAGGATTTCTTTTAGCCTGGTTTTTGTGTCAAGTTTGCAGGCAAAATATTGAAAAAATCGTTTTTTTGTAGAGAGATCTCAGTTCAATTCAGTTAAGTTCTCACTTGAGCAAAATTAGATCACCAATATAAAAAAATGCTGATTGCAGGTACATGGGGAGCCTTGTTGCTTTACATCATTAGTTGGATTTCAGGGCTTTTTTCTTCAAACCTTGTGCAACCTTCAGGTTCCAGGTTTCAGGTATGGACTGATGTAACAGGTATGCGCACGGCCTGGTTAATTCATACGGTAACTTTACTGGGATTGTTATGGACGAAAGCAGTCTGGCCTTCTACTTTTGTGAGTGATATCCTCAGCGTAGCAGCATGGGGGAGTATGGTTGGAGTACAGGCTTTCCCAGAGCGTCTGCCAAGTCTGGTCAACACTTCAATTGTTCGTTTTTTTGTAATCCTGCTGCTTGGTTTATCTCTCATTATTTCCCAAAGACAAATGCCGGAAGGCTCGTTGCTTTTAGAGCAAACCTGGTTTTATCATGTTTTGCTTGGATCACATATTATCATTCTCCTGGCAGGTGATATAATGTTGGGAGTTGCATGTGTGGCCAGCATCATTTTTCTTTATCAGGAGCACCATCTCAAAACTAAACTTATGTCATCATTAACGCTTCGTTTCCCTGCACTTGGCACTCTGGACCGTCTCAGTTGGCAGGGTATTTTGTGGGGTTTTCTGGCATTGAGTATTGGTCTCATGCTGGGAATATTAATTAATTCAGATGATCATTCACTTTTAGCCAATTTGCGTTTTGGCTCATCAGTCAGTGCCTGGTGCGTCTTTGCAACACTGTTGCTGTTTCGCCAACTGCATGCAGTTCGTTCACGCTGGATCACAATTTGGTGTGTCGTAGGATTTGTTTTGGCACTGATGTCATTGATTGTAGAAATGTTAAGATTGAACATTGCAGAGTAAACATCAATTTAATTACCATTAATTATCAAACATTAAGTCAGAAATTAGAAATCAGTTAATAATGAAACAGGTTCCTTACGAAAATAATTTGTTGGACTGCAATAAAAATTTACAGTTGGTTAAAAATGCAGTGAAAAAAAATTTGGGTGTATCTCTTCCTTTTTTATCAGACATTGCACACCACATGGTGACTCCTCACAACAATCAAACCCGATCACTGGTTCTGTTGCAAAGCGCAAGTCTCTTTGATGATCCGGATGATGATATCATAGACATCGGCAGTACTTTGGAATATCTGCATACTGCATCAGCCTTGCATCGAAACATTAAGGAACCGGAAAAAGCCAGACGTCACCTGCAGCAAGTACAAAAGTTATGGGGTAGTGAAGCAGGCATTTTATTGGGTGATTATCTACTGTCCATCTCTTTTCAAATTTTGGTAAAAGTGGGTAATTTNNATGTATTGGAATGCGTTTCNCTGGCTACCCAAAACATNGCACGAGGNCAGGTACTTGAAGTTTCGGAACCACCTCTTACTGCAACTCCAAAACACTGGCGCAGTGTTACACGAGACAAAATAGCAGGCTTGTTTGGTGCTGGTGCGCAAAGTGCTGCTTATTGGGGTAAGTCTTCTGAAGCAACAGCTTCAACATTGTTTGACTTTGGTATGCATGTGGGAATGGCAGTCCAGTTAAAAACTGAATTGGCGGCAGTTGAAGATGAAAAGCTTTTTCAGCAAAAATTAAAAAAACAGGATTTGTGGTCACCACTCTGCTTTTTGCTTCACGATTGTATGCCGCCAAATGAGTCCAGGGAATTGTCTGATAAATTGCTGAATGAATTTGATGTTCCGGAAATGTTCACAAAGCTGGGGTATCTGTTCAAAAAATATGAGGTGTCAGAAAAAGTTCACTCTGAAGCAGAGGTAGAATTGAGAGAAGCAAAAGAATGCCTCGAACGGCTGGAACTTGATTCTGCGCCACTTCAACCATTAACTCAATATTCCATGATTTGATATGCCGGATTCACTTTTAATTAAAATAGATGCGTCAATTGCAGAAATAAAACTTAACCGTCCTGACCAGGCAAATGCCCTCGATGAAGAATTATGGTTTGCGCTCGGAAACTGTTTTAATGAGTTAAACGAAAACGACGCAGTTAGGGTTTGCATTCTCCATGGAGCCGGCAATCATTTTACCTCAGGAATTGACCTTGGATTTTTACAGTCTATTGGCCGGGAAGTTGAGGAATATGAATGTGAAGGACGAAAGCGTGATTTTTTACGACAAAAAATATTAAAGCTTCAAGCAGCCTTTACTCAAATAGAACAGTGTAGTAAACCCGTGCTGGCAGCAGTTCACGGCGGATGCATTGGAGGTGGAATCGATTTGATCAGTGCTTGTGATATGCGTTATGCAACATCCAACGCAGTTTTCCAAATCAAAGAAATTGATCTTGGACTTACCGCGGATGTTGGTACTTTGCAGCGTCTGCCTCACTTAATTCCACAGGGAATAGTCCGGGAATTAGCTTATACAGCACGTAAGTTCTCCGGCAAAGAAGCCCGTGAATTAGGTTTAGTCAATCGCTGCTATGATGATCAGAAAACATTGATTTCCGCAGTCCGCAAAATTGCTGAGCAAATTGCGTCTAAATCCCCTTTGGCCTTGCGAGGAGTTAAGGAAATGCTGCTTCATTCCCGCGATCATTCTGTTGCAGACGGCCTGAAGTATGTGGCAACATGGAACTCAGCCATGCTGCTTTCAACTGATTTGGAAGAATCGGTTATGGCCATGATGGAAAAACGGCCTCCGGAATTCAAAGATTAACACCGGAAAACTTCTTAAATTTTATTGCACTATGATTCCCCGCCTCAGTCCCTCTGAAAGCACACCAAAATTTGTACAAAATTTTCTTGAGGTGTTAAGTAAGAGTGAATTTTCTGGAGATATTCATCACGATAACGGAGCCCGCCTCGTAACTGCAACAGACAACAGCATTTATCAGGTCTTACCGCAGGCAGTTGTTTTTCCAAAAAATTCCAGGGACATTCAGACTGTACTCAAAATTGCAGATCAGCAACGTTTTAGTAAAAGTATCAAAATCACTGCCCGCGGTGGAGGTACAGGTACCAACGGACAGTCGCTGACAGAAGGCATTGTGCTGGATTGTTCACGTTACATGAATCGAATTATTGAATCGAATTTCAAGGAAGGCTGGGTTTGTGTTGAGCCCGGGGTTGTGCTGGACCAGCTCAATGAACATCTTGCTCCAAACAAAGTCTTTTTTGCTCCCGATTTATCTCCAAGCAATAGAGCTACTTTGGGTGGGATGGTCAATACCGATGCTTGTGGAAAAGGTTCCCGCATTTACGGACGCACTAGCGATCATGTTTTAGAGTTAACCTGTGTTCTTTCCAATGGAGAAGTTTTAGAATCGGTACCGCTTGAACCGGAAGCACTGAGCGAATACAAAAAAAAGTCCGGAATTTCTGCAAACATTTTTAAGATCGTTGATCAAGTTGTTTCAGAGAAAACCAATCTTATTCAAGAAGTTTTTCCAAAAATGAGCCGCTTTATGACGGGATACAACCTGGCAAAAGTTTACNGAAATTCGNAAAANNNTTTCAATCTAAATTATTTGCTGTCTGGTTCAGAAGGAACATTGGCCGTTGTCAGCAAGGCTAAACTTCGTTTGACTCCNCTGCCGAAACACAAAAGTTTACTTGTTGTTAAATACGAAACTTTTGATGATGCACTTAGTGATGCAGAAATGNTGCTTAAGTCTGATCCGGCTGCAATAGAAACTATTGACGAAAAAATACTGAGCTTGGCAAAAGAAGATGAAATATATCTCAAAATCAAAGATTTTGTTGCAGACGAAAAAGGAAAGTCCGGAAGAAAAAAACGCCCAACACGGACAATTAACCTGGTTGAATTTTGCGGCAGCAACAAAAATCATCTGGAAAAACAGGTTACGGCACTTTGCAAAACCATTGATGCCACGAACAATAAATCCGGAAAAGCAACTGGTTATTACCGGACCGTTGATCCACAGGAAATTAGTAATTTATGGAGTTTGCGAAAAAAAGGTGTTGGTCTCTTAGGCAATACAAAAGGTGAGAGGAAGCCGCTTCCGTTTGTGGAAGATACTGCAGTTCCACCGGAAAACCTGGCTGATTACATACGGGAGTTCCGGACACTGCTCGAATCGTATGGTTTGGAGTACGCCATGTTTGGTCATGTGGATGTTGGGTGTTTGCATGTGCGTCCGGCTTTGGATTTGAAGAATCCGGAAGAAGAAAGTTGGATCAGGGAACTTTCTGATAAAGTAGTTGAACTTGTGAAAAAATATGATGGTGTTATGTGGGGCGAGCACGGACGCGGTTTCCGCAGTGAATACACAGCAGAATTTTTTGGCGAAGAACTCCATCAGGATTTGCGCCGCATCAAGGAAGCGTTTGATCCAAATAATCGGCTTAATCCAGGAAAAATTGTAACACCACTTTCTCATGATGACAAAGTGGTACCGATTGAGGGGCCCCTCCGCGGACACAAAGACCGTCAAATTACTCCGGGATTACTAAAGGAATATGAGTCTGCAATCAACTGTAACGGTAACGGTGCATGCTTCGATTACTCACCTGAAAACGTGATGTGTCCGTCTTCAAGAATTACCCGTGATCGTCTTCATTCTCCACAGGGAAGAGCAGGAATGATGCGAGAATGGTTACGCTTGCTTTCTGTGAATCAAAAGTCAGGAGTTTCAGGAAAAAAGCCTCTCGGTTTTCTGTATAATTTGCTCAATAAAATTCAGAATTCATGGCGTAAAAAACAGGGTGAGTACGATTTTTCACACGAAGTTTATGAGTCAATGGCAGGTTGTTTAGCCTGCAAAGCATGTGCTACTCAGTGTCCGGTGCATGTTGATGTTCCAGAATTCCGCTCAAAATTTCTTGACCTTTATCATGGACGTTATTTGCGTCCACTCAAAGATTATTTGGTTGGCTCAACTGAGAGCTTCGGACGTTTATTTTCCCAAATGCCGTTGCTGGCAAACGCATTACTCAGTTGGCCGCTGAGCCGTATGTTGCTGAAAAATCTAATTGGTTTAAGAGATTTGCCGGAATACAGTCCAGAATCTGTCAGGAGGCTCCTGCAGAAGGCTGATGCCCCCGCATTTGACGTGGACGAGTTAATTTTGCGCACGCCGGAAGAATTGGAGCGTAGTGTGATTCTGCTGCAGGATGCTTTTACTTCGTTTTATGAATCCCAAGTTGTTATGGATTTTTATGAACTGTTGAAACAACTAGACTATACAGTATACGTTGCCCCGTTTAGTCCAAACGGAAAACCACTGCATGTTAAAGGCTTTCTGAAACAATTCCGTAAAGTTGTAGAGAAAAACACAAATTGGCTGTCGTATGCAGCTCGATGCGGAATTCCTCTTGTCGGTCTTGATCCAAGTGTGGTACTAACATATCGTGATGAATATTTGAAAATTCTCGGAGAAAATAAGTTGCCGTTTGAGGTTCTGCTGCCGCAAGAATTCTTAGTAAAAAAATCAAAAAAACTTCCTGGACATGTAGTTTCAATAAGTAAAAAAATACCAGAATATCAGTTGTTAGGACATTGTACCGAAAAAACTGGAGGACAGCTTTCACAGGAATTATGGCAGGATGTTTTTGAGGCATTTGGTTTGTCATTGGAGTTGATTCCGGCAGGTTGTTGCGGCATGGCTGGAACATACGGACACGAAACTGATCATTTTGAAGAATCACGTGGAATTTACAATTTAAGCTGGAGCAAAAAGATTCCGGAGGATCCATTATTACGACAGAACATTTTGGCAAGCGGTTTTTCCTGCCGCAGCCAGGTGAAGCGTTTTGAAGGTTTTCGACCACTGCATCCGTTACAGGCACTTTTAAGAGAAATTATCTCGGTAAATTCATTTCAAAATGAATAACTTATTTTTACATCCAGATCCAAAAAATTAAATGGAAGAAATTAACTTTGAAGACTTTTTACGGGTTCAGATCAGGACTGGAACTATTCTGGAAGCAACTCTCAATACAAAGGCACGAAATCCTGCCTACATCCTGCGCATAGATTTTGGTCCACTGGGGATTAAAACAAGTTCTGCNCAAATTACTGAAAATTACCAACCAGATGAATTAGTAGGCCTGCAAATATCGGCAGTGTTGAATTTTCNNGCCAAACGTGTTGCCGGNTTTAAATCTGAGGTGCTGGTACTTGGAGCNTATTCTGAAGAAAAAGGAGTGNTGCTGCTGACACCAACTGATTCTGTGGAAAATGNTTCCCTTGTGGGCTGAGTTGNTTCAGCATTTAGTTCTGCATCACTATGGATTTTGCTGATGAATTTATCTTTAGCTTTCCAAAGCTCGTTCAGGCAGTTCCTGACTGCNAATGAACCTCCTTTTGCACGGATTGTTTCCAGTGACGGTACCACTCCTTCTCCAAGCTTCAAGGATTCAATTCTAACCACAATTTTGTGGACCCTGCCAAACAGCAAATCAGAAAAATTAGGAGAGGAGTGACCGGGATATACCAGTGTGACATTGAGTATGGATGTAATTTCGTCGCCTAAACTACTCAAAACTGTGTGTATTCCACCAGCCCTAGGTTTGAGTAAATTAATGAAGGATGACTTGGTTCTGGAGTGTTTTTCCGGAGTGAAGCGAGTGCCTTCTGCATAATTCAAAATAGTCACTGGATGTCCCCGTAATTTCTCACAGGAAAGTTTAGCGGTTTCCAAATCTTTGCCACGCAATTCCGGATGACTTTTTAGAGTTTCTTTGGAATAACGCTTCATAGTTGGATATTCCAGAGCCCAGAGCGCCTGACCCAGGAAAGGAATCCACAGCAGTTGCTGCTTAATAAAGAAGAGCAAAAATGGAATTTGTTTTAAAAAAATTCCCTGTGCAACTGGAATATCAAGTAGTGAAAGATGATTGCTGATAACCAGATATGTACCATCTGTTCTCAAATTAACCAGGCCTTCAATGTCCCATTCAAGATGATAAAATACTTTCAAAAGGAAATTGTTTGTGATAATAAAACCTCCGGAAATCCAGTAAGAAAATCTGCCCCAAAAACGACGCCAACCCGACAGCGGAATCACAAATTTAATTGGAGCGCATAGGCTGACAAGAGTTCCGTGGAACGATGTATTAAGAACGAACAAAAAAACAAAAATTGGAATCCTTAACAAATTTGTCAATAGCTTTACCATCTGTAGATTGAAATAGCTGGTATATTAAAGTTGTGTTTTCAGGACTTTGTTTTTAAACAAAACACCGATTGATGGTGACTGAAAATCAAGAGAAAATCAAGTTTCTGAATTGTAAACAAGGTAGTGAGGGCTAGTTTGTTTTACTGACAAAGCGCAGGATTTCCGTTAATCCCATTGGTGGAAACAACCAGTAATCCGGAAGATATCCGGAAGGAGAAACTGGTTCCAAGTGATGATTCAAGTGGATCCTGTGGCTGAATGACAGCATGATGCGGGAATGCTTCAGCTGAAAAATTGGACCGGAAGTATTTTTGGGGAAGGGCCCCGTATTTGTTCCAATCAGAATTCCATCCGGAATTTGTTTGGTTAAGGCAGACAGAAACTGACAGCCGTTTCCACAATGCTGGTTGGCCAGAACTATCAGGCGAGTGTTCATCCTGGGTGCATCTTTTTTCCCGTTGAAAATGAACTTGGTTTCCACCCATTTTTCAGTAATTTCTTTTTCCCTGAAATGAAATATGAGGGCCTTTAACTGCTGGAGTTTTTGTTCCAGTTGATCTTTTCCTACCAACAAACGTGCAGTGGAATGATGCAGATTCCATTGAACTCGATTCAGCAGTCCTTTTAAAATAGGGATTGTTTGCCTTTCCCGTACAATCACATTTTTCCAATGATTACTGGTAAATTCCTTGAGCCACTTTTCAATAAAGGCAAAACTGCCGTTCGCGTTACCCCGTACATCAATAATCAGTGTGGGGGTATTCTGTAGTTTTCTGCCAAGTTTATGGAATTGCTTGACTGCAATCTCTTCGGGGTTGCCGTCCCTGTACCAGCGAATGTATGGTGTCCTCCCACCTTTAAATTCAAATACAGGCATTTCCTGTCTATTTAGTTCTGCTGCTGGAAAAATGAGCGGAAGCATGATTTCTTGTTTCTCACCGGAATCATTTTCAAATGCACAATCCAGAGGTTGAAGCTGGTGATTTGCCTGTTGCCCTAACATAAAAAGTTTTTCAGTCTGCCTTTCCGGTAAGATGGGGAAGAACACCTCCATAGTTGTTTTGCAGTCGATAAACCAGTGATTAACAATTTTATTTGGGTGCTTCAAAGAGGGCAAAACACTGAAGCGTTTCTGTTGTTGTGCCATACGGATTCCTGTGTAAAATGCCACTTTTGGTTCAATCCGCTGAACGTAATGCCGTTTTTTTAAGAACAGATCTGCCTGTATATTAGAATCTTCTGTAAACTCCAAAGTTTTTATCAGTTGTTCTTGAAAATGGTGTGTCAGTACAGGATTTATATCTGGCAATAAGTGGTCTTCTAAGTTCTTAAAGGCCGATTTCCAGCTGACACCTTTCTGCTCAAGAATGGGATAACGGACATAGTTTTCTTGCAGCAGGCGTTCTGCCTGCACTAAATCTTCCTGAATTTGTTTGTCTGAAAGAAACAAGGGGCCGCTTCCGGAAAAGTCAAGAGAATCAACCGTTTCAAACCCCCTGCTAACTCCTGCAAGGAAAAAAGTAAAAAGTATGACAAAGAGGCATAACCTCATAAATAGTTGAAGCAAAAAGAGTCTATAATTTGCCACACGTATTTCAGCTTTTCTTAAAGTCTTAACAAGATCCATTTTATATTTGTTGCAAATAATAACTGAAGAGCACCAGCCATTCGGAAAAATCGAGGCTTTCCGGTCGGCGGAGACCATACTTTTCACGAAGTGAATTTTGACAGTTTTGAAACCATTCCGGGAAATGCCGGCGAATCCCATTCAGCAAGGTTTTACGGCGCTGCTGAAACAGAAGATGACTCCACTTGAGAAACTGTTTTTCTTCTTCGTGTGTGAGACTGGAACTATGAGGTATAAGTTGGATTATTGCCGAATCAACTTTTGGTGCAGGACGAAAAGAGTCTGGAGAAATGATTTTTATAATATTCCTTTCAAAACCGAGGGCTCCAACCAGAGACAATGGCCCATAAATTTTTCCGGAGTCAGGTGATGCACAAATCCTTTCTGCTACCTCCAACTGTACCATTATTGTCAGTGACTGCCATGCTTTTCGAACGAAGAGCATCCGTAATAATAATGGAGTGGCAATATTGTATGGTAAATTTGCGACTACTTTTGCAGGTGCACTAACTATTTTAGCCAAATCTTCAGGAGATACTTTCATTATGTCCTGATCAATTAAAGTAAATCTTGCTTCGTGTTCAAATTGTTTTCTTAATTTTTCACACAATGCAGGATCAACTTCGATTGCAGTGACTTGAGCACCTCTTTCCAGCAATGAACGTGTCAGCATTCCACGACCGGGACCAATTTCCAGGATCGAATCCCCATTGTGAACATCTGCAGCCTCTACTATCGTTTCTGCTACGTTATTGTGGATAAGAAAATTTTGGCCCCATTTTTTTTTGGTCATTTGATGTGAATTGATTGAGCTTTGATATAAGCAGGAATAATGTTGCCGGTCTTGTAAATTGAGTGGATTACCTTTTAATCCTGGAGTTGTTTCATTCAAATTATATATCTGTATTTTAAAAGAGCTGCCAAATAAAAGCAAATTTCAGTTTACTAATCAAGATATTATTTTAAATAGAGCTTGACTTGATAGTAAAACTGAAATAGTCTCAACGTTACAATTTAGAATTCAATAATTTATTAATCTCCGATTCGCCAAAACCTAACGTGGTAGCCACGGTTTGGCGAACGATAGGGTAGGTTGGGAAACTGATCTGCCTCCCGGCTTTGGAAAGGAGAACCTCCATGATTGACCTTCACGGTCGCAATATTAATAAACTTCGTATTTCTCTCACAGAGGTCTGCAACATGGCCTGTACTTACTGTGTCACCAGCCTGAGTGATCACAGGCGTATACCTGATGAGTTGAGTGCAGATCAAATGTTGAGACTTGTCCGGATGCTTAAAGAACATGCCGGAATTGAAAAGGTGCGTCTGACTGGCGGCGAGCCTCTTCTTTACCCAAACTTGATTCCAGTGATTTCTGGTATTCGTGAAATGGGTATTGGCAACATCGGGATGACCACAAATGGTCAATTGCTGGCCAAAAAAGTTAAAGCTCTTGTTGAAGCAGGTCTCCAAAACGTTAACCTGAGTCTTGATTCCCTTGAGCCAGAAAAATTTAAACGTTTAGGTCGAGTTGGAAAACTACATAAAACACTGGAAGGAATTGAAGAATGTATGAAACTTGGACTGCGCGTCAAGGTCAACATGGTAGTAGTCAAGGGTGAAAATGAAGATGAAATCGTTAAAATGCTTGAATATGGTGTTAGACAGGGAGTTGAAATACGCTACCTCGAGTTGATGGCGATGGGACCGCTTTATAAAAAAGATGATTTTAAATTAGTGACAATGCATGAAATTCTGGAGCGAATTTCTACACGTTATACTGTGCAGCCTGTTTCAGCAGAAGTTGACTCAACTTCACTTCGTTATTGGGTCCCTGGTGGGTATTTTGGAATTATTCCAAACAACAGCGCACCTTTTTGTTCCACTTGTTCCCGTTTACGCCTGACTTCCAACGGCCAACTCATCGGTTGCCTGAGTAANCCTGCACCGCTCTCAATTCGTCATTTATTGGANCATCCAGATCCGCAAGAACCTCTCCAAAAACTTGTCCAAAAATCGATTTCCTACAAACAAGATGCAGCATTCACGGGTTCTGCTCTTGTCATGTCTCGTATCGGCGGTTAATCTGCGANATTTTCAAGTTGAGTAACACTTGCTATTTATGTAGTTTCCCTGTAAAAGTATTTGTAATACTTAGAGCAAGTATAGTTGCAATTCGCTAAGTTTTGATCCACATATCATCTGAGAGTTTCCCTATGCGTACATTTTTTCTGCAAACCACTGTGGTCATTCTGNCCATTAATGTGGTTTCGTTTTTTTATCTTCCTGAAGTTCTCTGGTCGATGGTTATTTTCGGGCCGCTAATTTTGCTCGGCCTGCATGACATAACTCAAAAATCTCACTCTATTCTGCGAAATTTTCCTGTGTTGGGACACATGCGTTTTTTACTGGAAGAGATTCGTCCTGAAATGTATCAGTATTTTGTGGAATCCGATACAAGCGGACGTCCTTTTAGTCGAGAACAGCGAAGCGTCGTTTACGCACGAGCAAAAAACACGCGCGATACAATTCCTTTTGGTACAGTCGAAAATGTATATGAAACCGGCTACGAATGGGTCAACCACTCTCTCAGTCCAAAAAAAATGGGGCATGCGGATGTGCGAGTCATGATTGGAGGCCCAGACTGCAAGCAACCATATTCGGCCAGCCTCCTCAATATATCAGCAATGAGCTTTGGTGCACTGAGCAAAAACGCTGTGATTGCACTCAATCAAGGAGCTAAGATCGGCGGTTTTGCACACAACACGGGAGAAGGAGGAATCAGCCCACATCATCTAATGGGTGGTGATTTGATTTGGCAGGTTGGAACCGGATATTTCGGTTGCCGTGACAAAGATGGCAAATTTTGTCCGGATACTTTTAGTGGAAATGCGCAGAAAGAACAAGTTAAGATGATCGAAATTAAGTTGTCGCAAGGCGCAAAACCAGGACATGGTGGTATCCTGCCTGCTGCCAAACTGACTCAGGAAATTGCTAAAATTCGGGATGTGCCGATGGGTAAGGATGTGGATTCTCCTCCCGGACACACTGTCTTCACAAATCCTCTTGAACTTATAGATTTCGTTACCCAACTCCGGGAATTATCCGGAGGCAAACCAATCGGTTTTAAGTTGTGTGTGGGAAAACGCAGGGAGTTTATTGCCATATGCAAAGCCATGCACGAAACAGGAATTGCCCCGGACTTTGTCACAGTTGATGGTGGAGAAGGCGGGACTGGTGCGGCTCCGATGGAATTTTCTAATCATATCGGAACTCCGCTTGTTGAGGGATTGATTTTTGTGCATAACGTTTTGGTTGGCTTTGATTTACGTAAAAAGGTTAAAATTATCAGCAGTGGAAAAATGACCTCCGGATTTGGACTGGTCAAGCGACTTGCTTTAGGTGCAGATCTTTGTAACTCAGCCAGAGCAATGATGATGGCGCTGGGCTGTATTCAGGCCCGTAAGTGTAACTCAAACCTTTGTCCGGTTGGTGTGACAACACAAAATCCCAGCTTGTTTGGTGCACTTGTTCCGGAAGAAAAAAGTCAGCGCGTCAATAATTATCATCGCAATACTGTGGATAGTGCCTGTCAAATCATGGGCGCAATGGGTCTGGAAAAAGCAGAAGAATTAAGACCATGGCACTTGATGCGCAGAATCGAGGCCTATGAAATAAGGAATTTTTCTGAAATCTACGAATACATCGAGACTGGCTCACTGCTCCAGAATACCAAGCCTGAAAGCTATGCACGTGCCTGTGATGCAGCACGTTCTGATAGTTTTACTGCAACAAATTAAGGAATGTGCACCCACTGAAAACTGTGAAATGCAGTACTGAAATAGATAACTGATAACCAAAAAAAATATGAAAGCATCTGATTTATTTGTAAAAGCGCTTGAAGAAGAGGGGGTGGAATATATTTTCGGCATTCCAGGTGAAGAGAATCTGGATTTGCTTAATTCACTCAAAGACTCGTCAATCAAGCTGATCCTGACTCGACACGAACAAGCAGCCGGTTTCATGGCAGCCACTTACGGAAGGCTCACCGGCAAGTCAGGAGTCGCCCTGTCCACTCTTGGACCGGGAGCCACGAATCTTGTGACTGCAGCAGCATATTCTCAGCTTGCAGCTATGCCGATGGTGATGATTACAGGACAAAAACCTGTCAAACACAGCAAGCAGGGTAAGTTCCAGATTCTTGATGTAGTCGAAATGATGCGCCCATTGACTAAATATACACATTCGATTGTGAGCGGAAACAACATTCCTTCAAGGATCCGGGAAGCTTTCAGGATTTCCCAGGAAGAACGTCCTGGAGCAGCACATTTAGAGTTGCCGGAAGATGTTGCCGGAGAGGAAGCTGAATCCCAGCCACTGCCGCGCAGCCGTGCTCGTCGCCCAGTAGCAGAAGGAAAAGCTATCAAGCAGGCAGTGGAAATGATTGAAAAAGCAAAAAATCCGCTGCTTTTGATTGGAGCTGGGTCCAACCGGAAAATGCCGGCAAGAATGTTACGGGCTTTTGTGGATAAAACCCAAATGCCTTTTATCAGTACACAGATGGGAAAGGGTGTATTAGACGAACGTGATCCCTTGTTTTTGGGAAACGCAGCACTGTCCGCCAATGACTTTTTGCACCGTGCCATAGCGAAAGCGGATTTGATTATAAACGTGGGACACGACGATATTGAAAAACCTCCTTTTTTCATGGAACAGGATTCATTTCAGGTTATTCACATTAATTTTTTATCAGCAGAAGTAGATCCGGTTTATTTCCCTCAGCTGGAAGTTATAGGTGATATTGCAAACAGCATCTGGCAAATCAATGAGCGAATCATGCCGCAGGGTTCTTGGGATTTTTCTTATTCATTAAAGGTCAAAAAAGCTGTGGATGCACACCTCCTTGAAGGTGCAGATGATCCGCGTTTCCCAATGCTGCCTCAACGTTTCGTTGCAGATGTACGTGAAGCGATGCCCTCCAACGGAATCATTGCACTGGACAATGGTGTTTACAAAATTTGGTTTGCGCGTAATTACAAAGCGCATGAAGCAAACACCGTTTTGCTCGACAACGCATTGGCCACAATGGGTGCCGGATTACCCTCTGCAATGGGTGCGCACATGGTTTTTCCAAAACGCAAAGTGATGGCGATTTGCGGAGACGGTGGTTTCATGATGAATGCCCAGGAACTGGAAACGGCGGTGCGTCTCAAAATGAATTTGATTTGCCTGATTTTACGGGATAACTCTTATGGAATGATTCGCTGGAAGCAGGCAAATTTGGGATTTGAAGATTTTGGTCTGGAATACGACAATCCGGATTTTGTCAAGTTTGCAGAATGTCATGGCGCAAACGGATATCGTGTGGAAAAAACAGAAGATTTTGTTCCACTTTTGAAAAAATGCAATGATACTCCGGGGGTTCATATTGTTGAGTTGCCGGTTGATTATTCGGAAAATGATCGTATTTTAAATCACGAAATAAAAGAACGAAGTCAAAGAATTTAATAATTGACTCTGTTATAGTTNANTGTTGGTGAATCGATCAAGCCTGAATTTCCACAGAAATTTAGTCAGGCACTGAGGCTACGAGGCTCTAATCCCTTATTTTCCCCAATTCTTAGTAGTTCAAGATCTTTGTACCTTGGTACAGGAAACTTCAAAAGAATTAGCAGTATTGCAGGGCTGCAATCTTGNTCNAATTTCACCAAGTAATTNTAAGAAAAATNTATTCAATGGAAAAATATGATCTGTGTGTAATTGGCGGTGGACCGTCCGGATATGCGGCAGCCATGCGTGCAGTTGATTTTGATAAAAGTGTTTTACTTGTTGAAAGGGATCGAATTGGCGGCGCCGGAATATATGATGGTGCACTTTCCTCAAAAACATTTTGGGAAATATCCAAAGAATTTGCTTCATTCAGTAAAAAGATGAGTCACTACGGGTTGGAAGAACCGGTTGTGCATTTTNACAATGTNCTGAATGAAGTGAATGATGCGGTNAGTGAGCGTTCAAATCAACTAGAAGAGCACCTCCGACTGGTAATTCAACAACGTCCGGAAGGCTTTCGCTACATCAAAGGAAGTGCTCATTTAATCAGCTCAAGTGAAATTGAGCTGGAAACCGACTCCGGTACAGAAAAGGTAAATGCGGAAAATATCATAATTGCTACCGGAAGTCGTCCCCGTAAAATCCCCTCAATTACAATTGATGAGGATATCATCATGACCAGCGATGGCATCAGTTCGCTGGAAGAGTTTCCCGAGAGTCTCGTAATTCTCGGAGCAGGAGTAATCGGCTGTGAGTTTGCCACTATCTTTTCCAATTTCGGAAAAACAAAAGTTCATATTATTTCCAAAGAAGATCGGATTTTACCTTTTGAAGATCCTGACCTGGCCAAAGTGATTGAATCAAATTTAAAGGCCAATGGAGTGCTCATTCACCATGAATCAAAACTTGATAAAATGAAAATTACGAATGGAAGTGTTGAATATGTTCTTGAGCATCCGAATGGAGAGAAAGAGGTTTATCATGCAGAAAAAGCTTTGGTTTCGGTAGGACGTGTACCGAATATTGAAAATACCGGTTTACACGAAATAGGAATGGAACTGAGTGAATCAGGACACATTATTGATAATGACACACAAACCAGTATTTCCAACATTTATGCAGCAGGAGATATTACTGCAGACATTGCGCTGGTTAATGTGGGTGAATTGGAAGGACGTCATGCTGTTGAAAAAATTTACGGCAAACCAAAAAGATCAATGATCTACGAAAATATTTCAACAATCATGTTCCTCAATCCTGAGGTTGCAGGAGTGGGTATGAATGAACAGCAGGCNCAAAAAGCTGAACTGGATTATCGAGTTGCCAGCTNTGATTTTCGCTGTATTCCAAGAGCTGTTGCCATGCGCAACACTCAGGGTTTTTTTAAAATCCTTGTAACAGATGACGATCAAATGAAAGTCCTCGGTTTACGTGCAGTTGGTGAACATGCATCCAGTGCAATTCAGGCTGTTGCTTTACTTATTGCCACAAATAAGGGTATTGAAGAATTATCAGAATTGATCCATCCTCACCCTTCTATCATTGAAGGCATTCAGGAATGTATTCGAATGCTCCTAGGAAAATCGATCTACAAACCCTATATTTTTCAAGAGTATCTTCAGTATAAACGTTTCAGAGACGGTAAATACATAGACTGAATAATATCTGAATCCTGCCGGATTACAATCAAAGAAAACATAAAATGCTAAGTACAAAAATTATTTGCACCATTGGTCCTGCCAGTGACTCTCCTAAAAAGCTGGCGGAGTTGGCTGAGGCAGGAATGAATATCGCACGTTTGAATTTCTCCCATGGAACGCATCATTCTCATAAAAAAATAATTGAGCAAATTAGAAAATTGAATAAGGTCAGGCAATACCCAATTGCAATTATGCTTGATACCCAGGGTCCTGAAATCAGGACCGGTGATAAGGCAATAACGCTTATTTCCGGAAAACGTGTGTGTGTCACTATTCCTCCAAATGAAGAGTCAGAGGATACACTTTTTGTCAACTATGTTGATTTAAAAGATGATCTGAAAGAGGGAAGTTGTATCTCCCTTGACGGAGGTTTGATGAGTTTAAAAGTTTGTGGTAAAAACAAAAAAGGGCTTGACTGCGAAGTGATTGACGGCGGTGTCGTTAAGGCCCATAGACATGTGAATTTGCCGGGAGCAATCGTTAAACTGCCTGGAATCACAGAAACAGATAAACGAGATATCCTTTTTGGAATTGAACAAAAAGTTGACGTCATTGCTCTGTCTTTCGTGCGCAGTTCGGAAACGATCCGGGAGGTGAGGACTTTACTTGGAGTGCATGCTCAGCAAATTAAGCTTATTGCAAAAATTGAAAACCAGGAGGGTGTTGAGCGCCTTGAAGAAATTGTCCGGGAAGCTGATGGAGTCATGGTTGCCCGTGGTGATTTAGGAATTGAAGTTGAGCTGGAAGAGGTCCCGCAAATTCAAAGACGGATTGCTTATTTGTGTGCTAAATATGGAAAGCGTTTAATAGTGGCAACTCAAATGCTGGAATCAATGATTGAAAATCCAGTACCGACGCGAGCGGAAGTTACTGATGTCGCTAATGCTGTTTTTGAACAGACAGATGCAATTATGCTTTCCGGAGAAACTTCTGTCGGTAAATATCCTGTCCGTTCGGTTGAAATTCTGGTACGGATTGCAAGGCGTACAGAAAATTATCCCGGTGTGAATTATACTGAAAAATTGATAAAAAAGTCTAAAGGTCAGCACCTAGCTGAAGCTGCAATCCAAATTGCCGCAAAATTAAAAATACGCGCAATTGTTGTTATCACACGTAATGGACGAGGTGCCGGNTATCTCTCTAATCTTCGTCCACTTCAGATTGGGCTTTACTCCTTCACTAATAATTCTAAAGTATTTTCNTCAATGACGCTCTACAGGAGTGTCTATCCTTTCCTGATGGAATTCAGGAAAAATCCGGAAGACACAATACAGAATGCTTTGAGAATTCTTAAGGAAAAGGAAGGTTTTGCGACTGAAGAACAGGTTGTTGTTCTTGCCAATCTCATCACTGGTGAAGGGTATTCCACGTCCCTGCAGGTCAGGTCAATTCCTGCAGTCTAGTTATGACGCAGTTGTAGCGGAGCCTTATAGACTTGAACTTGCTGAAAACAAAAGCGTGAGGGAGTCACGTGTCATATTTCTTGTTTCTGTACTTCCGGAGTATAGCCAGGCTTTTC
>JGI24817J26689_1000056_pt1 | contig 21752 bp, 19 predicted proteins | sample METZYME_3_300m_FD_26689 | JGI IMG/M metagenome (IMG submission 26689) | reverse complement strand
GATCCAACAGTAATTTACGGACTGAGTGATTTTAACGGAAATTTGACTCGAAAGCATTTACGAAAACCAACTCCGTATAACACTTACACCAAATACGGATTGCCGCCTACTCCAATTTCGAATCCCGGTCGAGCATCACTGCAAAGTGTGCTTTATCCGGCAGACAAAAAGTTCCTTTATTTTGTCGCACGCGGGGACGGAAGCAGNAAATTTTCAAAAACACTGCGGGAACACAATAAGGCAGTNTTGTATTTTCAGAAAAACCGCAAGAACCGTCAGGCAATGCGTCGCAAAGCTAAAAAAGCTTCCTCAAAGAAATTATAGTCCCATGTCCTCAGCCCAGTCAATTCAACTTGGTGATTCCTCATTCATTCCGTTATTGAAAATGCCGCCTAAAACCAGCAGTAAATTTGCCCTGCTTGGTTACTATATCCGGCAGCATTTGTTTTCTTATTCTCTGGGAGTGGTTGCTATTTTAGGTACCAACTGGATTGCTGTCAGTATACCGGAATATGTGCGTTTAAGTATTGATTTGTTAAATAATGATCTCAAGTCAAGGCAGGATTTATTGTGGGAATATATGTTTATCATGCTTGGATTAGCACTTGTAATGGTGGTGGTGCGGACACTTTCCAGGATTCTTTTTTTTAATCCCGGACGTGCCATAGAGTGTCAGATAAAAAATGACATGTTCAGAAAACTGATGGCTCTGCAAAAAAATTATTATGATAAAAATCCTTCAGGAAACATAATTTCCCGCATCAATAATGACATCACTGGAGTCCGTATGATTTGCGGATTCGGCCTCATGCAGGCCTTCAATATCATAACAGCGCTTTCAATGACGCCTTTTAAAATGTGGCAACTCTCACCAAATCTCACACTTTACTGCATCATTCCGATTATCATTGTTTTTACAGTAGTGCGCCTGGGTATGAATGTGCTGGTGCGTAATATGAGGGCTCGTATGGAAAGCTTACAGCGTCTCTCCGGTTTTACTGTTTCATCTCTCTCGGCAATAGACCTGATTAAAAACCAGACAATGCGTGAATGGAGCACGGGGCGTTTTGAGAAAGAAAATCAGGACATGCTTCGACGTTCAATGAAAATTGCCTGGACCCGCTCTTTTGTGATGCCGATGTTAAGTAATTTAGAGCATTTTTTAAAACTCCTGGTATTGCTTGTTGGTGGAATCATGGTAATCGAAGAAGGCTTCACCATTGGTCAGTTAACTGCTTTTATTGCATATTCTGCATTATTGACATTTCCTTTGATGGGGTTGGGCTGGGTAACAACCATGTTCCAGCAGGGTCTGGTGGGACTGACCAGTATCCAGACTGTTTTGCAGCAGGACCTGCCTCGTGCAAACCTTATTTCACTTCCGGAGAAAAAACTTAAATCTCTTTTTGCAGAAGGAGGACTGAAAGTAAATAATTTAAGTTACCACTACCCGGAGAGCAAGAAAGATGTACTAAGGCACATAAATTTTTCCATCCATCCAGGCCAGGTAATTGGAGTACTNGGAAGAATTGGTTCTGGAAAATCGACCCTTGTCAACGGCTTGAATCGTTATTTGGACATGGGCAAGGGTTCCATCTATTTAGGAGACCAGGACCTCGCAACTCTCAGCGACAAAGATGTCCGTACCTGTATCAGAACTGTCACTCAGTTACCATTTTTATTTTCAGATACTGCAGAAAATAATATCAACTTTGCTCTGGAAAATGGGGATTCCGATGACCGGGAATTGTTTCAGAAAATTTTGTACTCAGCAGCTCTTGACAAGGAAGTTGCACGTTTCCCAAAACAGGAAAAAACTGTGGTCGGCGAAAAAGGAATCATGCTTTCCGGTGGACAGAAACAAAGAATCAGCCTGGCACGGGCAATGATGGAACCTTGTGACCTGCTGATTTTAGACAATGTCCTTTCTGCAGTTGACTATGAAACAGAACGTCATCTGCTGAGAGAAATCCACAAACTCCTCAAACCGATTAATAATCAACAAGCCCTGGCAGGAAGCCTGCTTATCGTTTCCCATCGTGTTACATCGATGGAACATGCAGATTTGATTCTGGTCCTTGATGAAGGACAAATAGTGGATCAGGGACAGCATGCTGACCTGATTCAACGTCCAGGTTATTATCAACAAATGTGGGCACTGCAAAACGATCACAATTCCTGAACAGTGTTGAGAATCCATCTCATTTCGAAACCCAACATCCAACTCTCAAAACTCGGTACTTTCCTTTGCTCTCTCTCAAAAACGTTTCCAATCAACTCTGGGATAAGCAGATTCTCAAAGACATTTCCTGGTCCACAGAATTCGGACAAAGCTGGGCGATTCTAGGTCCAAACGGCGCTGGTAAATCAACTCTGATAAAAGTTTTACTGGGGCAAATTCCATATTGCGGTACCATCAAACGTCACCAGGAAATTGAGGATTTTGGCAAAATCGCACATGTTTCACTTGAGCAGCAAAAAATCTTGGTTGCCCGTGAAGAAAAAAAAGACCGCTACGAAGAATACAGCGGAAATGAAGAACATTTTTTAACCGGACAAGAAGTCATGGATCCGGAAGGGAAGCATCCGGAATCACTTCTCAAGATTGCAGAACAACTTGGACTTTCGTCCCTACTGGGAAACCCTTTGCGCTACTTTTCAAATGGTGAAACTCGTAAAACTTTGATTGGAAAAGCCCTGCTTTCTGAACCAAAATTGTTGATTCTTGATGAGCCTTTTGAAGGTTTGGACACAGAATCTGTTCTGTGGCTTAAAGGAGCACTTTCAGATCTAATTAAAAACGGATTAGCAGTCTGGTTAGTCAGTCACCGTTTTGAGGAATTAGTTCCGGAAATCACACATGTTCTTTGTTTGAAATCGGGAGAAATTTTTGCTCAAGGTTTGCGCTCGCAAGTTTTGATTACGGAAGTGATGGAGGGCCTTTATGAGAAAGCTGATCACAAAGAAACTAACTTAAAAACAAACGAAAACTCTGCAGAAATAAATGAAAACCTAATTCAAACTGACTTCTTTGAATCAGTACCTGAAAAAGATAGAAAGCACAGTCTTATCCGGATGAGGAACGTTAATGTTCACTATGGTGAAAAAGTGGTGCTGAAAAATTTTTACTGGTCGGTAGAACAGGGGGAAAACTGGAAAATTGTGGGTCCAAATGGATCCGGTAAATCGACCTTGCTCAGTTTAATTTGCGGAGACAATCTACAGGCTTATGCAAATGAAATTTATCTTTTTGGGCGTCGTCGTGGTACGGGTGAAAGCATTTGGGACATCAAGCAGAAAATAGGATTTGTCTCCTCTGAGTTTCAGGTACGTTATCGGCAACCTGTTACTGCGTTGAAAGTGGTACTTTCAGGATTTTTTGATTCAATCGGTTATTATCAGCCAGCATCTGTAACACAAAAAGAAAAGGCATTCAGTTTGATGGAACTGCTGGAAATTACAAATCTTGCTGATCTTGACTTCACGCGTCTTTCGTACGGACAGCAACGACTTATCTTAATTGCAAGAGCAATGATAAAATCTCCACCTTTACTCATCCTTGATGAGCCCTGCCAGGGATTGGATCGTACAAACCGGAACCGCGTTTTAGAACTAGTTGACCTGGTTGGACAAAACACAACAACACAAATACTTTACGTAACGCACGCCGCAGCTGATCATTTAAACTGCCTGCAAAGAGAATTGTGCTTTGAGGCAACTCCCGAAGGCATTTTTCGCCCAATTGTTACATGAGTTTCTGCACATGGAATATCTCTGCTTCCCGATCAAAGTAACGATGCAATGGCAAATCCTCCCACAAATGTGCCGATTGCACTGCCTAAATTTGCGAACATGACTACGAGTAAAATTCTGGTGATATTATTTTGCCAAAAACCTCTCAAATGTGTGATATCATCTGCAAGGCTTTCAAAATCCCGTACCTGAGGTTTACGTAGATATGCTTCAACTAATCCTGCCACCCAACCTGCAGCAACAGCAGGATTGAGAGAAGTAAAGGGAGCAGCCACGAATGCAGTTGCAATTGTTATTGGATGGCCAAATGCAATCGCAGTTCCGAGCGCTGAAAGTGTGCCGTTGATCAAAAACCAGCGCTGAATCATTTCAATGCTAACGTCCGTTTCAACAGTAAAAAATCCGTAAACAACCAACACTACAATCAGGGTTGGAATACCCCATTTGAGCCAGGTGCCAATTTTCCCGGGAGGAGGCACTGTCTCTAATTCAGCCAAATTATGTTCCCGCTCCAGTTCTGCCATCAGTCCTTTTACATGTCCGGCTCCAACTACTGCCACAATCCTTTTGCCTTGAGCCAGTTTTATTTTTTCTGCCATAAACTGATCTCTTTCATCAATCAGAATACGTTTCATTTCAGGAGACTGTTCTGCCAGCATTTGCATTGCTTCAGAAAGTGCATCGCTTTCCTTGAGTTTTTCTATTTCTTCCTTGCTGATTTCTTCACGGACAAACAAACTGGCAAGAAGTTGACTCAAGACTTTCATTCTGCCCCAAAATGTCATCCCCCGCCAGGTACGCTGCAGGGTTATTTTAACATCCCTGTCTGCCAAAATCAGTTCCGCTCCAACCCGTTCTGCAGCATTTGCTGCTTCAAGCATTTCTGCACCAGGTTTTACTCCCAGCTGAGAACCCAGGCGTTTTTGGAAGGCAGTCATGATCAAATTTGCAAAAAGCAAAAAGGATTTACCTTCACGAACGACCTTATAAATGTCCATGTTTTTCCATTGATCTTTATCCAGCATCGCCTGATGTCGGGAAGAACAGAGTTCAATACAAACTGTGTCCGGCTTTTCCTGATCAATGACAGAGTTCACCTCATCCACACTTGATTGTGAAATGTGTGCAGTTCCGATAAGTAAGATTTGCTTTTCATCAAAGCTAATCTCATGTACATTGCCGGAGTAAGACATTTACTAAAATAAGTTTTAGGTTTTAGAATCAACAAAAGTCAATAAATAGACATTTAATTTTAAGCGAAACTAAACAAAGGCGCAAAATGTTTTTGCCATTTTTACCTCTGATTCTTGCTTCAGCAGGTTTAACCTTATTTTCCGGAGAGCTGGAACGAACAGAACCATGGTTGAATTTACCACTTGCCGTGAATCTGTCTCTCATTATTCTTTTCAGTTTTCTTCTGGCGCAAATGCCTCAATGGCTCCGGCAATTTAGCAAATTGAAGCGATTTCCAGAAGTCAGAAAAGGAAGCTATTCCTCAACAAAATTCTCCCGACCAAGAACCCTGATTTTGATTGGCTGGCTGGCTCTTGTTTATGGCGAACATTTAGATTTACGCATAGGTCATTTATTTAATAACATTACTGAAGCTGAATCGGTAAGTTTTGGTGTATTACTGCTGCTTTACTGGCTTGCTGACGCTGTTGCCGCAATTCCAGTTTATCAATGGAATGCTCATGGGCTTGAAGAAAAGATCAAAAAGTCTGTTCTGCACCTGCGCCTGCAGTTACCGGTGCTGGCTCTAATTATCATCCAGACAGTCTGGTTTTGGATTACCAGCAAGTTTCTTCTTTCCTTCACTTCAAACTGGAGTCTTATATTTGAATTGTTGTGCAGTTTAATCCTGATGGTGCTTGTTGCTCCAGTTGTTTTTGTGAAAAGCTGGGGGGCAAAAGCTATCGAAAACGGGAATGATTTTGAAGAAATCCGTAAAGAACTGGAAAATTCCCGGACACCGGTAACAGCAATTTTATCGTGGCCGGATTCGATAATGCCATACTCCACTGCAGGAGTAATTGGCTTCGTGCGTGGATTCCGCTATTTACTGATCAGCCCGCAACTGCTCAAATCACTTTCAGCAACGGAACTGCGAGCTGTAACTGCTCATGAAGCCGGACACTTACGGAAGCAGCATCTGCTTTTTTATCTGCTTGCATTTATATGTTTACTGGAGTTGTTTGCATTTGCAGTCAGTGCAAACTTATTGCTGACCTGGACAGGAGTTTTGGAGGTTTCAGGAATGCTGATGGGTGTTGCGTCTATTTTAAGCATTATATTGTTTATTCGTTTTGGTATCGGCTTTCTAAGCCAAAATTTTGAACGGCAGGCAGACTGCCACGCTTTTGAACGTCACGGATTTCACCCATCTCAACTGCCCTCATGAAAGTTTCCCTGCTCAACGGAATCAATCCGGAACAGGACAACTGGCACCATTACGGAATTCAGCAGAGAATTGATTTTTTATCGATTTGTCTAAAAAAGCCGGAAATGCTACAAAAACATCACCGACGCGTGTTCCGGATTAAGTTGGTGTGCGCAGTATTGCTTGTAGGACTTCTTGGCGCAAATTATATGCTCAGTTCAGACACTTTAAAAATAAAGGTCCTTGCCTGGAAATTGGAACAGTCAGCAGATAATTGGCAACTGAAAGATGCTCCAATGCTGACAAAAATGGGTGACCTGCTTTATTTTCAAGATCAGAAAACTGAAGCAGAATTATGGTACCGCCGTGCGCTGGAGATGAATCCGGAGGAACCACACACACTGAATAACCTCGCCTGGCTTTTAACTGAAAAGCATAACAATGATAAGAAACGTCTCCGGGAAAGTATAGAGCTTGCTCAAAAAGCATCAACACTAAAACAGGCGGCATTTATCTGGGACACCTTGGCAGAAGCATATTTAATTAACGGAAAATACGAAGCTGCCGCTGATGCTGCACGCCAAGCCCTGAAGCTCGCAAAAGCAAAGGTGGGGCTGACAAGAGACACAAATCTGGATTACTACCGGGAAAAACTTGAAAGAATTACGGGTCAATAGCAAAACTCATCTTACGGAACTCTGGAAGCTCGGATTTGAGGGCAAACATGATCCACTCCAGGTAGATGGGGGTCTTTTTTTGCGCTGGGGTATTTAAAAAAACCTTCTGAAAATCCAGGTATCTCTTGGTGAGTTAAAAGGAAATGGAGGATATTTAGGGATCGGCTGGGAGTTTCCTTTTGAAATTCTGGGGCTGGCTTTTGAGATTGCTCAAAGGCAAATCAGCCTGGAAAATAATTTATTCATTAAGACCTCCAGTCCGTCNATANGCGTGCACTTTTACAAGCACCTTTAAGCGAAGTAAAAATAATCAGATGATTCTCTAAACAGCAGTGCGGGAATTAATCCCGCACTTAATACCAGAATATTCCCAATTATAAGATCATGAAACATAGCCCCATGATAATTGTGGGGACCAGAGCAGCAATCAACAATTTTAAAGGATTTACACCATGCTCAAAAAAGCGTCCAAGAATAGACTGACCNGCGGGATTNGGTGCATTTGCAATCACTGTTANTCCACCTCCNGTCACAGCACCAGCCACCACTGCATATTTTGAGGCTTCGGCTAAGTTCGGTACCAATGTAGCCAAATAAGTTATCGCTGCATTATCATTGAATGCAGTCAAGACCGTCGCAGTAAGCATAAGGGGAACTTCAGCCAGAGAGCCCAGAACGGGTGCAATCCACCACGCCTGCAGTCCTCCATGAACAATCAGGCCCCCCAGAAAAAAACCAACCATGATCGGCCCCTTGAGTTCCACCTTGTTCTGATGCGTTGCAGTGAGCGACATAAACCCCAGAAAAAAGAGCAACCCAGGAATAAACAATGCTGGATAATGTGCAGTATAAACTGTCCAGGCTAAAAAACAAAGGTGAACCAGCGTAACCCACCATGGAATTGTAGTTTCTCTTTCAGCCCACATGGCTTCAAATTCGTCATGGCTCATTTGACCCGGTTTAAGTTTTTGCACTTCAGGTGTGTGGAATTCCGTGCTTGCTTCCTTTACTTCATCATTACCCATTTTGGCAAACTGTCCCCGAAAGACCATGAAGTAAAGCACATTAGATATTAAAATACCCAACGCCGCCTTCCAACCGAAGTTAGCCGCCATGAAACCCATGCTCCAATCCCATGGTGTTGCAACCATCAGAACTGGTGGTGCGGCAAAGTGAGTGAGCGTTCCACCAACTGAAATGTTGACGAACAACAAACCAATCGTGGCATAGGCAAATCCTGAGGAAGGCCTGTGCTTGTAAAATTGGTTAGCCAGCAAAAGGGCGGCAATTGTTATTGCAGCAGGTTCAGTGATGAATGAACCAAGCAACGGAGCAATCAGCAAAATCGAAAACCACCAGGCAGCTTTACTGTGTCCTCCTAAACCCGCAGCGAGACCCAGTAACTGTTCTGAAACCTTGACAACCGGTCTCGTTGAGGCAATTGCCATGATTACAACCACAAACATTGGCTCAATGAAAACTCGGTCGTAGACCATGTAATTCTTAAATGTAGTCCAATCGAAAAATCCGATTGTGACAAACAACAAGGCAATGACCCACATTCCAAACACAACTTCAACTTCTCCCAGAAAGTGAAAAAGCTCTGCTTTGAAAGGAATGTCATGCTTGATTTCTTCTTCAGAAGCACCAGCCGCTTTCATCCGCTCATCATGCTCTTCATGAATCTGGTGTGCTTTGGCCGTCAACTTGTTGGCCATGAATGTGTGCAGAATGGCAATCAGAAAAATCAATGATACAACTAAATTGAACGGATTTGCACTAATGCGGTGGGATAGTATCTCAACAATACTTGCTCCTTCCGGATCCCGGAAGCCTTCAGATCCGTGAACCTGATCACACCTCTCCGCTAAAAAATTAGGGGAACCATAATCTTCCGAGTAGCAACTCAGAGGCACAGGAAAGGGGGTTGAATCCTCTCCTTTCGATGCATATAAAGCTGAACTGATTAAGCCCAATATTCCAACCGTTACGAACATTTTTATAAATCGACGCATAATCTTCTCCGTTGAAGGGTTTTACATGTTTTTATAGTACTTTAGATAAAGCTGAGTCATTTTCTCATTTTGGCCATTGAAAGATCCCAACAGATCCTTTTTGCAGTAAAGATCTGCCATTATCAATATCTCGAAAGTGGAAAACATTTTTCCTCTGAGAACTTTTTTACATAAGTTATAGAAAAAATACAACATAATTAACTACAGATAAATCGGATTCTACAAAGATAACTCCTGAAGAATGTGTTTCAAACTTCAAAATATTTTACCTGAGACAGAGAGTCATTGAGAGGCTTCTACCTTCCTTTGTTCCACAGACTGAGGATCGTAAACTTCCTGCGGAATGGCCATAAAGGCCAGCCCCATAATGACTGTGGGAATGATTGCTCCCAATGCAAGCTTTGCAGGATTCACTCCATGAGGGAAAAACTTGGATAAAATGGATTGACCTGCGGGATTAGGAGCGTTTGCAATCACCGTTAATCCCCCTCCAGTCACAGCTCCGGCAACCACCGCATATTTTGCTGAAATAGCAAAGTCCGGGACCAAAGTGCTCAAGTATGTAATTGCCGCATTATCATTAAATGCTGTCAGCACAGTAGCCATCAGCATCAACGGTAAGTCACCCAGGGAGCCCAAAACAGGAGCAATCCACCAAGCCTGAACTCCACCGTGTGTTACCAAGCCCGCCAGGAAAAAACCTACCAGTAAAGGTGGTTTCAAATTGATATGGCTTTGATGTGCTTTGGTTGCCATTGCAAAACCGAGGAAGAACAAAAATCCCCCTATGAAAAGCGGTGGATAGTGTGCATTCAACACGGTCCAGCCCATGAAAAGAAGGTGTACTGCAGTGATCCATATTGGGATAGAATCTTCATGACGCTCTAAATCCTTTTCCATTTCTGCTTCTGCTTCAGATGCGGATGCAAACTTGGAAAACTCTTTTTTAAACGCAAAATAATAAATTAAGTTTGAAATGAGAATTCCCAATAATGCTTTCCAGCCAAAGTTAAGTGCCATGAATGAAGAGGTCCAGTCCCAGGGTGTTTTCACCATCAGTACAGGCGGGGCGGCAAAATTGGTAAAAGTACCACCGACCGAAATGTTTACAAAGAGTAGCCCGATTGTAGCGTAGGCAAGTTTACTGGAAGGTTTAAGTCGGTAAAACTGTTCAGCCAAAAGCATAGCAGCTATTGTCATAGCCGCTGGCTCTGTGATGAATGAGCCCAATATTGGAGCTAAAGTTAAAATAGACAACCACCACGCACCTGGAGAATTCTTGCCGATAGCGCAAATTTACCCAAGATATGTTTAGCCAAATGCATTACCGGACGTGTTGCAGCCAAGGCCATAATGACAACTACAAACATTGGTTCAGTGTAATTTACTGTTTGTGCTATATAAATTTTGAAAGTGGACCAATCATAAAACGAAATCGTTACTGCTGCCAAAACGATAACCCAAATTCCGAAAATTGCTTCCACCTCTCCAAGAAAATGCAGCATTTCAGCCATAACTGGAGGATCTTGTTCTATTTCTTCCTCGGATTTACCTGCCTTTCTCATTTGTTCGGCATGAGTAAGTTCCATTTTTTTTGCAATGCTGGTGATTTTTACTGCAGCAAATGTATGCAGAATAGCAAACAAAAAAATGAGTGATGCAAACAGATTGAACGGTGTATGTGTAATACGGTTCCCCAGAACAGCGAAAATATCTCCACTTTTAATCAAGTCTGCATCTCCATAAGAATCGAGTGGAATGGGGAATAGAGGTGAACTTCCAGCGTCACCACCTGCAACGGCAATTACCGCTAATCCACCAATCATTATTAGTCCCAGCCAATATTTTCGAACCTGATTCATTAAACTAACCTGCAATTAGAAAGAATTTTGTACTTCACTGTTGAAAGCAAATGTATTGTTTTTTGATCCTGTCAAATTAAACAAGGAACGAGCAAATAACAAGCCACTAATTTGACGTGATTTTATTTGATAATTCTGCGATAATGTTTGATTGATTTCACAACTAGAATACTTGTCTATTTAAATATGGCTAAAAAAAGAAAACAAAAAAAAACAGGGATGCTAAAGCGTCAAAAGGAAAAGCGTCAAAAGAAAATGATCCGGCGCCGCAAAGCAATGCCCAAGAGAAACTCTCAACAAGAAGGCTCTCCACAACAACTTGAACAACTCCTGAATACTTTACCCACGCTGGCATTTGAACCGGAACTGACGGATTTAAATATGGGTGAGGAGAAACTCCGTACATTGCTGGAAAGTGAACAAACAGAAATAGAAATAATATTGGAACTGCTGACTGAAGAGTTTATTGCAGATCTTGACCAGAGACTTGAACAGTTGGAATCAGCACATTCTGAAAAATCAATAAAATCTGTTTTGGCAAAAGCAACACGTCATCAAATTGCGAACAGTGACAAAATACCACTACCTTTCTAACCCAGTACTAATTGCACTTTTCCTGAAAACACGTTCAGCAGTAGAAGGAGAAAAACTGGATCTAAACAGTTTGCCTGCAGCAATGGAAGAGTTTGATAAACGCAATCATGATTTTATTCAGGAGCTTACCAAACAAATGGAAGGTTCAGAAAAAGACGATTCTATTTTAGAAGCAGATGGAGAACTGCTGGATGAAGAAAAACCGGAAGAACGGACACCAGCAATCGAAACAGATGTTTATAATAAATTTATGGAACTAGTACCTGCTGAGAAACAAGAGCAGNTGGAAGAGGATTTGGAGGTTTTCCTGGTTGATTTTGAGCCACCACCCATTTCAGNATGGGACTCGGAGTTGATNAAAAATTTCCTGGAAANATGGTTCNTGGAAAACGCTAACCCTCTGGAAGAAGATTTAGTGAGTATGCGGGAANCANTGTTGAGCCTGTTTAANTTCCTNGCAAAAGAGGATTTACTACCGGATGGTTTCCTAAATACCGTCTCCAAGAGTATACAAAATTCCTAAAGGACTTTTTCCGCCGGCAGGACAAATTGTTATCCGTGCTTGGATTCAAAAAAGAAAAAATAAACTATGTCCAAACAGGAGATAATTGAACAAAGCAAAGAATCATCTCAAATATTGGTCTTGGATGATGAGCACAGTATCCGCTGGGTTCTGGAACGCACTTTATCACAAGCCGGCTATATTCCTCATCTGGCTGCGGACGTTCTGGAAGCAAGACCACTCCTCCAGAAACATCCGATCCGTCTCGCTTTTGTTGACATTAACCTGCCCGGAAAAGACGGTCTTTCATTTACCCGGGAAATTTTAAAAGAATTTCCGTCTCTGTTGACTATCGTCATGACCGGCCAGAGTACGATGTATAACACTGTTGAAGCAATGAAAGCCGGTGCTTTTGATTATGTGGCCAAGCCTTTTAACATTGATGAAATTGAAGAACTGGTAAAACGTGCGCTTCGAGTTCCGCTGAGTACTCCGGAAACTAAAAGAATAAAATCCGGAAAAAAAGCAGACGATTTACTGGCCGGTCAAAGCAAAGTAATGCGCGACCTGTATAAGGCTATCGGTCGAGTCGCAGCTACAGATTTGACAGTACTCATTCAAGGCGAAAGCGGAACAGGGAAGGAACTGATTGCACGTTCCATTCACCAGCATTCTTTACGCTCCAGTCAACCATTTGTTGCAATTAACTGTGCTGCGATTCCTTCAGAGTTGATGGAATCAGAATTATTCGGTCACGAAAAAGGTGCTTTTACTGGTGCAACCGAACGCAAGCGTGGTAAACTGGAACTTGCCAGTCAGGGAACGTTGTTTCTGGACGAGATTGGAGACATGCCGATGAGGCTCCAGAGTAAACTCTTGAGGGTCTTGCAGGAAAAACAATTTGAACGAGTTGGGGGGCACGAGCTAATCACGACAAATATGAGAGTGATTGCTGCCACGCACCAGAACCTGGAAGATTTGATAAAAAATTCAAACTTCCGGACTGACCTGTATTATCGGCTGAATGTTTTTCCGCTTAACATTGCTCCGTTGCGTGAACGACGGGAAGATATTCCGGTTTTAACTGAACATTTTCTGCAGAAGGGAAGCAAAGAAATGGCTGTCGGACGCAAAGCAGTAGAACCCGAAGTGATGCGTGTGTTTGCTCTTTATAACTGGCCGGGAAATATCCGTGAATTGGAAAATACTGTCAAGAGCTTGATGATAACCAATGTCACTGGCACAATAATGTTGGACTCTTTGCCAAAAAATTTGTTCAGGCCTCAGCCTGTAACAGATTCTGGAGAAAGCCTTGAAGAGGTTGCATCTTTAAAACTGGAAGGACTGGTTCGGGATGCAGTTGAATTCGACAGAGATTCACTGTTGGCGGAAGTACTGCCTCAGGTAGAACGGCCGCTGCTGAAATTACTCCTTGAACAAACTAACTGGAACCAGCAAAAATCAGCCAGAATTTTGGGAATTAACAGAAACACTTTACGTAAAAAAATCGAAACGCTGGGTCTGAGGAATCAAAGAGATATTGAAAAATGAAAACAGGAACCTCGGCAACAATGTTTCAAAGGGTTTATGATGTTATCCTGGAACGAAAAAATTACTCTCCGGATAATTCATATGTGGCCTCCTTGATGGACAAAGGTATAGATTCCATTTTGAAAAAAATTGGTGAGGAATCTGCCGAAGTAATTCTGGCTACAAAAAACGAGAACAGGAAAGAACAAATACACGAAATTACCGATCTCTGGTTTCACTTGCTCATCTTGATGGGATATCAGGGGATTACAGTAGAAGATATTTCACAAGAACTGAAAAAACGGTTCGGTCAATCTGGCTTAGAAGAAAAAGCACAGCGTTAATCATTTAACAATCAACACATAGAAACAGCAATGCCTTCCGTATCAAAATCTAGTTCAATTTCAACAAAAATTGCTCAGTCAAAAATCGGGTCCGTGTTTCAGCCCTTCAAAGTTCAAGGAATTCAGTTCCGGAATCGTATCCTTGCACCGCCAACAGTGGACGATCACGCGGATGTACATGGCAAAGTAACACTGGCAATAATCAAACACTACCGTTCTTTAGCACGGCAGGGTGCAGGTACGATAATTGTGGAGTCTGCCTATGTGACAAAGCAGGGGCGAAGTCACGTCAACCAGCTGGGAATTTCAGATGAAGAGCATCTTGAGGGTTTGGAAAAATTAGCCCAGGGTGTAAAAAAAGAGGGTGCCACTATCGGAATCCGTCTCAGTCACGCAGGTGCACAGACTTCTGAAAGTGCTTGTGGTGAACAGCCTGTGGGGCCTTCTGTGCTGAATTTTGGTCGGGATTTTGACATCAGCCGTGAATTCGATCAAGGTGATGTTGAAGAGATTGTACTCAATTTTGTGCATGCTGCTGAACGTGCAGAAGAAGTCGGTATGGATTTTATTGAAATAAATGGAACTGAACAACAATTGCTGGATCAATGTTGTTGTATAAAACTTAACAATCGTGATGACGAATATGGTACAGCAAAGATTGAGAATCGTGTGCAACTGGCACTGGATGTAGTCAACTCTATCAAGAAACGTGAGTCGGTCAAAATTCCACTTAGTTATTACTTTTCCATCTTTGATAAAATTGATGATGGATTCAAGCCCAAAGATCTTAAAAAAATGTTGACATTACTGGAAAATGCAGGTGTAGATATTTTCCATCCACTCGCTATCCATGCAATGAATAAATGTTTTGAAAACAAAGAATCTTTGTGCCACTGGTCAGCAAAGTATACTGACAAGCCAATGATAATTAATGGCAACATTAAATCACCGCAATTGCTCGAAGAAGCGGCAACACTCGGCTGCGCAGATTGGTTTGCGATGGATCAAAGTATGACCGCTTGCAGTGGTATCAATTTCTAAAAAGAAAAATTGATAAATAATATTCTGAGTAAACCAGAAAATGTCACGTTCAATTATCAAAACATCAAAGGCGCCTGCACCTGTAGGCCCTTATTCTCAAGCCGTAAGCTGCGGTAACATCCTGTATGTTTCCGGACAAATCCCACTTGATCCTGAGAGTGGAGAACTGGTTGGGAATTCGTTTGCAGAACAATGTCACCGGGTACTTTTAAATCTTAAAATAATTCTGGAAGCAGGAGGTTCGGGATTGGAACGTGTACTGAAAGTCACAATTTACATGAAAAATCTAGCTCAATTTGGTGAGTTAAATGAAATATACTCAGAATATTTTGATGTTTCTAAACCTGCACGGGCATGTGTAGAAGTAAGTAATTTACCAAAAGGAGCAGATGTTGAAATGGATGCAATTGCAGAAATTTCTTCTGTTAACTAATAATTTCAACAATAAAAAAATCAAACTGATGTCAGCATTAAATATAGCAATTGCCGGGTTCGGTACAATTGGCAGTGGTGTCGCACACGTTTTAGAACAACATAGCAAAGAACCTGATGCAACCATTAATCTCATGGGAATTCTGGAAAGTGATACTAAGGGGAAATTTGCCAGGCCATGGTTCGAAAAAAGACCGGAATTGTTTTATGATAATCCGGATAAACTTCTTGCTGATTCACAGGTTAATGTAATTGTTGAGACCATAGGAGGAAGCGGATTTTCCCGTGAACTGATCACAAAGGCCTTAAAGAACGGGAAACATGTTGTTACTGCAAATAAGGATTTGATTGCGGTTCACGGTGCTGAACTGATGGCAGTCGCGCGAGAAAACGGACGTCATTTGCTTTTTGAAGCGGCTGTGGCTGGAGCAATTCCGGTTTTGCGGTTACTTAAAGATTATCTGCAAGTACAGGATATTCAGGGTATNCGGGCAATTCTGAACGGTACAACAAACTACATTCTAAGTGAAATGGAATGCAATGACCTTTCTTTTGAGACTGCACTTTCACAGGCTCAGGAATTGGGATTTGCAGAACAGGATCCGACAAACGATATCAAGGGAATTGATGCCCGTTACAAACTCGTAATTCTGACTTATTTAATTACTGGTCAGTGGTTTGCGCCTGAGCAAATCAATTTGGAGGGAATCGATCACTTGGAACTGGCTGATTTTGAATATGCTGAACGAATGGGCCGGAGCATTAAATTGATCGCAAATCTTCGCCTCAGTGATCAGGGAATACAGGTTTATGTTTTGCCNCTCATGATTGAAAAAGACGATATGCTGGCAAAAATAACCGGATCAACAAATGCTGTGACGCTTTCAGGGAAGTATGCAGATGACATCACCCTGATCGGCAAAGGTGCCGGCAGTCTACCGACTGCCTCGGCGATTGTTTCTGACCTGAACAAAATTCAAAGACACCCTGAACCATTCCCTCCTCCTCCTTCTAACAAGAAGTTAGAGATTGAATCGATGGACAACATACAATTTCGCCACACATTACGCTTTGAAGTTCGGGACCAGCCNGGAATATTCGGTCACTACGGCAGTATCTTTGAGCGGCATTCAATTAACATATATGCTTTGGAGCAGTTGCCGCAGTACCACCGTATTGGTAAAGAAGGTGATGAAACAGTGATTTTCACACTGACACTCCAGAACTGTAAAGAAGGATTGGTCCACAAAGCTCTCAAAGAAATTAACCAGGCAGACTACATGCTGAAACCCGTAGTACTCCTAAGGGAAATTGTCTGAAGTTTTAAGAATTCTGTTCCACAGTAATCAACTGACAAAAAGCACTCGTTAATAAAAATATGTTCAAGTTTATCGGTACTTACCGTCTTTATATTTCCATCGTTGCTACTTTCATTGTTCTGTTTTTCCTAATGTATCAAACATATAACGAGCAAGGTACATCCAGGTTTCAAATGGCAGTACAAACCATAACATACCCCGTGCAGACCTCAGTGCAGTCTGTCGTATCAACTATAAAAAATACCTGGAATTCTTACATAAATCTTATTGAGGTTAATGAAGAGAATAAGCTGCTCAAACAGCAGTTGCTGAATATGGAAGAGAAGCTGAATCAGCACATTGAGAATTCTGTACAGTTTTTCAGATTGAGGTCTCAACTGCTCTTTGCACAAAAAAAAGCCCGCAAGGAAATATTTTCAGAAATTATTGGAGAGTCTGCAGACAACACTCATCAGATTCGCTTGATAAACCGCGGCAGCAACCAATTGCTTCAGCGCAACTACATTGTTATCCGCAAAGAGGGGTTGGTCGGCCGTATTCAGTCTGTTTCACCTTATCAGTCTTCAGTACAACTGATTATTGACCACCGCAGCCGTGTTCCTGCTTTGATTCAACGTAATCGCGTTAGAGGTTTGATTTATGGAACTCACGATGGCATGGAAATGAGGCAAATTAATCAGCATGCGAAAATTAAAATTGGAGATCGCGTTATTTCCAGTGGTCTTGGGAATCTGTATCCTAAAGGAATCCTAATTGGCTGGGTCAGTGGAATACACCACCAATCCCATGAACTATTCAAAACTGCAAGATTGGACAGTGCTGTTGACTTTAATCAAATAGAAGAGGTATTTGCAATTTTGCCTTCCAAATCTGATTCTAATTTGTCTGTTGAATGATGCGATTATTCATGCTTTCTTTAGGGTTTTTGTTAATCGGTGTCTTTATGAACATCGTTTTCAATTACTATTTTCTGCCAGTAGGATTAAAAATAAACTGGATGCTTATTTTATTACTTGTGCTGACATTCCGTCATTCTTCAATTTCGCTGTCATTTCTCGGTGTATTTGCGGGAATGATTTTAGACTCACTTTCGCATGGTTACATAGGGCTTTATGGAATTTCTTTTTTTGTAACCCTGTTACTTGCCCGTCAGTTAATTAAATTATTTTACGCAAATACTTTTTTTGCAGTCAGCCTTGCTGTCTCAGTTATGACAATCCTGGAGGGTTGGATATCTCTATCCATTCTGGGCATGCTAGAAACTGAGCTGAACCAATCTTCTCTAATGCTGACCTCAACTCTTCCACTTGCCGTTTTGCATGGGCTGGTAACCCCATTTATTCTTCAAAGTGTAATTTGGGGAGAAAATCATTTCATAGGGGATACAGCATGAAACTGAATCCTCTTGATTTTGAAGAGTTGGACCGGATTCGGATTCGCCTCATTATTTTGGGTGGAGTCGTAATTTTGATTTTCTCCCTGCTGGCTTCACGTCTTTGGTATCTGCAAATTTCCCATGGCGAAAAATATCTCGAATTTTCTCAGGGCAACCGCATTCGTCTGGTTCCGGAACCTGCTTTGCGTGGAAATATTTATGACAGGAATGGAGTTTTACTGGCCGAAAACCGCCCTGCTTACCAACTGCTCCTGATAAGAGAGGACACGCCAAATCTGGAAACAACTTTGCACAAAGTTTCAGAATCTCTCAAAATCTCCTATTCTGCACTACAGGAAAAAATTGATGCCAATCAGGATTTGGCTCAGTTTAGGCCAATTATACTTGAAGAAGACATGGAATATGAAAAAGCCATGCATCTGGAAACATTTCAGGATGATTTCCCAGGTGTTTCTGTTGTGGTCCGTCCACGTAGATTTTATCCACAAAAAAACTTTGCATCACATCTTCTCGGCTATGTTGGCATTGTCCAGGAAGATTGGACAAAATTGCCGGCAGAGAAGCGGAGTTCCAGCCAAATTGTCGGTCACTCCGGAGTTGAACTTCTTGAAAACGACCACATGATTGGACTCGATGGCGGCCGACAGGCTGAAGTTGATCATATGGGGAGGGAACTGCAGGTTTTAGGAGAACCTGTCCCCTCTGTGCCTGGAAAAAATATCACTTTGAGCCTGGATGTCCGTCTCCAGAAAGTTGCAACTGATGCCATGAAGGGAGAAAGCGGTGCGGTAATTGTCATGAATCCAAAAACCGGCGGAATTCTTGCCCTGGCAAGTTTTCCTGATTTTGATCCAAATTTGTTTTCCGGAGGAATAGATCCGGAAAATTGGAAACGTCTCTTGGAAAATCCCCAACATCCTATGGAAAACAAAGCTATTCAAGGTCTCTATGCCCCCGGATCAATTTTTAAAGTAGCGACTGCTTATGCCGGACTTGAAGAGGGTGCAATTACACCTGAAACAGAATATGTCTGTGATGGGGAGTTTCATGTTAAAGGACGGATGAACCATTTAAATGCTGGCAGGAAAAGGGCCATGGAAGAGTTAAACTGCATGACGCAATTAAAGGATCATGCAACGTCTTCTTCTATAATACTGGAATGGGAGCAGGAGTTGATGAGTTGCATAAATACGCAAGCCTGTTCCGCCTGGGAAAATTAACCGGAGTTGGGCTCTTGAATGAAAAAGCCGGATTAATTCCCAGCAGCAGTTGGAAAAAAAGAGTTTTTAACGAACCATGGTATGGTGGTGAAACCCCGTCCATGGCAATCGGGCAGGGTTATATTATTGTTACGCCGCTTCAGGTGATTAATATGATTAATATTCTTGCAAACGACGGAATGTGGATGCCACCCAAGCTTTTTTTGGAAGATGAAGGAATGGCACCTCAACAAATACCTTTAAACAAAGAATATTTGAGCTTAATCCGCAAGGGAATGGTTGCAGTGGTAAATGAAGCTGGAGGAACTGCCCGTAAAGTTCAGTTTGAAGAATTTACTGTTGCTGGAAAAACTGCAACCTCACAGGTTATCAGCCACAAGACCAGGGAGACACTTGAAGAAGAACTTGAAGAAGAAGAAAAGCTAAAAAAAGAATTTCAGAATCATGCGTGGTTTGTAGCTTTTGGGCCAGCGGAAGATCCGGAAATTTCAGTGATAGCACTTGTTGAACACGGTGGTGGCGGTTCAAGAGCTGCTGCTCCAGTAGTTCGAAAAATACTTAGCTACTACATCGACAACATTTACAAACCAAAATCTAAAAAAACAGTGCAAACTAACTTCGAGTCAAAAAATTTCAAATTCAGTACACGTCTTCAAATGGCCTTCAACTGAAATCCTGATTCCAGACAGGAATGTATGCAATTACCTGCATCGTCTGCAACTTTATAAACAATCTGCTTTAAACTCTCATAAAATGTCCCAGTTTATACAGCATCGCCCTTTGTGCCTGGCCTCCTCTTCACCTCGTCGCAAGATGTTTTTGAAAAAATATGGCCTCCAATTTGACTGCCACACTCCAATAATTAATGAAACACCGGAGAAAAGCGAGTCTGCAAAAAGTTTTGTCAAACGAATGGCCCATGAAAAAGCCCTGCAGGTACAAAGGACATACTCAAAACTGGCAGAAGATGTCATAATCCTCGCAGGAGATACTATTGTTTATTTTGACGGAAAAATACTGGGGAAACCGCAATCAATTCAGGATGCCAGGACAATGCTGACTCAATTGAGTGGAAGGACACATCAGGTTTTTTCCGGATATTCAATCTTAGATTCCTCTTCCGGAAATCAAATAACAGATCTTGTTTGTACGGAAGTCCGTTTTTTAAAATTAAATGCCGACCTGCTTGAGTGGTATCTTAACTCCAAAGAACCTTTTGATAAAGCTGGTGCATATTCAATTCAAGGTTTAGGTGCAATTTTAGTTGAATCAATCTCCGGGTCATACAGCAATGTTGTAGGATTTCCCATTGAATGCATAATTCCAAACTTGACCGCAAATGGCTGGATTTCCTTTGCAGAAAATACTCAACATGAGGTGTACGCATGAAGTATTATTTATTCATTCTCTTTGCAGTATTCCTGATTCCAACGTCAACACACGCCATTCAGTTAGAAAACCGCCTGCCGGAATCAGTCTGGGAAGTCGAAATGCGTTTGAAGCATACACCGGTTTACGATCAGGCTTTTAATGGTTATGGAGAAGAAGCACCTTTGCAGCAACTCATGCTCTGGGACAGAGAATGGCGAGATTCGGTCGTTGGTAAGTTGCAGCGTGAAGAGCAGAGACTTGAAATCCGCATGACATACGGTCTGACTGAAAAGTGGATGCTGGAGGCAACTATACCTTTACTGCAAAAAAAACAAACCTCTACTCTCAAAATTGAATCCGCTACAGCTATTCAGCAGAAAGTTCTCGAAAATTTGGCTTCAGAAAATCTAAGTGGACTTGGTGACATCAAACTTAAATTTGCCAAAGACACGCTCACAACTACAACCTGGCATAATCGCGGCGGTTTCACTTTGCGACTGCCTACAGGTACAACTGGGACTCCCCGCGGTATTTCTACAAATTCAACCGGAGAGGGCCATGGCTCAGTCGGTGCCTATTTTCATTTTAATTGGTATCCTCTGACACACGGGATTCGGAATGCATTCAGGATAGAAGGCACAAATGAACTGGTTGGCAAACGTGAAACACTTGATGGAGAAAAAGGATATTACTCTGCAGGGCATCGCGCAGACCTTTTCTACAACTGGAGTATTGAGAGGCAAAATATATTTGCCGGCACAGAACTGCATTATTACCAACAGGCAGAAAGCAGTTTGCCAACAGGAAAATCTAATGCTGCTTTTCTTAAAGAGATAAATTTTGAATTCGGTTACGGTAACCTGAGTGACCTTGAGCAAAAACCACTGTCTACCCCCTGGCAAGTCCGCCTGGGTTACACTCGCCCACTTGCCGGACAAAACACCCCTATTGCAAGCCGTTGGGAACTAAGTTCCACCTTCTTTTTCTGATCTTTTCCAGCAGAGTTATTTAAAACAGCACCGCACATTTTTTTCTAAAGGAACTACACCGAAAACAAAACCCCCAAACCAAACACCGTAAAATCAAATCCGTCAACCCTCCGCCAGATGCCATTGGGCCGTGAAAATATTCCCTTAATGACATGAATCCAGCGGACAACCAGATTCAACCATTTGATAATGTTAGAGTCCATATATTTGACGTGAGATTTGATTTTAAGTTGTAAAGCCTAAAGACAAAGGTTAGTATTTTTTGGTAAATATAGCCATTTTATTTTGGAAATTACATGGAAATTTATCCCCGCGACATGGTCGGCT
>JGI24817J26689_1000052_pt1 | contig 22797 bp, 22 predicted proteins | sample METZYME_3_300m_FD_26689 | JGI IMG/M metagenome (IMG submission 26689) | reverse complement strand
CTCGGACCTGTTGGGCATCCCGCTCTCCGTCCTAGCTATGCTGGCCTTCCTCGTCGCAGCCGGTATCATCGTCAATCTGGCACGCCTCATTGCTCTGGCACCTGGTAAGGTCTCACGGGTGTTCGGCTGGCTGAGTGCTGGCATACGCCCGCGCGCGTGGGGACTGGCGACAGCAATCCTAGGGGCTTGGGTCGCAATCGCTCTCTTCGTAGGCCCGGTTCTGGGGTCCACGTGAGTCTCAAATTCGACTGACCGAGAGCATCATAAGAGCGAGGCCCTAGGGCGATGCACTCCTTAGGGGGTATAGTATAACCTGGTAGTACCGCGGGCTCCAGTTGCACGGGAATGACGACAAGTGGTTTTTCTGATGGATTTGATGACCAACTGGAGCACCGACCTGTCGCAACCCGAGAGCGTGCGCTTTCCGGGTGCACGCTAGGCGGAAGACACCCGCTGATCTGGGTTCAAATCCCAGTGCCCCCACCATTTCGACCTCGGCGTACAGCGTTCGGAGCAACTCCGGCAGAGGTTGGGTTGAAGGGCTTCGCGTATTTCGCGTGAACCGATGGACGCCAAGGCACTCAACGCTGTCCTCTGCGCTTTCCTACTGGTTCCTCTAGCTGGGAGCGTAGCCCCTCCTCAGGTATCCGCATTTGACAGCGAGGGACTGCAACTAATCGATGTGGGTCAGCAGACCATGGCTCCAGTCCAAGCTCCTGTGAGTTGGGCGAGTCCGGGACCATGGTGGACGTGGACGTCCCTAGACTCTGACAGGAACGGCATCCATGATTCATTGCAGACGGTATCCGGACCGGTCAATGTGGGCCTCTCGTACGACGGGCGGATTACCGATTCGAACCGATTTGATCTCGCCCTGCTAGGCCACGAGATCCATCTCGAGATCCCTTCAGTTGACGCTGTGCTGATTGGGGACGTCGACGCCTCCGAGGTGTATGGGCTATCTCAGCTCGATGGCGTGGTGATGGTCGAGCGCTACGGATTTGTCGTTTTCTACGGTGACGTCCAGACTCCTGCGGTCAAGGCGCGGAACTCCACGGAGTACCCGGTGGGAGCATGGGATCTCGGGGTGAGTGGACACGGGGTGAATATAGCATTGACAGATACCGGCGTGGACAACGAGCATCCAGGGCTATCGGGAAAATTTGTTGCTGGATACGACGCGGTTTGTTATGTTCACACGGACCCTTCATGCCTGTTGAGTAATCCCCTTCGAGAGGACGATGGCTCCTTCGATCCAGACGACGGAAATCAGCATGGAACAGCCTGTATGGGCATGGCTAGTTCAACAGGACTGGAGGCCGATGGCTCGCAGTCTGAGTACTACGGCTCGGCGCCTAACGCATCTCTGGTTGATGTCAGAATCGGTACTGACGTAGGAGCGGGACCGTTCGAGAACTACCTACTCGAGCAGGAGTTCTACGAGTCCGCGATGAACGGTCTGCAGTGGATTATCGACCACAGGGACGATGCCTGGCCAGGTGTGGACGAAGCCAACCACGGCATCGACATCATCTCGCTGTCATGGGGGATAACAAGCCACGAGAACGGCGGTTCCGACGGCACGGACATGCACAGCAGGATACTCGATGACGCGATGCTGGCCGGGGTCGCAGTCTCCAACGCAGCCGGCAACGACGGACCGGACAACGACGGTCTGTCGGGAATGAGCGCCTCCTCCCTCTCAGTAACAGTCGCCGCTACTGACGACCTAAACACCGTCAACAGATCCGATGACAGCATCGCCTCCTACTCCTCACGCGGTCCACGCAAGGACAACGGTGACGGCAACCCTCTCAACGAACTGATACCCGAGGTCAGCGCTCCGGGCACCAACATAGTGCAGGCCGAGGGCTGCGTCACCAGTGGAGGCTGCAACAACTTCCTTGGCGGCGATGCCTCCGGCAACACCTACACCGGTCGCGGCAGCGGTACCTCCTACGCCACCCCGTCAGTGACTGGTGTCATCGCTCTGGTCATAGAGGCCAATGGCAACCTCACCCCGCTACAGGTCAAGGAAGTGCTCAAGCAGACTGCGGAGCGCAGGGGCGAGCCCAGCGCCCCAGAGGTCGANCCCTACTGGAACCGTGACTTCGGATGGGGGATGGTGGATGCTCGTGCAGCCGTCGCTCTGGCACTACATCTCGCACAGACCGATCAGACCGATTCAGTGGATGTGAGCCTCCAGAACCACCTGTTGAGCGTTGCCGACTCCAACGGTACGATCAACGTCACCGGGCACGCTTGGGGCCAACTCGGTAGCATCGAGAGGGTCGAGTTCAGGATTGACGGNGGGGATTGGCGGGAGGCGACGTACTCGGCTGAGCCNGGGGAGATCGGTGCTCTGACGCCTTTCATGTGGCATGTNATTCTGGATTCGGTCAAACTCAGCGAGGGCGGCCATCAGCTTGAGGTCAGAGCGATGGCGGAAGGCGTCTTCTCACTACCGATTCTAGTCACAGTGCATGGCTCAGGGGGTACTGTCTCCGAGTTCTCGGTTCCCCCAATCGTCATTGTCGGCATCCTTGTAGTATTCGTGATTTGGATCGCCTCACTGTCTCTGGTTCGGCTTCGCTCGGATGGGGAGATCGACAGCCTGCTCTCGAGATTGAGGAATGAGGAGGATTCAGCAGTAGAGGAGGTACTCGAAGCTGAATTAATCCCTGAACAGGGCCCCGAATAGCGAATCTGTGGGATTCGAAGCGCCTTGTTCAAAGCCTAGAACTCTCGTCCGCAGGCCATGGTGAGGTTCTCCGAGCGTGCGAATAGCATCCGTCCGACAGGGGTCCGGAGGATGTTTGACATGGCCGGAGACGATGCAGTCCAGTTCGGTCTGGGCGAGCCTGACTTCCAGCCGCCCCCGATTGCCATCGAGGCGTTCACCAAAGCGATGAATGATGGCAGGAACAAGTACACCACCACTGCTGGTCATCCGGCTCTGAGAAGGAAGATAGCCGAGATGTGGCACCACCTCGTTCCCAGCTTGGACGAATCCAACGTCTGCGTCACCATGAGCGGAACCAATGGTCTTCTGGACATATTCCTAGCTCTTGTGCAGCCCGGGGACAACGTCCTCCTGCCGGAGCCGTACTTCCCGCTGTACCCTCAGGATGTGGTAATCTGCGGCGGCGAGCCGAATCTGTACCCCTGCACCTTCGAAAACGGCTTCGTACCGACCATCGAGGATTTGCAGACCAGAGTCGACGAGAACACAGTCGCCATCCTGTACAACTTCCCGAGTAATCCCACCGGCGGCAACGTCAACGAGTCACAGAGGGACGAGCTGGTCGCCTTCGCTATGGAGCACGACCTCTGGCTGATTAGCGACGAGGTCTACGACCGCATTGTCTACGATGGATCCCATGTGTCCTTTCTCGGAGCCGGTTACGACAAGGTGATCATGGTGCAGTCGTTCTCCAAGACCTTCGCCATGACTGGATGGAGGATAGGCTACCTGCTTTCTCCTGACCCCGAAGCGATGACTCAGTTGACCAAGATGCAGTACTATGTCACCGCGTGCACCAACGACGCCATGCAGCATGCAGTCCTCGTGGCTCTAGAGGAGGCCGCTGGCTACCCTGAGGAGATGTGCTCGGAGTTCAAGGCTAGGCGCGACATCATTTGCGAACGCCTCAACGCAATGCCCGGGGTCTCCTGCCACGTCCCCACCGGGGCGTTCTACGTGTTCCCCAAGGTGGATGTCCCAGGGTTGAACAGCGAGGAGATTGCCATGGCGCTGCTCGAGGGAGGGGTGCTGTGCTCTCCAGGGACGGCCTTCGGTGAGTTGGGCGAGGGACACCTCCGCTTCGCCTACACCANCGGGCGAGATGACATCAACAAGGGCATGGACCGGGTAGAAGCGGTACTGGCCGGGCTGAGGGGAGATTGACTCTCAATGGGGCCTCTCGCATCGTTCGCTCTCTTCCTAACATCGTTGTTCATCGGCAGCGAGGGCTCTAGGGTAGAGCCTAGGGCATATCCTCCTACCATTCTACTGGTCTCTCTCGCATCCCTATCTCTGCTCGGCCCCTCGTCAATCGGGTTCGGCCTGTGTATCGGCTCGGGGNGGGNGCTGTTGAACCAAGTTACAGACCGGGCCTTCCCCTTACAGTAATCACTCGTCGAACAACCTGAAGGGCAGGTCAATCATCCTGCTGTCCTCCTCGTCCTCCTCGCTATCATCCATCTCAGGCTCTTCTGGTTCTAGGGCATCGGGGATTGGGGAAGCATCGGCCCCTTCCTCCTCCTCGGGGGCCTCGAGCAGATCCATCTGCAGGTTCTCGAGCCCACTCTCCTGCCCCTTCATCCAATCGGGCATGTCGTGGGCGCCTCCTAGCACAGACAGAGTGGTAAAGGTCGCCATCGGAAGCACTGATATCGCCACTAGGAAGTCTATGACAGCAGTCTCTGGAATTACGGCATCGGGAACTACCGCGTGCAGAAGAACTGCTTCCAACTGCACTTCGTCCCATTGGGTTACATCGACGTCGAGCCAGCTCAGAGAGGCGGCTAGAAACGTTCTGGCGATTATCCAGAAGAGCAGGACTGGAAGCACCCAGGAGAATCGCGAGATTCTCCACAGAACGCTCCTGAACATCGCTGCGTAAGCCACGAGCCCGCTGGACACCAGCGGTTGAATCCTCACTGCCATCCACAGCGCTATCATGTAGCCCACCATTCCCAACTCAAACGCCTGATCCGGTTTGATCACTCCATCGGGAACGCCCTCCATGATGACCAGCGGCACGGCAATCAGCAGCACCTGCATCGGTACGGCTAGCAGCTGCAGCCCCCCGTGAACCGCAATCAGGTCATGCCCCTCGTCGATCGTTCTCGTGTGGACGAGCCTCGCCATCCTCCCATATGGACTGCTCTGCAGGGCCAGCCTCGTCCGGTCTATGAGCTCGGGATCCCCTGCTCTTCGGCTGAGGCCTAGTACCGGCATCCAACCACCCTTGTCAGCGACTGACGTCGGCCTGCACCCACCGAAGAACAGAGCCAGCAGCAGTGACAAGAACCCGTACAGCAGGCCTGCGATGACGATCCAGTAGACCAGTTCGGTTCGAACGGCGACTGAGAAGTTGCCCTGATCCACCTCGAGCAAGTAGGTCAGGGAGAAGCCCACGATCGGAACCAGTGTGACTTGCAGCACTACCACTGTGTAGAGGACGAACCTCTGATACAGATTCTCCACGGTCACAGGCGACACGTCTCATCGAGCCATCATAAGCCCTTCATCGGGCCAGACCCGCCTCCGGGCGGTTAGAGGGGCGTCTGAGAGCCGCCAATCCGTGCGTTGCCGCCCTTCGGGCGGCGAACGTTGCTAGCGAACCTTCATACACGGATGTAGGGACGAAGATTCGTCGCATGCGTAGCCTGTCACCCTTACTTCTGGTATCACTGATGCTCATCATGAGCATAGCCCCCTTGGCCGCCAACTCAGCGATGCCTCCGACTACTGAGGAACGTGCAGCAACCCCCAAGGCACTGATTGACTTCGAAGTCACCTCAATCGAGCTCGGTGACTCGCTGACCTCTTCCGAGCAGTGGAATCAGTCAGATAACTCCACCAAGGAATATGTTCTCAGGGACGAGTATATCGCTGTCAGTATCACATTCACTCAGGCCGGTACATCCAGCCAACCGGCCTACGCCGAAGGCTGGATGCAAGTCTGGCACCCCATCGGCTTCCTGATGGAGGAACATTACGTCAACATGACACTGTCAGGATTACAGTCTACCACCGAGTCGTTCTACTGGAACCCGAGTTCGGCCCATAGCGCGATTGATGAAGACGGTAATCTGTATGGCGGAATCATACTGCGCGGTACCATTGACGGTGGACTCGCTGACGACAACGAGGTCAATAACGAGCTCGACAGGGAAGTCCCTGTAGCGGTCTGGAAGGACCCGATGGACAACGGCTTCTGCGGAGATGTGGACGGTGATCAGGTAGTCGACTGCACAAACCAACTCAGTGCCAACGAGCCGACATGGGTCGGAGCCGGGTATGACTCAGACGGAACCCTCTCATCAGACCCCGACTACTATGGTCATTGGAGGATGGAGAACGCCTCCAGCAACGAGGGCGACTGGCACTGGAGGGTATCTAGGCCGGGCTCGGACTACGCCAGCAACAGGCATGACAGGCTCTGGTGGGGCTGGTTCACACCATTCGACAACTGCGACGACCCCGGACACGGGCTCAAGTACGGGACTCTTGACACCGCAGTCTCGGCCCTGTATGGCAACAACTTCTGCAAGGTCAGAGTGAGGTCGTTCGACTTCATCTCGATGCATTTGGTGACTGCGGCCTGGGGNGAGATGGCAGCCGGCGACAACATCAGACTCGAGGCTGACGCGGGAGGCTCTCTGGAGCACTACAACTACACTGCTCAGAGTCTTTCGAAGAACCACGGCGATTGGTCCCAGCTGGTCTGGAACATGACCGACATACACCCCAACGCCGACTACACACTCTCCTTCCGCTTCGATTCAAACAGCTCCTTAGCGAATCAGGGCATCCATCTGGACTCGTTCCTGATGTTCGGATTCGAGAAGGTCGCTGAGTACACCCTCGACGTCGATTGCGACGACCCACTGCCTAACGCCTACATGGTGGTCCCCGACGATTCCAGACCGCCGTCCCTGTTCTGCAAGATCAAGAACAACGGGTACGTCGACATCACCCTCCGTCTGTACACCGAGGTCTCCAACCAGACTTGGATGAACGGCTATCCCCTTAGAATAGACTCCAACAACCTGTTCGACCACGACAACTACGTCGTAACCGAGGTCATCAGTGCCCTCGGTACCATGAACACGTGGTTCAACCTCAGTATCCCAGAGGGCGCTAGCGTCCAGGAGTTAGACTGGTTCGTCTGGATTAATGACGGGACTACAAACCTCTCCAAGGTATACATAGAACTCCCCGTTTCGGTCATAGCCGCGTACTCGATCACTCTAGATCAGAAAACCCTAGCCAACCCAGCTGCGGTACTCTATCCAGGCACCACTGGAGATGTGGCCATGGTGATTAAGAACACTGGGAACCAGATAGCGATTTGGAACCTCGGCGCTACCTTCGGGGACAACCGCTGGGGAGCAGAGAACCTGATTTGGCACGATGCTAACGGCTCTGTGATTACCAACCTCGCGATGAACATCTCAGACGAGTTCGATCTCACAGCGACCGTCATCGTGCCCGACGAGATAGCCCCGGGCACCTATGCAATCACACTGCTCGCAAGCGGTAGGCCCCCTGCCAACTTCGTGGCCGACTGGATTATCTACATCGAGGTCCCGGTATTCCACGAGCTGGTGCTTGAGCCGGAGACCACGGAGATGATGGCCTCTGCCGACGGCTTCCTGAGGCTCATCGAGGTCAGGATGGTGAACAATGGGAACTCGGAGGAGGCATTCGACCTGTCTCTGCTGTCGGACTGGAAACTCGGCGTCTCCCTCAATGCGGAACAGAGTCTTGGGATAGATCCGTTCGGAGGCGACAGCACGGTGATGTTGCTGCTGCCGATGCCTTACGGAATCGCCAATGAGACCTATGAGATTTGGATTATAGCATCAAGTCAGGACGACTCAGGCTACCAATCGAGTGTCAGGATTCTTCTCACCGTGCCCGTGACGAACCTAGTGGAAGTCGAGAATCTCGATTTGACCGCAGAGGTGTTCAGAGGAGGGGATGATGCGAGGACCCTGAACTGGGAGATCTGGAACAACGGCAACGTCAACGACGCCTTCACAATTGATTTCGAGACTAGCCATCCAGATGTCTGGGTCCAAGCGACCGGTCTGACCAACGGGAGGACGCCGTACATCCCGCCGGGATCTTCACTGAACCTCACAATTCGCTACTCGTTTGACTTCACCGCCAGTGGCGAGCGCGAAATCACCCTCATCGCCAGCAGCGTCGAGGCAGCAAGTGACGGACTTGCCGTAAGTGGCAGCGGTACGGCGGACTTCCACGTCGGCTCTCAGGGATTCTTCCATATCCTTGCACCATCGCTCTATGTGAATGGAGAGCCCATTGATGCGATTACAGAGAGAGGGGATGACTACGAGCTTGTATTCACTGTGGTCAACCTGTATCCAGATGACCAGCTCCTGAGGGCCGACATTGACAGGAACTCTGACATCTTCTTCAACATCTTCGATGCGCGTGTGGATCAGGGCGACAGGGACTTCGTCCTGCTAACCAACGAGTCCAGAACCATCACCGTCTGGCTGACCGTGACCGATGACAACCTCGAGAACCTTGCCGAGAACGTGATGACCTTCGACATAACTATCGAGGTCGACGGAGACAGGGACAAGGTCTCTAAGAATGGGTCTATTGTAATGCACAAGTTGAACCCCATCGAAACCGGCGTCGACGTTGGGGAGACAGCGTGGTGGGCCGGTAACATCCTGTTCCTTCTCATCGGACTGGGAGTCGTGGGCGCGGTCCTAGTTGCCTCGCTCAGGATATACAAGAGCGCTACCGCTCCGATGGAGGAGATCTCGACTCTGGAAACCTACGAGATGACCGTCGACGGCAGTGGCTGGGGAGATCAGGAAGGAATCCCCGACGCCCCCAAGCTCCCAGTAGATGACGAGGTGGCCAATTCGATGTATGGGGGTGCCAAGGAGATCTTCGAACAGCCTCCTGAGATGCCCCCTCCTCCTCCAGTCGAACCCGAGCCGGAGCCTGAACCAGAACCCGAGCCGGAGCCTGAACCAGAACCCGAGCCGGAGCCTGAACCAGAACCCGAGCCGGAGCCTCAGTCCGAATTACCCCCTGGCGTCCCGCCAATCCCGGAGGAAGGTCTCCCGGAGGGATGGTCACCCGAGCAGTGGGTCCACTACGGCCAGCGCTGGCTAGACCAGCAGAACCGCGAATGAGCGCCCGTTGCCCGCCCGCCCGCGCCCGTGCGAGGCCTTATGACCCCCCCATTGGTCGCCGGATTCCGGAGCGTGATTTCCGATGTACAACGGTCAACAACCTATTTTCATCCTCAAGGAAGGCACTGAGCGTACTAGTGGGCGCTCGGCGCAGAGCAACAACATCGCCGCGGCTAAGGCTGTCGCAGACTCGGTGCGTTCCACTCTGGGGCCGAAGGGGATGGACAAGATGCTGGTCGACAGCATGGGTGATGTGGTCATCACCAATGACGGCGCTACCATACTCAAGGAGATGGACATAGAGCATCCTGCAGCCAAGATGATAATCGAGATCGCCAAGACTCAGGAGCAGCACTGCTACGACGGCACCACAAGTGCGGTCGTAATCGCAGGAGAGCTGCTGAAGCGCAGTGAGGACCTAGTTGAGCAGAATGTCCATCCGACAGTCATCTGCGAGGGCTTCAGACTCGCTTCCGACAAGGCCTCCGAGCTCATTGACCTGCATTCCATCGCTGTCAACCAGGATATGCTGGAGGAGGTGGCGAAGACCGCACTCACTGGCAAGAGCGCGGGCGCAGTAAAGGAGTTCCTCGCGGACATCTCGGTCAGAGCAGTTCTGTCCGTCGTCCAGGATGTAGATGGTGAGACAGTGGTCGATCTCGACGACATCAAGGTGCAGAAGAAGCAGGGCGGCTCAATCAAAGACAGCTCTCTAGTTGACGGCATCATACTCGACAAGGAACGTGTCCACAGCGGCATGCCGCGCAGCGTGGCCGATGCGAAGGTCGCACTGATCAATTCGGCCATCGAGGTCAAGAAGACCGAGGTCGACGCTAAGATTCAGATTACCGACCCGAACATGCTCTCGCAGTTCCTTGACGAGGAGGAGCAATACCTCAAGTCGCTAGTCGATAAGATACAGGCTTCCGGAGCCAGCGTGGTCATCTGCCAGAAGGGCATTGACGACATGGCTCAGCACTACATGGCCAAGGCCGGTGTGTTCGCCATTCGCAGGGCCAAGAAGAGCGACATGGAGGCCCTTTCGAAGGCAACTGGTGGCAGAATCGTGACCAACATAGATGACCTGTCCTCAGACGATCTAGGCAGAGCATCGAAGGTCGAGGAGCGCAAGATAGGCGAGTCTGATATGGTCTTCGTCACTGGCTGCCCCGACGCCAAGAGCGTCTCGGTGCTGCTCAGGGGCGGGACTGAGCATGTGGTCGACGAGATCCGCCGTGCCTTCGACGACGCCGTCGGCGTCGTCGCTGTGGCTCACGAGGACGGAGTAGTCCTGACCGGAGGCGGCTCGGTCGCCGCCGCGATAAGCCGCGACCTGCGTTCCTATGCTGAGGGAATCGGTGGAAGGGAGCAGATGGCCATCGAGGCATTCTCAGGGGCTCTCGAGGTGATTCCTCGGACCCTCGCTGAGAACGCCGGACTTGATCCGGTCAACACCATCATCGACCTCAGGAAGGCACACTCGGAGGGCAAGTCGCACTTTGGGGTCAATGTCTACGAGGGCGGAGTTGCCGACATGAACGAAGCACAGGTCTTCGAGCCCAGCAGAGTGGTGGAACAAGCCATCCAGAGCGCCTCCGAAACAGCAGTGATGATTCTGNGGATTGACGACGTGATTTCTAGCCGCGCGAGCCCCCCTATGCCAGATGGNGGCGAGTTCGACGGCATGGGCATGATGTGAGACATAGGGTGGAATACGGCCTACGGCCGTAGACCCCTGTTGCACTAGATTCAATAATCGCGTCAGGGTGCCCAGACTGCCGATAGGCACGAGTGGACTTCATGGCGATATTCAGCGTCTTCATCGACGACGGCTGTATCGTATGCGATGCCTGCGAGGAAGCAGCTCCGGAAATTTTCGAGGTCACTGAAGACACCTGCTTCATCAAAGCGGATGTCAGGCTCGACGGCGGCTATGACCGCAACGTCGACAAATCCGGACTCAAGCCGGAGGTGGTATCCTCTCTCTCCGATGAAATCTTTGATGCTGCAGATGCCTGTCCAGTAGATGTCATCATCGTAGTGGAGGGCACCGGAGAGGAGGCGCCTGAGCCAGAGGTCGAGACGGCCCCCGAGCCTGAAGTTGTGGCTACGCCCGAGGAGCCTGCGGAGATAGTGGGCGATGATCTCGAGTCCCTGCTCACCGCAGGCGACCGGACGATGAGCATCCTATTCGGCTCGCAGTCTGGGAACTCCGAGGAGCTGGCGGAAAAATTCGCGAAGCGATCCACCGACTACGGCCTCGACGCCACGGTGCATGACATGGACGGATTCGACCTGTCCGCTCTGCCCGGGATGAAGAGAGTCCTGATTATCTGCTCGACTTGGGGCGAGGGCGAAATGCCTGACAACGCTGAGGAGCTCTGGCAGCAGGCCAGCGCAGACTCGGCCCCCCAGCTGCCCGGAGTCAGCTTCTCGGTTCTCGCACTCGGCGATACCAGTTACGAGTTCTATTGCGAGTCCGGCAAGGACTGGGACAACCGACTACAGCAGCTGGGAGCGACCCGACTGGTCGACCGCGCCGACTGCGACGTGGACTACGATTCGTCTGCAGCCGCTTGGGCCATCGACGCCCTAGCTGCGATGGCCGCGGTCGACGGCAGCGGCGAGTTCCATGAAGACCAGGTGGAGGCGATTAAGGATCGAGTCAGCGGCTCCGCTGCCGCGGGAGCAGCCGGTGAGGACGGCTTCACCGTCCCCGAGACAGTCGCTGACGCCATTCAGGCGGAGATTAGCATATTCCGTTACGACCCCGTCAGCGCCACCACTGGCAAGGACACATGGGTCTGCGCCCTGCCCGGCCACATGTCGGTGCTCGAGTCGCTGAGGGCGCTCAAGGAGACCCATGATGGCACCCTCACCTTCAGAGACGGGCCCAGCGACGACCCGACCACCGCTATATCGGTCAACGGCAGACTGATTCTCCCTGGCAGCGTCAGACTCGACTCGGTGACCCCGATTCGCGACGGAGGGCTGAGGCTGCGCATCGAGCCCCTTCCCGCGTTCGATGTCGTTCGCGACCTCGTAGTGGACCACTGGCCCCTCGAGAGGGGCAGGGAGTCGTCCAAGCCGTGGATGGTCGCAGCCACTAGGGAGGGCGTTGACACCACTCAGGGCGTCATGGGGGGCATGGACCCCTCGACTGCGGACATGCTGCATTCGATAACCGACTTCTGCAGCGCACCACTGTTGCACTCATGCTCAGACGCCACTCCTCACTCCGAGTGGTACCTCGGTCCCGCAGTCCTCGCGCGGACCTGGGCACGCATCAACGACCCACGCTCTTCGGACTCCAGCATAGCCGGTATGCAAGGCGTCATGGACTCAAGGGAGGGTATCAAGGCCGAAACCGACCTCGCTTCAATCCGCCGCCAGAACGGCTCGTCGAGAATCATTGCAGACGCTCTCCTCGACGCACGGACCTCTACTCTTGGGAGGGGTGCCTTCAATGGGCGCCACGGCAAGCACGTCTGGTGGTACAACTGGACCGTGAAGAGTAGCGGTAGGGTCAATGACACAGTAATCTACAGGCAGGTACTCGGTCCGATGGGCCTGCTCGGGAACCTATTCTCGGGGGTGACCGCCCGCATGGTCTTCGGATTCACCAGAACCGGCGGTAACATGTTCAACGGTATGCTGGGAATGGTGGCCCCACCCGCCGGTATCGGAAAGATGCCGAAGCAGTTCAACTCCTCAGTCGACGACCACCACGAGGTCGTCGCGATATTCAACGAAGTGGATGGTAGGTTCTGATGCCACTGAAGTACGCCTACCACCCTGGNAATGTAGCTCACAGCAGCGCCATCGAGGTAGCTGAGACGATGGAAACTGTCGCACAGTCGCTGAACATCGAACTGGTCCCGTTGCGAGGTGCGACCAGTTGCGGGGCTGGGATAATCAGGCAAGCCAGCAGACGCCTGCAGTTGACTCTCAATGCCCGTACCTTCGCGATGGCCGAGGAACTCGGACTAGACATCATCACGCCGTGTGCCGCGACAGCAGGGAACCTGCACGAGGACCTCACCGTACTGAAGCAGGACCCCAACCTGCTCGGAGAGGTAAACGAGGTCCTAGAGCGGACCTGCGGCAGGAGCTTCTCAGGAGGGACCGACGTCCACCACCTTCTGCACATCATAGTGGATGAGATCGGCCTCGAGAAACTCGAGGCCTTGGCTAGGAACCCGATTGACTTCGATGTCGCGGGCTTCTATGGGCCCAACATACAGCAGATGGGGGCCTGCGGGGGAGACGACGTCCACGACCCCGATTACCTCGAACAGGTCATCGCGGCCCTCGGAGGGAGGCCGGTGCAGTGGGAGAGCCGCACCCAGAGTGTGGGGGTCCCGGGGCTGTTCTCAGAGGAGCCGACCGTGCTGCGACAGGCCGCTGCTGTGCTCCACGAGGCCAAGTCCGAGGGAGCCGACCTCATAGTAAGCGCTTGCAACCTCTCGCACAGCGTCCTCGATGTCTATCAGGGCAAGGCATCGAGGTCGACGGGACTTTCTACTAACATCCCGGTCATCCATCTCACAGAGATGCTGTCATTCTCGATGGGTCATCACAACACTAGGCTGGCCCAGTTGCGCACCAGAATCGCAGTCATCGGCGACTGACTATGTATCCTGTCCGAACCCGTTCTCGAGGTCGATTGCGGGCTCGACGCCGAACTGCTCCAACCCAGTCTGACCCCTCGCCCTGAATGTCTCTGGAGGAAGCGCGGGCGAGGACCCGTTCTCCGAGGCCGTGCTGTCGTCCGACTCGGTGATCTCTATCTGGTGCATCTCGCGCTGACTGTGGACGAACTCCGATGCGGATATGACGCCGTCCTCTGCGCTGACTTCGAACCTACCGAGGTTGGAGAGATCAGTGTGTGGGCTGCGGGGAAGTTTCCTTCGAACTCTGTGAACAGCCCGCTGCATGAACTCCTCCCTCCTCGCAGCGGCCGCTTTCGCCCCCTCGTCTCGCGTGCCCTCGGCGATTAGGACGACAACCTCTCCCTCCCGGTGCCTGCCAGTTCTGCCGCGCCTCTGAATGGTGCGTATCTCACTGGGCACCGGTTCGTAGAATACCACCAAGTCAGCACTCGGGATGTCCAGCCCCTCCTCACCGACCGATGTCGCGACGAGCACGTTGGCAGAGCCCGATCTGAACTCGTCGAGCCTCTCGATTTGCTGTTTGGGGGTCAGCCCGTCCCTGCCTCCGCGGCTTGATTGCCCGACGAACTGAATCGGATTGGCTCCATCTAGCTCGCCTAGGGATTTCTCGACGGCAGCTACGGTATCCCTGAATGTGGCGAACACGATGATGCGCGAATCGGGATCTCTGCGGAGCCGCTCCGCGACGAGCCTGCGGACAGCGCCGACCTTGGTGTGTACCTCGTCCATCTCAGACAGGCTCTTTCGCAGGCTCGAAACCCGTCCGTCCCTCAGGAAGTTCCGCGTTGATTTGTTCTGTGCCTGCTCGCTCCTTGAGAGCCGCTCAAGGAACTCACTCGAGGCGGCGACACCCTGGCACAGCAGGTGGTTGATCAGGTGATGCAGGCGCATCGCTGTGGCAATCTGGGACATCGACTGGTAAGCGCTCGACTCACCCCTGGAAATCGCCTGTTGGGCACGCTCCATGGCATTGGACAGGCCGGCATGGCTGATTGCCCCCGGCATGACGTATCTGCCCAGCCTCTTCTCGCGGTCGACTATGCCGCTCTGCCACATGACCAGAGGCTCTGCGAGTTCCCTGATCTGGTCAGGGACCCTGACCTTGACTTCCTGAATCTCCAAGCCCGCCAGGTGCTTGGCCACAATAGCCTCGCCAGCAGTCCTCATGTGGATTCTGCCTATGCCTAGCCGGTCGCAGATCTCCTCGACCTGATCGGTCTTGGAGCCCGGACTCGCTGTGGTGGCGAGGACCAGTTGTTCGGAGGCCTGTGACAGGTACAGGTCCCCTACCTGAGCCATCGCGTGATTCCCTGTCGAGTGATGCGCCTCGTCGACAACGAGGAGAGAACAGTCTGAGAGGTCGAGGGCCCCTCTGATGACATCGTTCCTGACGACCTGAGGAGTCGCAACTACGAGTCTGGACGAGCCCCAGAGAGCAGTGCGCTTGGCGACCGGGTTCTGACCTGTCACGGAGATCGGATTAACCGTCGTGCACTCGGACAGCGCGAGTTCGATACCACGCAGGTGTTGCTCCACCAGAGCGACAGTCGGGGCGACCATCAGGACCCAGCCATCATTGCTCTCCAATCGGTCAGCGATTACCATCCAAGCGACCACAGTCTTACCCGCAGCGGTGGGCAGTACGAGCATCATTGAACCGGAAAGTGCCTCGTCGGCAGCCTCGAGCTGGTAAGCACGGGCCTCGATGAGCCCCGGCGTGAGGCTCGGATGACTGACTCCGTGCTGCATGGACTCGCACCTTGGGAGTCAGGGTTCAAAATAGTTGCACAATCCCGGGATTACACTTACACCCCGTAGGGGTGGTGCGGCTTCTCCCCCGATTCGTTCAAATAGGGTATGTTAGTCGCAAGGCCGCTCACTACGTGAGGAACCAGACACCAAAAGGCACTGCTGAAGCACCCTGCAAGCCCAACCCGCACTCGCGACTTGGGTTCGGTGTCACGGTTCCTCCTTGACGAAGTGGGCCCGGCAGACGGCCGCTTTGCGGCCTGATGACGGTAAACGCATGGAGGAACCAGTATGGCCGACCGTAGCAAACCCCGCCGTGGTAGCATGGGCTATAGCCCTCGTAAGAGGGCAAATCGTCAGTTCGGCAGGATCAGTTCCTGGCCCGAGTCGGACTCCTCCGAGATTAGGGTTCAGGGCTTCGCTGGCTGGAAGGCCGGTATGACTCACATCCTGATTCGTGACAACAACCCCAACTCCCCCTCGGCCAGTCAGGAGGTCCGCAAGGCTGTGACAGTCGTCGAGGCACCCCCCATGAGCGTGCTGGCCGTTCGGGGCTACAGGATGACTCCTTACGGCATGCAGACCGCTGGAGAGGCCTGGTCCGGCTCGGACAGCGGCCCGGATGGCCTGATGCCCCGCTTAGCCAACCAGAGCCGCGGCGAGCGCGATGCTGAGGAGGGCCGCAAGCCCTCCAAGCGCGCTGGCCGTATTCCTACCAGAGGGGATGACTCACCGGATAAGCCCCTCAAGGCCCTGCGTGAGGCCGATCTCTGCGAGGTCCGACTCATTGTCTCCACTCAACCAGCTCTGGTCAAGAGCGTGCCCAGCAAGATCCCCGAAATCATGGAGGTCGCTCTGGTAGGCGGAGACAATGCATCCAAGTTGGAGTGGGCCGAGGAGAGGCTCGGTGGCTCAATCTCATTGGATGATGTCTATGAGCCCGGTCAGGAGGTAGATGTGGTCGGCGTCACCAAGGGCAAGGGTTGGCAGGGCTCAATCAAGAGATGGGGAATCAAACTGCTCTCGCACAAGAACAGCAAGCGCAGGCGGCAGGGCGGCAACATGGGTGACTTCGGTACCCGGTATGTCCGCAAGACCATCCGCCAAGCAGGCCAAGTCGGCTACCATAATCGCACAGAACTGAACAAGCGCATTCTAAGAGTCTCTAATCCAGGGGAGTCCGACATCACTCCCGATGGCGGTTTCCTCAACTACGGCGAGGTCACCAACCCGTACATGATAATCCAAGGCAGTCTGCCCGGCCCCTCCAAGCGAATGCTGAGGTTCCGAGACGCCATTCGCCCAAGGCCGACCAAGCCCGAGGTCGACATCACCTACGTGAGCACCTCGAGCAAGCAGGGAGCGTGATTTTGTGAAGACGAAGACATACAACCTAGTTAATTCGGTAGAGCAGGAGGAGCTCGACGCCGGGCTTCTGGCTGAGTACTACACCGTGGAGGCCAACGACGGCAAGAACATCACTCTGCCCTCGCTCTTCTCCTCCGATGTCCGCGAGGACCTCATCCGCTCCACTGTGTTGGCCTCCAGAGCCAATCGCCGGCAGCCGTACGGCCACCGCGAGCACGACGGCAAGCGAGCTCCGCAGCCCGGCATGAAGCACTCAGTTGAGTGGTGGGGCAAGGGGCGCGGCGTGTCTAGGATCATGCGCAAGACTGGTCAGCGAACCGGAGCCCAGAACCCCCACACCCGCGGCGGTCGCAGGGCGCACGGCCCATTGGTTGCCAAGGATTGGTCTCAGAAGGTCAACTCGAAGCAGCGCCGCATCGCTCGCAACTCCGCCATCGCCGCTACCACTGACGCCGAGACCGTAGCAGCGCGCGGTCACCGCTTCGATGACGGCGTGCGCTTCCCTGTCATCATCGACGGCTATGTCGAGTCGCGCGACGACTCGGAGGAGCAGTACGAAATCGAATCCCTTCCCCTACAGTTCTCAACCCGCAAGTTCGTGGCCATGATGGAGGGACTCGGCCTCGGCGCCGATCTCGAGAGGGCCAAGAACGGCAGGAACATCCGTGCCGGCAAGGGCAAGATGAGGGGTCGCAGGTACAGGACACCCAAGAGCATCCTACTCGTTGTTTCCAACCGGGACGGCCTCCACAAGGCCGCTCGAAACGTCCCCGGAGTGGACGCGGTCTCCGCCAAGGATCTGTCCGCCGAGGACCTAGCACCCGGCGGCGACGTCGGACGCCTGACTGTGTGGACGAAGGCTGCGATAGAGGCACTGGAGTGATTATTGATGACTGACCCGTACGATATCATCCTCATGCCTTGGATTACTGAAAAGACCCTTGAGGCACGCCGCGTCGCAGACGAGGATAGCGGCTACAAGGAGAACAACAACAGAATCGAGTTCATCGTACGCAAGGACGCCACGAAGCCGCAGATTAGAGATGCCGTCGAGCAGATGTTCGATGTCAAGGTAGACAAGGTGAATACCAGATTCACAATCACCGGCAAGCACGCTAGCGTGCGCCTTGCCGAGGGTTACGACGCGGAGGATGCCGCGCTCAAGCTGGGCGCGTTCTGAGAGGTGAAGATATGGGCAAGCGCACACGTTCACAACGCCGCGGTTCGAGTCCGAAGAACAAGGTCTCAAGCCACCGTTTCCCCGCGTCCAACAGGATCCCGCGCGTCAGCGGCGAGATTTGTGAGGTGGTGGACTTGGTCCACAGCCCCGCTCACACCGCCCCCCTAGCCAAGATCAAGTTCGATGACGGCAGCATAGGCCACATCGCCGCCCCCGAAGGCATCTCGATAGGGCAGAGGCTGGCATTCGGCGACAACGTGTCTCTGAGGCCTGGCAATGTCACCTTGCTCTCCCATTCCTGAGGGAACTCCGATATGCAACATCGAAGCCCGCCCTGGGGACGGCGGCAAGTTCGCCCGCTCGGGAGGCAACTCAGCCACCCTTGAGGCGAGGATGGATGACAGGGTCCGCGTTCGCCTACCTAGCGGTCGCATCAAGGACCTGCCAGCGAAATGCCGCGCTACCATCGGCGTGCTGTCTGGTCACGGCCGGACCGAGAAGCCGCTGATGAAGGCCGGTGCCGCCCACTACCGTGCCAAGGCGCGCGGCAAACTCTACCCAACTGTCAGCGGAGTGGCGATGAATCCTGTCGACCACCCGCACGGCGGCGGCAACCACCAGGCCGTGCACGGCCCGAACTCGGTGAGCCGAAACGCTCCACCGGGCAAGAAGGTCGGAAACATTGCCCCGCGCCGGACCGGACGTGGAAGGGTGCGGGACCAGGAGACTGATTAGAATGGCTCGTCGCAGGTCGAAGAAGGTGTTCCGCTCGCCCAAGCTCGCTAGGCGCCAGGCTCGCAAGCGACGCTCCATGATCTCCGAGCGCCGCAAGAAGGAGTTCATGTGGCGCGGGTACAACATGGAACAACTCCTCGAGTTGCCTCTGTACCCCCCCGAGGATGACATGGAGGCCGCTTGCATCGCCACTCTGATGCCTTCGCGCGCAAAGCGCTCGCTGTCACGCGGGCTCAACCAGGAGTGCGAAAAGCTCCTGGAGAGCATCCGCTCAAACGACGGCAAGGTCGTCAAGACCCACTGCCGTGGCATGTACGTCTTACCCGAGATGGTCGGGACGACAGTCGGAATCCACAACGGCAAGGACTTCGTCAGAGTTGAGTTGGTGCCTGAAATGATCGGCCACGCGCTGGGCGAGTTCGCCCACACGCGCAAGTCGGTCACCCACACCGGCCCTGGTGTTGGGGCAACCCGTTCGTCACAGCACGTGGCGCTGAAGTGAGGTGAAAGTGATGAGCAGGAGAGCAGGCAAGCCGCAGTCCGGATACACCCAACTGCTGGAAGGCTCCAACCTCGTCAGCGCCCGCGCAGTTGACGTGGACTGCCACCACAAGCACTGCTACCACATCGCCAAGGCGATACGTGGTATGAACGCCGCAGCCGCAGTAGACTACCTCGAGGACGTCATCGCTAAGAAGCGAGCAATCCCCTACACCCGACGCTCCCGCAGGGGCCGCGGCGGCAACACGATGGCAGGACACCGCAAGGGCAAGATGGGTCCAGGCAAGTACCCGAACAAGGCCTCGAAGGAATTCATCAACTCATCAACAGCGCCATGGACAATGCGCGCCAGCGCTTCGACACCCTCGATGCCGAGGACATGACGATTACGCACGTAGCCGCCCACCGTGGACAGGTCGCGACCAACTGGCGCCCTCGGGCCATGGGTCGCGCCACGCCCAGCAACCACTACCAAGTCAATCTCGAAATCTTCCTCGAGCACTTCGGTGCTGGAGAGGGAGAAGACGTGTTCTGAGGTGATTATGTGGAGGAGCAGAGCACCATCAGGAAATTAATCGGCCGCAATGTCGAGCGCCAGCTCGTCCGCGAGTACCTGCTCAGGGAGACCGAGCGCGCGGGCTTCGGCGGCCTGACTTTCAACCGCACTCCTGAGGGCACCAAGATCAGCCTGCGGGCCGAGCAGGTCGGTCGCGTCATCGGCCGCCGAGGAAAGGTCATCCACGAACTCAGCAACCGCCTGAAGAACGACTTCTTCCTCGACCGCCCGCACCTCGACGTCGAAGAGGTCACTGAGCCCCGCCTGAGTGCTCAGATTATGGCCAGCCGACTATCGAGCTCCCTCGAGCGCGGCTGGTTCTTCCGCCGTGCCGGACACGGCACGGCTCAGCAGATTATGGACGCAGGCGCCCGTGGATGTTTGATCGTCCTCAGCGGCAAGATCACCGGTGCGCGCCACCGCGTCGAGAAGTTCCAGCAGGGCCACATCAAGTTCTGTGGCGAGACTGCCCTCGAGTTCATGGACACCGGCTTCTCGACGGCTGTCAAGAAGCTGGGTACGATTGGCTGCACAGTCAAAATCATGCGACCAGACGCCAAGCTCCCACACGAGATAATCATCACCGAACGCGCTGACTCGGGCTTGCCGCCACTGGCGGAGATTGCGGTCTTCGATGCTTCGGACGAGGAGACCGTTGACGAACTGGCTGCGATAACCGAGGAGGCCCAGCCCGAGACCGACGCCGAGGGCGTTGTCGATTCGGTCGTCGATATGATGGCCGGAATCGAGCAGACGAAGGAGGAGGAGTGAATGTCGCACATCAGGTCTAGGGACATCGAGACGATGAGTCCAGAGCAGCGAGAGGAAATGCTGGAGGAACTCCGCGAGGAGCTACTGCAGCTGCGCGCTCAGCAGGCCTTGGGAGGCTCGGCATCGAACTCAGGAGCATACAAGCAGACACGCAGGAGCATAGCGCGGATGCTGACTCGCATCAAGCAGGAGAAGGAGTAGGGTAGATGGCTGGGATATGCAACCTGTGTGGACTACCCGATGAACTGTGCATATGCCAAGAGATAGCGAAGGAACAGCAGAAAGCGACAATCTCAGTAGTCAGAAGGAGGTACGGAAAAATGGTCACCATCGTCGAGGGAATAGAGGACACCGCCATCGATCTGGGCCAACTCGCCAAGATTCTCAAGGGCGCGTGCGCCAGTGGAGGCACCGTCAAGGGACGTACCATCGAACTGCAGGGGGACCACAAGAAGAGGGCCGCCAAGGTGCTCGAGCAGAACGGCTACCAGGTGGAGGTGCGCTGATGAGAGATGTGATGCACATGCCATGGCTGTCACGCACCATCACGGTGGTCGACTCGCCGGACCCTTCGCTAATCGGCCTCAGAGGGACCGTCTTGGACGAGACCCGCAGGACCATACGCGTCCTCACCGAGAACGGCCGCGTCCGCCTCGCGAAGGACGTCATTACATTCATCATCGACTCTGAGGGGGTAATCGACGGCTCAGCCGTCACCCAACGCCCCGAGGACCGAATCAATCGCAGGTACAGGGGGCACTGAGATGAGAGACATCGGTGTAGACGTCAGAGTCCCAGAGGGAGAGTGGGACGGCAGTGACAACTGCCCCTTCTACGGCAGCCTGAGGGTGCGCGGACAGATCATCGAGGGTACCGTCTCCGCGTCTGAGATGACTGACTCCATCGTAGTTGAGAGGGAGACCTCGCGCTACATGAAGAAGTACGAGCGCTACGAGAAGCGTACTCGGCGCTACTCCGCCCACCTGCCTACGTGCATTGGTGGCGTCAGCCATGGCGACAAGGTCCGAATCATGGAGTGCAGGCCGCTGTCGAAGACCGTCAAGTTCTGCGTCATAGAGAAGGAGGCGTCCGAATGAGGGGAATAGCCGGACGCGTCACTGCGGGTCTGCCGTCGCAGGCACGCCTCGACTGCGTGGACAACACTGGTGCGAAGGTCGTGCAGCTAATCACCGTCCTGAAGAAGGGTGGTGTGGCACGCCGCTACCCCGCTGCCGGAGTGGGCGATATGATCCGCGTCACAGTAAGGCGCGGCACCCCCGAGACACGCCGCCAGATATTCGATGCCGTCATCGTCCGACAGGCGCGTCCGTTCAGACGCGTTGATGGAACCTGGGTCCAGTTCGAGGACAACGCATGCGTAATCACGAACAGGCGCGGTGAGGTACAGGGCTCCGACATCAAGGGCCCGGTGAGTCGGGAGGCAGCCGAGCGGTGGCCGCGCATAGCCGCCACTGCGAAGCAGATAGTGTGAGGTGATTGGAATGGTGAGCAAGAATCCCGGAAAGCAGCGCCGAACCAGCAGCAAGGCCGCTCTGCACGTCCAGCGCAAGCGACTGCGAGCACGCTTGCTGTCAGATGACCCCGGCCTACAGGCCATCCGCACCGTCACTGTACGAGCAGGTGACGAGGTCGAGGTGGTGCGCGGCGACTTCGGCAACCCGAACAGCGTCAAGCCAGACTCACGCGGCAAGCGCCTGGGGCAGACTAGGGGCCGAGCCGGAATCAAGGCCAAGGTGGCCAGTGTGGATACCGAGAGGGGAATGATATTCGTCGACGGAATCACCTCTTCCACCGCTGATGGTAAGGAGGAGGGTGTGCCGATCAGGCCCTCCAACCTCGTGGTCACCTCGCTGTTTGAGGGAGACCCGCTGAGAATCAAGAGGCTGATGGAGAGATCGGGAGGTGACACTGATGAGTAGGAGCCACATCAAGCGACTGGTAATGCCACGCAGCTGGCCGCTGCCTCGCAAGTCCTCTATCTGGGTGCAGAAGCCCAATCCCGGCGGGCACTCCATCGAGCACTGCATGCCCCTCGCTCTCATCCTACGCGACGTCATCGGCGTCGCACACACTCGACGCGAGGCCAAGCGCATCCTGCACTCCCGCCAAATCTTGGTGGATGGCCGAATCGAGACCGACGGCGGCCGCGGTGTCGGCCTGATGGACGTCCTGACTGTCGGCGAGAAGAACTTCCGCTGCGTGCTCGACAGCAACGGCAAGCTGCGCTATCGCCCGATTCCGGCAAGCACAGCAGGCAGCAAGACCTGCCGTGTGACGGGCAAGACCACGATTCACGGCGGAAGGGCACAGTTGCACCTGCACGACGGCAG
>JGI24817J26689_1000051_pt1 | contig 22800 bp, 18 predicted proteins | sample METZYME_3_300m_FD_26689 | JGI IMG/M metagenome (IMG submission 26689) | reverse complement strand
ATATACCTATGGCCGCCGTAATCGAATTTATTCATACAGCGACGCTCCTGCATGACGATGTAGTCGACATGTCTTTATTGCGCAGAGGCCGACCAACGGTGAACTCCCAATGGGATAACGCTTCTAGCGTGTTGGTTGGCGATTTCATCTATTCACGTGCATTCCAAATCCTTGTCGATATCGGAGATTTGCGCGTCATGGAAATCATTGCAAATACTACAAACAAGATCGCTGAAGGCGAAGTATTACAACTCATCGCCAAGAACAATCCGAACTCATCAGAGCAAAATTACTTGCAAGTGATCAAGAATAAAACCGCAATATTGTTCCAGGCAGCCGCCCAGTGTGGAGCCATACTTGGCCAAGCTGATATAACCACCGAAAAATCGCTGCAACATTACGGTATGCACATTGGTATCGCATTTCAGCTGATCGACGATGTATTGGATTATGACGGCGACACTCAAACTATGGGTAAGAATATAGGTGACGATCTGGCAGAAGGGAAACCTACACTGCCATTAATCTATGCTATGGAGAAAGGGGGTAACGATCAATCCCGGAAAATAAAAGAGGTCTTACAGCAAAAAAATGTTTCTGAAAAAGCCTTACATGAAGTCATTCAAGTAGTTAGAGAAAGCGGTGCTCTGGATTACACTCGCAAATTGGCACGCCAACAAGCCGCTGCCGCGATGGACAGTCTCAAATCCATCGAGAAATCAGCTTTTCGTGAGGCACTGATATCAATGGCAGAATTCTCTTTACGTCGCAGCAACTAATTTTGAACCAGCTACATGGCTGGATAGTTTGGCCCCCCACCTCCTTCTGGAACTACCCAGTTTATGTTCTGGCTTGGATCTTTGATGTCGCAAGTCTTGCAGTGAATACAATTTTGTGAATTGATCTGAAACCGTTTGTCTCCATTTACTTCATCTGTCACCTCGTAAACGCCCGCTGGACAATAGCGTTGTGCCGGTTCCTCATACATGGGCAAATTTACACCGATCGGGATACTGGGGTCCTTCAGCTGGAGATGGCAGGGTTGATCCTCAGTATGGTTTGTATTGGAAAGAAAAACCGAAGATAAAACGTCAAAACTGATCTTGCCATCGGGTTTTGGATAGTTGATCTTCAGACTTTCCGCCGCCGGATTCAGCTGACAATGATCTTTAGATTTGTCGTGGAAAGAAAATGGAAATTTCCCAAAGAATATATTTTGCTCAATAAACGCCAATGCGCTACCTAACCAGAATCCAAATTTGTGGAAACCTGCACTGAAGTTACGCGTCTTATGCAGCTCTCTCCAAAGATCCGATCGCTTAAAATGCTCCGAAAATCCAGTTAGCTCCTGTTCGAGTGATTCATTATTCAGCGCTTCAAAAAGAGTTTCAGCTGCTAAAATACCGGACTTCATCGCCGTATGACTACCTTTAATCTTAGCCGAATTCAAAGTTCCAGCATTACAACCAATCAATAACCCTCCCGGGAATGTCATCTTTGGAAGTGAGCTTAGCCCACCCTTTATAATCGCCCTAGCACCGTAACCAAGACGTTTCCCACCTTCTATATATTTCTTGATTACTGGATGATGTTTAAATCGNTGGAATTCGTCGTAAGGACTGAGATGTGGATTCTTGTACGAAAGATCAACAATCANTCCCAGCGATACCTGGTTGTTTTCAACATGGTAGAGAAACCCACCACTGGTTGCCGCATAACTAGATCCAGTCATTGGATAACCAGCTGTGTGAATCACGAGTCCTGGTTGATGTCGTTCTTCGGGTATCTCCCACACTTCCTTCAAACCAATACCGTAATGCTGTGGGTCACTATTCTTATCCAGTTCGAACTTATTGATGACTTCCTTGCCAAGGTGACCGCGGCAACCTTCAGCCAGAATCGTGTATCTAGCATGGAATTCGAAACCGGGTTCGAAAGACGGCTTTTCCCCTCCCTTTGCATTGATACCCATGTTACCGGTGGCTATTCCTTTTACACTGCCATCCTCGTTATAGAGGATTTCTGCTGCCGCGAATCCTGGAAATACTTCTGCTCCCAGTTCCATAGCTTGTTCTGCTAACCAGCGACACAAGTTCCCCAATGAAATAATGTAATTGCCATTATTGTGCATGGGTCGAGGCACAAGAAATCCGGGGAATTTGAAAGACGAGACCACGTTGGGCAGGTAATAAACATCGTCTCCAGTAACTTTCGTGTTTAAAGGCGCTCCTCTTTCTTGCCAATCGGGAAACAGCTCTGCCAAAGCGGCTGGCTCAAAAACAGCACCCGATAGAATATGGGCCCCTATTTCCGACCCTTTTTCTAAAATGCACACACTGAGATTTTTTCCTGCAGAATTTGCCATCTGCAAAAGTCTGCAGGCCGTTGATAAGCCCGCCGGCCCAGCACCGACTATTACAACATCAACTTCCATGGATTCGCGCTGCATAGAGCTAGCCTCTAAATTAGTATTAAATGCTGACGATAAAAAAGGGGGCGTTGATTGACCATAAATCCTTGTAGAACCAGTCAGTTACACTAATCACTATTATCCTTGTTTCAGCTCAAGAGAGCAAAATGTTCATTTGGAAACCCAACTGAACTAAAATATGTCGGCACCAGAATTTATTTTTTCTAAATGTGATTAGGTCCGACACATTACATTTGAACAAACCCGTTAGGTTATAGACCGAGCTTTGCTAAAGATTAGTTTAGTCTAGTCGACATTTTATAACTCTTGGTAGCAGTAAATATTGCCGCAAACCCGCTGAATATGGCATCGTTGCCATCTTATTTACACAATTTGTTACAGTTTTAAGCCTGCCGCATCAGTATAATGCCGCATCTTTTTCAGGACCCAAGACGCTATTTGGTAGTGCCTGAATAGCCGTTAATTCAAATACGGCTGGTGGGCGTTTTCTAATACCGCGATATTGATCGATTCGGAGCATTGAATGACGCGTAGTTTCCAGCAAAACTTCCTGAGAATTATCATCCTCAGTGTTGGGATTACCGCCACCTTAAAGGTTCTAGCACAGCAAGATGTAGTCGTGCCTGATGATGACTCCTCTGTCATATACGATGCTTCATTTTTTGCAGAATTTTCTCCAGTCAATGTTAATGACATGATCAATCTTATTCCTGGTGTCAACATTGCCATGGACTACCGCGGGGGTAGTAATAATCGCAGAGGCCTCGGGCCTGGTGAAAATGAAATCCTAATTAATGGCCAGCGTCAGACAGGGAAAAGTAACGAAGGACGGAGTCAACTTGGCAGCATTTCCGCCAACCAGGTGGATTATATCCAAATCATTCGTAGCACATCCGAAAAAATGGATGTCCGCAGCGGAGGCCAGGTGGTCAATGTCGTGCTGCTTAACAGCGAATCGCGCTCAAGCATCACTGTCGAAGCTATCATGGAACGCTACCAAGATGGCACTCTCGAACCTGGTGCCAAGCTTTCCTGGGCAGGCCAGGACGGTGGGTTGAATTATCTCTTCCATATAGAAGCGGAACCCCAGTATCAGAATCAAACGGGCAAGGAATTTAGCCGTGACGCTGCAGGAAATCTATTAGAGACGCGGTACGATGAGTCTTCCCGGGAACGCACTGACTATCGAACCAGTTTCAACCTTGGCTACCAGTTCGAGAAGAGCTTCATTCAGTTTAACGGGTTGTTTGGGGGAGACTGCGCTCCAGAGAATAAAGACCGTTTTATTAATGATTACGTCGCCAATTCCTTTACCACGCGCCAAGAGCGTGAATTAATAGATCGTTGCCGGGACAACTGGGAAGCCGGAGGCGACTACGAATATGAGTTCAACAATGGCAGTAAATACCGCTTTTTGTTTATTGTGAACAGTGGCCAATATGATTCTACCCGAGAGCGTTTCAATATCTTGGCTAATCGCGAGGAGAAAGACCTTTTCCTGTATTCTGAAGGGCGCGATCAAGAACGTATCTTTCGTACCTCCTACACCTGGGACCCATTAACCAGTCACGGCTTGGAAATGGGTGTCGAACGCGCAGAAACCATCAGAGACAGTGATCTACGCCTTGGTATGGCCGGTTTTGGCTCACCCTCATTGAATCACGGCAACCTGCCCCCTATTTCTATCGATAATTCCGATTCCATCGTAAAAGAAATGCGGTACGAAAATTTCTTGGTTCATAACTGGCGTGTTAGTGACAAAGTTTCTGTTGAAAGTTCACTTACCTACGAAACTTCTAATATCAAGCAAGCCGGGGATATCTTCAACAAACGGGATTTCGATTTTCTCCGTCCCAAAATAGATTATCGTTATGACATTACCCAATCGACCCAATTAAGAGCAAAAATTGAGAAAAGGGTCTCCCAATTAAGCTTCAGAGACTTTAGTACGTCCTCTGATAGCCAAGATGACGACCAGAATACCCAGGCAGGTAATCCGGAAATAGTGCAAGAACAGTCCTGGGAATACTCACTGAATCTGGAATATCGCTTTCCTAACAACCTGGGCGTATTCAATTCGGAGCTCTATTACCGCGACATAGAAGATGTAATTGACCTAGTGAACGTTTCAACCAGTCCCGATGATCTGCGTTCTGCTCGAGGTAATATCGGTGATGCCTATCGCTATGGCCTGAGACTTGATGCAAGCACCCGACTCGGATTTATTGGCTTACCCACAGCTCTTTTGAATGTAAACTTGAGTTTACAAGATTCCGAGGTAACGGACCCATTCCTTGGCACCGAGCGGCGCTTACGATTTAACTCGCGATGGTTTGGCAGGAGTAGTTTTCGTCATGATATTACCCGTTGGGATCTTAGTTATGGTCTCAACTATTTCAACTCTGATAACGATAGTGACGCACGGATGCAAATCGACATCAACGATATAGAGCGAGAGATTCGTGACTACGGCCTTTCAATGTTTGTTGAAAAGAAAGCCTCTAATGGCGTAACTTTTCGATTGAACGTGATGAATGCTAACGACCCACAGCGATGCCGCGAGCGTACCCGATTCCTAGGGGCGACGGTAAATGGAATTGTAGAAGAAATTGAAGACTACTGTTCGAGTTATGGCATTCAGTATGCCCTAAATGCAAGTTATACCTTTTAGTGAAGAACCAAATTATTATTTAATTTATTCTTTTCCTATTTATTATTTTGTAAAAACCATCATATGTTGCCAAGGAAGGAAATCGAGAGTATCGGTCCAGTCTAGGCCGAACACACTCATTTCACTGACTACTTGTTCCTCAGTCATTTTGTGTAATGGACGGATAGGTACTGAGGCGTCTTCACCACGATATTCTAAAAGAAAAATCCTTCCTCCAGGCCTCAATGCATTGTAGATACCGTCTATCATTTCAAAAGGATGCGAAAACTCGTGATAGGCATCTACCATGATAGCTGCATCGATCGAATTAGGAGGCAAATTAGGATTATCAATTTTACCGAGAACTCCTTCGATATTACTAACACCACCTTGAACTTTTTGCCTTTCGATTAACTGTAACATCTCTGGTTGTATATCAACCGCTAACACCTTTCCATCCGGAACCAGCTTAGCAATGCGGAAAGAGAAGTACCCAGAACCAGCGCCAATATCCGCCACGATATCGTCCGGATTTAATCCCATATTCGCCACTACCTCATCGGGCATCTCCTCCTGAATGCGTTCAGGCCGATTTAACCATGCCGCCGCTTGGTGTCCCATGACAAAAGAAATTTCTCTTCCCATGTAAAACTTGCCGACACCGGTGGTGCGCCTTTCTGGCGCATCGATGTAACCTGGATGCTCGGCCGCTAACGAGACCTCTACGAAACCCAATGAAACACAGAACAAGGACAAAGAAAGCAGAATGAGGTGTTTATTCATCGTATTACTCTTTTAGTAGACATTAGAAACCGAATAGAGCCCTCAATTGTAATCCAGATTAGAACGTATGAGAAAGCTCATGTTAAATGGCGTGGAAAATTGCTGCTCTCGGGTGATATTAGACAAACACTGTTTAGGTTTAAACCGATTTTTAGTCCCGTAAACAGACCGGCCTTTGAAGAGACACGCAAAATTCCTTTTAACGGTAAAATTTCTCTACATATTAGTTACTTATGTTAATATCCTCACTTTCAATAGAGACCTACTTAGATCCTGGGAAAAATAAATGTCAAAAGTACTAGAAGGAATAAGGGTCCTGGATTTTGGCCGTTACATTGCTGGTCCGTTCTGTGGAACGCTACTGGGCGACATGGGCGCCGAAGTCATTCGCATCGAAAAAGTTGATGGAAGCGAAGATCGTTTTCTTTCCCCGGTTACAGAAAACGGCGATGGCGCGATGTTCATGCAACTTGCTCGCAATAAGCGAGGAATGACTCTAAATCCCATGAAACCCCAAGGTAGGGAAATCGTGAAAAAGCTAGTGGCTACCGCCGATGTTGTTGTGGCCAATCTTCCCCCTGAAACACTCAAAGCAATGGCTCTAGACTATGAAAGTCTGTGTTCTACCAAACCCGATATTATTCTCACAATGATTTCTGCCTTCGGGCGAGGTGGACCCTATTCCAATCGAGTTGGATTTGACGGGCTCGGTCAGGCAATGTCCGGCAACATGTATATGTCTGGCACACCCGAACAACCAGTCAAAGCTTATGCGCCTTTTATAGATTTCGGAACAGCAAGCCTAGCGGCTTTTGGCACAATGGCCGCGCTTTATGAGCGTCAGAAAACAGGCAAAGGTCAAATAGTGGAAGGGTCACTATTCAACACAGCCCTAACTATGATGAATGGGACTGTAATTGAGCAAGCCGCAATCAAACCTAACCGCGTGGCAACCATGAACCGCGCACAAACTTCAGCACCGGCGGATACTTTTAAGACAAAAGATGGGTGGGTGCTCGTTCAATCTGTCGGGGGCCCACTTTTCAAACGCTGGGCTGACCTGATGGGAGAAGACCATTGGTTGGATGATCCTCGCTTCAAAGACGATATCACCCGAGGTGATAACGGAGAAATTATTTCGAAACGACTCGCCGAATGGTGTGCAGAACGCACTTCAGAGGAAGCACTCAAAGCTATGGAAGAAGTACGTCTACCGGCAGGCCCGATTCTATCGCCGCAGGAAGTACTTGAAGACCCGCATATCGCAGCCAAGGGGTTGTTTCAACCCCTCGAATATCCGGGCCTGAGCGCGCCAGCTCCAGTGATGCGGACACCTGTAGAACTATCGGAAACACCGGGTGAAATTCGTTCACGAGCCCCTACCTTGGCTGAACACACTGACGAGATCATGAAGGAACTAGGTTACTCAGAATCCGATATACAAGAACTAAAGGAAAAACGAATAATATAGAGACATTTATAAGCTCAGCCACTTGCTCAGCCGGCTAAGCAAAGACAAATCTTGGCGCGCCCGCGAAGTTCAGTTAGAAGGTAGAGCATAAACGATGATACTGGTCTGCCGTGGCAATCCAAGTTGAGGAGGCCGGATGGTCAGCATACCACGGCCAGAGCCTACCGCGATGTGCTGTTTGCCATCGACCGCATAAGAGATATTGCCACCCCCAATCTGAGCGCCAGTAGCAATGCTGTTTAACACTTCTCCAGTTGCCACATCAAAAAATAACAAATCACCGGCAAGCGTGCCGCTAATTGCCAACCCCCCTGCTGTAGTGGTTACCGCAGCTACGTTTGGAAATTCGGTTTGATATTTCCAGCGGACTTCACCGCTTTCGACCTCCACAGCTGTGATCCAGCCAGACATGTCACCTTCGTGACGAGCATTGCCACCCATGTAAAGTTGCCCGGGAATGAATCTTACATTATTAGCAGCCCTGAACCTGGAGCAATAATCGATAGACGAAGTAAGTAATATTTTCTCGCCAGGGTGGTATGCGGGGCTACTCCACAAAACTCCGCCAGTTACACCTGGACAGGCAACTACACCCTCTCTTGTTACCGGAATATCGGCATTAAGTATTGTGGTTATTGGAGTTTCATAGAGCGGTTGATGGGTTCGTTTATCCAGTGTTCTCAGAACTCCGTCCTTACCAACTGTGGCTACCATATCCCTCGATACGCCATCCACTCCTGCTTTTAAGACTGGCGTTACCTGGGTCAAGTCCCAATCATGATCATCATTAGGTACGATAGACTTGTACCACTTCAGCTCACCGGTGAGTATATCCAATGCCACGATACAGTTAGTGTAAAGATTATCACCTGGTCTTAAATAAGCGGGCAAATCGGGTGCTGGATTAGTGACCGCTACATAGACTTCTCCCAATTCTAGATCGAAGCTAAGAGGTGTCCATACAGCCCCTCCTCCGAGTTTTATTCCCTCCGGATTTCCCCAGCTTTCACCACCTCCGGCGGCTGCGTCGGGCACTGTCATGAACTTCCAGATTAAATCCCCATCGGTTAAAGAGAAAGCCCCAAGCCAACCGGAAATGGCGTTTTCGCTACCCGCAGGACCGATCAATATCATGTCTTCAAAAACAGTGGGCGGCATAGTAAAAGTTTCACCTAACCAGGGATCAGCGACTTGGCGTGCCCACAGTAAATTACCATTGGTTGAATCCAGTGCAAATAAATATCCGTCTGGCGTGCCCCTTACCACATAGCCATCTTTAATAGCAACGCCTCGGTTGTTGCCCCACACCATTCGGTCTTTCGGCATCCAATCATGGGCCCATATTTTTTGGCACGTCGCGGCATTGATGGCAGCGGTATGGGTTGCATCGGTGACATACATAATGCCCTGGTAAACAATAGGGCCAGTTTGTAGCGGTGCCCGACTATTCATTTGGTAAGCACAGACCTGAACCAGTTTATCTACATTCGAAGTGTTTATTTCATTTAGCGCAGAATAGCGTATCCCTTTATAACTCTTGTTATGATGAAGCCAGTCATCAGAATTATTGCCAGCATTCAGTAATTCATTCATGCCTGGGCCGTTTCCGGTCGGTTCCATGCCGTATAACCCTTCAATAAAAGAAACAGAAATATCAAGCGTTTCATCTCCGCGGGCGATGGGAATAGCCGCTAGATAATCGTAATCGTTCCGGAGTGCTTCCGTCCCTCGTAAAACATTATTCCGACCAAGCAAATACGAGAGAATATCCAGATTCTGATCTTCACTTAAAAAATTATCCTGCCGAGGTGGCATTGTTGTAGCTATTCGGTTGTAAAGTTCTGCGACATTTGCGCCCAACATAGACCAGGTTTTTCTAAAGGTACTACCAACAATTGCAGGTGCGGCGCCATCATCAAGCTCCAAGCCATGGCATAGAGCACATTCCTTTTGATAGAGCACCTCGCCCCTTTCAAATTGGTCTTCGGTATAAGAGCTAGTGGCCGGCGCATCGGCTGACCATGCTGTACCAGCAATAATCCAGCCTACTGCCAACGGAATCGTGACTAATAACCGTTTCAAACTAGAAATCCAATGAACTGACATATAGGCGCCCTGCAAAAAGTTGGAAAACTTGAGATTAAAGTACCAGCTGGGGTTTGAAAAGTAGATTTGCTCAAAATCCTTAGTTAAGCTTGGAGGATGAATTCACCCCAAGCGAGCTATACCATGGAAACGACAACATCAAGACGAAAATTTCTACAATCCTCTAGTGCCTTATTGTTGGGAGCTGCCGCTAGCACTTCTCAAGTCAGTAGAGCACAGCAGTACGTAGCTAATCCGATCGAACAGGATTATTGGCCGTTGGTCAGATCGAAGTTCGCCTTCAGCGAAGCATCAGTACCTATGAATGCGGCCAATCTGTGCCCCTCGTTTCGAGCAGTGGCGGAAACCGTGGAGATGCTTACCTATGATATCGATAGAGATTGTTCTTTTAACAACCGAGCAAAATTTGAAGGCCTCTTGGAACGTTCGCGCTATCTGGTTGCAGAACAGCTGAACGTTAGTGCTGATGAAATCGCTTTGGTGCGCAATACAAGTGAAGCAAATAACATTATCAATAACGGTATACGCCTCAACGAAGGCGATGAAGTCTTATTGTGGGACCAGAATCATCCCACTAATAATGTTGCCTGGGATGTTCGTGCCGCTCGATTTGGACTAGTTGTTAATAAAGTTTCTTCCCCTGATAAACCAAGGTCCAAACAAGAGCTTATTGACGCCTTCACATCCCAATTCACCAGTCGAACCCAGGTTCTGTCCATTACTCACGTCTCGAATCTCAGTGGCATTAAACTACCTATTAAGGAAATTGTGGAGGCTGCTCATGCCAAAAATATNTATGTTCATGTCGATGGCGCTCAAGCTTGGGGAGCAATGTCGTTAGACTTAAAAGACCTAGATGTCGACTCGTTCTCCGCCAGTGCNCATAAGTGGTATATGGGNCCAAAGGAAGCTGGATTACTTTATGTAAAAGAACAAAATATCGATCGTATCTGGCCCAATACAGTAGCACCTGGCTGGGGATCTAATGTGAAAACTGCACTGACGGGTGCCCGCAAGTTTGAATCCCTTGGCCAACGAGATGATGCCGGGCTTGCCGCCGTCGGCGTTGCTGCCATTCAACATAATGAAATTGGAACAAAACGTATACACAACAGGATCGTGCAATTAGCGCAACGATTAAAGACAGGGATCTCCGAATTAGGACTGGAATTGGTCACACCAATGGAACCCGAACTTAGCTTTGGCGTATGCATTACAAAAGCTTCTAGTGGTAATGGAGGTAACATTTCAAACAGGCTCTATACTGAGCACGGCATAGCTGCCGCTGCAACTGGAGGTGTCCGACTTTGCCCAACTATCTATAACTCACCTGAGCATATAGATCGCGCAATTGCCGGCATGAAAGAAATAATGACTTAGGCCTAATCAACAGAATTTACTTCCTTTTGAGCTTGCGTAAACACAAGAAACTAGATTTACGGAGAACCCAGATGAATACAAAAATCACTCTCACTCTTTTATTGGTTTTGATCTCTGTCACCTTTAGCAACCTTAATAATAGTACCGACGCTGCCGAAACTGGATATGAGCTAGAGGGAGTACAAACGGCTGATAAGATTCCAACGGATATAAACATGGATTCCCTTGCCCGCCTACCGCAAGTGAGCCGCGAGGGACTAGAGGCTATAGGCCGCGAAGCCTTCGACACCTATGTTAGTCCAGGCACTGGCTACGAAACAGGATTACGAGGACCAATCGGAATGTGGATGCACAGTCCGGTATTGGCAGAGGCGATGTTTGACGTACGGCAACGCGTTCGGTACGGAACAGAAAAAGATCAGCGCTTGACCGAACTAATCATTATTTCAACGGCGCGCGAAATCAATAATCAGTACGAGTATTCGGCCCATGAACCGCTAGCCCAATCGGCTGGTCTAGAGCAAGGTATTATCGATATCGTTCGATTCCGCAGACCACTGGATGATCTGCCGCCCACTGATGGTTTCGGGGAGATTGAACATACGTTAATTCAATTTACTCGCGAGCTGATAAGCGAAGAGAAAGTTAGTTCCCAAACCTTCGCCAAAGCAATTGAATTATTTGGTAACCAAGGGATTATGGACATTACTGGGTTAATCGGCTACTACAATTTCGTTGCCATAACTTTGAAAGCTTTCGATGTGCAAAGACCGGTAGGCAGTGAGCTACTTCTACCGATTCGTGATAGCACGTTATAAAAAGGAGTTATGACCATGAAGCGCATAATCAATACACTATTAGTTTTCAGCATAGGGTTAAGCCTTGGTGTAACCCTGCAATTTGCCGGGGCATCTGAAGAGCAAACCAAGACTGCCTATTTAATCGTGAGTTCAGAACGTAATCCTGAGGCCGACTACGGCCCTTACTCGAATGCCGCAGGCCCACTAGCTCGAGATGCAGGTATACAAGTGTTGGCCTCTTCTCAAGAGCCGTTATTATTGGAAGGTGAATGGCCATTTAGGAATGTAACTCTCGAAGTCTTTCCCTCGATGACGACTTTAACGGATTTCTGGTACTCCGAAGGTTACCAAGCTGCAAAAAAACTACGTGAAGGACTTTCCACTATAAACTTTATTGTTGCCATAGAAGGCGACTGACAAAGTTTTCTTATGATATCGTTGGGCGATTAGAAAACTCGCATCATTGCGGCTGTTCCTGTTGCTGGCGTTTTTGTTCTAAAGCACTAGCCGTCTCTTCGTCCTGACGGAGATAACCATAAAGAATCTCTTCAGAGTATTCCTGACACTTATATTCAACGAGGCGCATGTCGCGATCAATTCTCCGGTAAAGCGGTAAGGATATTGTCCAAGGGCGAGTATACACGTCCGGGTCATCGATCGTGGCTTCGTACCAAATCGTATTTGGCCCGACTGGAGTGAGTCGTTCAGTAACTTTTAGCGCTTCGCTGTGATGATTACCTGAATGATCCAGCCAGGTCCAATCATATTGGTCGGTGGTTGTGATAACCAGGGTCTCCCCTTCCCAGTGGCCAAGGTTATGGCCCATAACTGTGAGAATTGGCGCCTCATAATCCGGACGATTCATAAATACATTGCGCGTGGAACTGGCGAATTGGTATGCGAAAAGTATATTTTGGTCCGTCTGAAAAATCTGAAATGGGTAGGGCATGTAATTTGCGCGTGGTATGCCCGGCATATAACAACGTACCACTGGATCGAGCTCCAGCCAATTTGCCTGGTTCTCTTGTTTTTTGGCTAGGCCTGCTGCTGTATAAGGGATCTCATCCCCTTCCACAACCCCTACACCACCCGGAATCGCACCTATCGCACCTAATTGCCACATCGGTCCAGCCCTTGATTCATGGGTTTCTAAATCCCAGTGAGCTGTACCCATCGCCTGCCAGATACCATTAATATTAGGGTTTCCCCAAGCATCACGTGGCGCAAGGTAATCACTAGACTGTGCAGAAACGATATGAATTGAGAGACTAGCCTGCCATCCCAGAATAAGTAAAAATGGGCGAAATGCAATTTTCAACGGAAAATTCCCTCTGTTATCCTTTTTTTTGACGATTATACCTTGCAAGCAATCAATTTCTATCGCTCCATAGACACGGAAACCAGCAGAATACTGGAATTTAAAAGCGCTATTCTCGTATACTTTCTGAAGTCAGTCCCTAGGTACAAATTATGAAAAATAAGGTTTTTGCATTCTGGCTAATTTTGATTTCAACCTTAGCAAAATTCCAGCAGCGTATCCCTAGCATACCATTGGGATCACTTACAATGGACAACCGTCTTCCATTCATTAATGCTGGACTATTAATCGGATTATTTGTTTTCTCCTTGAGTGGAGCCAGCGCACAGGATGAAATAAAAAGAACTCCATGGGGCAAACCCGATCTAAATGGTTACTGGGACTACCACCATCTCACCCCACTCCAGCGACCTGAAATATTTGCAGGCATTGAAGTAATGAACGAAGAACAGGCCAAGGACTGGGAAGATAACGCCTATAATCGTGAGGCAGAAAACCGAGGCCGCAGCAATCCGAATGTTAATTATGTCGGTGTAGATCTCTGGCATGAAGAAGCTTTTGCTGAGTGGGAAACCGACGATCATCGAACTTCGCTAATTACCGATCCACCCAACGGTCGATTACCCGCTATGAGAGAAAACCGCCAAGCAGAATTAAGAGCCAGGCCTCGCTATCGCGGATACTCGCGTGGTCCTGAAGATCGGACCATGCAAGAACGATGCATATGGTCTCCTCAGTCGGTTCCACCGATAAAAACTCTGATTGAAAATGCCATGTTGCAATTGGTGCTGACCGAAGACTTTGCAGTCATCCAGACAGAACGCCTTCATGACTCGAGAGTAGTACCCTTGGATAATCGCACGCCGCTTCCAACTGAAGTAAAACAGTATTATGGCAGCAGCACAGGTTACTGGGATGGGGACACTCTTGTGATCGAGACCACTGGTATTCATCCGTCTTATAGTTACCAAGGTTCAAGCCCCGATATGAAAGTAATCGAACGTTTAACACTGAAGCCCGACAATCGTATCTGGTACGAATACACGATCGATGATCCGAACACCTGGGACCAGCCCTGGACAGCTGCGTTTCACTGGAAGAATCACAGCGGACCCACGTTCGAGTTTGCCTGCCATGAATTCAACTATGGTTTGACCGGTATACTAAGTGGAGCCCGCGCCGAAGAATACCGGGAACTAACTGGTGAGGATTATGACCGACCTGCAGTGGAAGCGGAGTACCGGTAAATCACCTTGTCATTATAATCCTTCTAGAAAATCTAAAATTGCCGAATTGGTCTCTGAGGGCGCTTCTTGCTGCACCCAATGGCCGATCTCCGGAATCAAAATGACACCCCTGAGATCTTCTACTGCCCTGCCCATAGATCTCGCTAGGGCATCCTGAGTGGCACCGGCAATCACCGAGTCTCGCTCACCGGCAACGAATAGAGTAGGTACTTTAACTTTTACATCCTGCAAGTGCTCGGTAATTTCCCAGTTACGATGAAAATTCCGATAATAATTTACACCACCACGAAAGCCAGCCATTTCGAATTGATCAACTACATAATCTAAATCTTCTTGGGTAAGCCAGTCTGGCAGGCTTTTGGGTGCGCCAAGTCGTCCAATCCAGCCTCCAGCAGAACGTTTAGGATCAGTAATAGTCGGGGCCTCNCGAGGAGAACCAGGCGAAAGGTACAAACTGCTGATCAAACCCCGTGGATCACTGTCATATTCTCCCTCCGCTACACCTCCCGGTTCATTGTGATAGAGAATATAGAAAAAATTATCTCCAAAAGTTTCAGTCCAACCATCCATCGGTGAACGAAGGGCACGCCCACCGTAAGGCACGCTCATTGCGATTAATGCAGTAAATCGATCCGGATGCAGCAAAACAGAGTTCCAAGCAACGATAGATCCCCAGTCATGGCCAACCATTATGGCACTCTCCTCACCGAGAGCATCGAGTAAGCCGACCATATCGTCGGCTAATTGGACTATATCGTAATCCTCAACACGCGGCGGCTTATCAGTTTCTCCATAACCGCGCATATCGGGTGCCACTACCCGATATCCGGCTTCTGCCAGAAAAGTGAGCTGATGCCGCCAGGAATACCAAGACTCCGGCCACCCGTGTGCTAATAATAAAAGTGGGCCCGAGTCCCCGGCCTCAGCAATACGCATGCGCAAATCATTAGCTTCGATAAAGCGGAAAGTAACACCGTCCACTGGAGATGGGCTGATCATGGTTTGGTCCCCCCGTTGTGCATAAATTGATACGGAAAAGATCAGGCAGAAAAAACTGGTAGTAACCGCTGAAACTAGCTTACCTATAGACGGGCTCATATGGGTGGTTTCCTATTCGCAGTTGGTAAGACTATCACGGGCAGAGTTGACTTCACCATCTCAGGAGGGTTGAATTAATCAGGCAAATCATAAGAGAGAAAAATAATGAATATGAATCGCCGGGATTTCCTCCGCCTTACATCCGTCAGCAGCGTGTTGCTTCCGAACGCAGTTGCGCTAGCGCAACAATCCACCGTCGATGCCAATACCCAGTTCGGCCAAATTCGCGGTATCAAAGCCGGTGAAGTGAATATCTTCAAAGGGATTCCTTACGGTGCCAGTACAGCTGGCGAAAACCGGTTCATGCCACCGAAAGATCCGATCCCATGGCGGGAATATAGGGAGGCCTTCGAATACGGACCCGCTGCCCCCCAAAGCAATCCCGCGACAGGTTCTCAACAGGATGGGTTCGAGAGCGAAGACTGCTTGGTACTGAATATATGGACCCGCGGCATAAATGACGGCGGCAAACGCCCAGTTATGTTTTGGTGCCATGGAGGCGGTTTCCGAACTCTGTCTGGCTCCTCCCCTCGCTATGACGGTACAAACCTTACCATGCGCGGTGACGTTGTAGTCGTCACCATCAACCACCGCCTGAATATGATGGGATTTACCCATTTTGGAGACATGGGGCACGACCAATTCGAATCTTCAGGAACGGTTGGCATGCAAGACATTGTCCATGCTTTGAAATGGGTACAGAACAATATCGAACAATTTGGTGGAGATCCGAATAGGGTAATGATCTTCGGTGAATCGGGGGGTGGGCGTAAGGTGGCAACCCTCTTGGGCATGCCTAGTGGCAAGGGCCTTTTTCACTCAGCCGTCATTGAGAGCGGCGCCACATTGCGCCTGCCTGATCGCGAGCATGCGAACTACCTGGCTAAGCAGGTGTTGGAAGAACTAGATATTAGCGAGGCCAATTTGCCAGGAATACAGCAAATTCCGTTGAATCAGGTCATGACTGCCTATCACGCCGTTGTTGCACGCAATCAATCCACCGATGCTGGAGGCACTTTCGCTCCTACTATGGATGGCGCTGTACTTCCCTACCACCCATTTTGGCCGTCAGCCTCGCCGGTAAATCCAGACGTACCGGTAATCGTTGGCGCCAACCGAACCGAAATGACCTATTTTGCTGATGAGGCCGCCTTCAGTCTGGACGAAGCTGGTATGCGTCAGCGTGTAGCTGAAATCGTTGGACCAGACAATCTGGAAAAAGTAGTTAATGTCTACCGCAGGCAGAATCCTGAAGTCTCTCCATCGGAGATTTTTTTTCTAGTCTACAGTGACTCTCGTTACGTGATGCAATCAATCTCCATCGCCGAAAGGCGTGCCGCTCTCAATGCCGGTCCTACCTACCTTTATTACCTGACCTGGGAGACTGCGGAAACCGGGCGCGGCGCCATGAGCCCTCATACCCTCGACATTCCTTTTATCTTCGACAATGTGCAGGATCATCCATTAACAACCGGCAGTGATGCAGCTATCGCTCTTGCAGATAAGATAAGCGATACCATTATTGAGTTCGCGCGTAGTGGAAATCCCAATGTAGGCAAATTACCGCAGTGGCTACCTTATAACGCCGAGACTCGCGCAACCATGGTGTGGAATGACGTTAACCAACTGCTGAATGATCCTATTTCACAGCAACGGCAGGTCATGCAACCGATTTTGAATCTATAGGTAGAAGTACAAACGGAGAAAGCAGTGACTGAAGTTTATGATGTTTCCTATATAGAACGGACCCGCGACTACTACCGCGCCCAGGGTTATGAGAAAGATTATGTGTGGGCACACAACACCAACACGCCATTTGCTCCCCTTTCCAAACCTCTGAACGAATGTAACGCTGGTGTGATAGTCACTGCTATGCCAGACACTGGGGAGGGCCGTACAAATCGGCGCGTGTATCCCACATTAAGCAGCCCAATTCCCAAATCCATGTACACCAGCGAACTATCTTGGCACCAGTCTGTAACCCATACCGAAGATATAGGCTCCTTTCTGCCACTAGAGCAGCTTAATGGGCTTGTCGGTGAAGGCGTGGTTGGCGGCATTGCGCGCCGATTTTATTCAGTGCCTACAGAATACAGTCAAGGCAACACTATTGATAAAGATGCTCCCGACATACTTAACCATTGCCACGAAGATGAAATAGACATCGCCATACTGGTCCCTTTGTGACCCGTCTGCCACCAGACCGTGAGCCTGGTCGCGAGACACCTTGAAGCCAACGGAATCCCGACGCTTATCATCGGTTCTGCCATCGATGTCGTCCAGCACTGCGGTGTTCCGCGCTATCTGCATTCTGATTTCCCGCTTGGCAATCCTTGCGGAAAACCCTATGACAAANATATGCAACGCGGCATNATCGGCCANGGAATAGACATGTTCCGCACAGCCACCAAACCCAACACGAGTGAACGGACTCCATATGAGTGGGGAGAAAATAACTGGCGGGATGACTACTCCAGGGTGGATGATAACAACCGGGAAGAGTTGTCCCTCCGCGGTGAGAAGCGCCGCATGCAACAACAAGCTGAAAAAGCCGCTGGAGTGTCCCGATCTTCCATGATAGCGGATGGATAAATAAGCACCAAAGGATTGAAATCCAGAGCTATTTAACAGTTAATAAGCACAATGAAAACAATAACAGTCCTTACGAGGTTATAACGATGAAAATACTGAGTCTCGCTTTAGCTTATCTATTCTCAATAATCTGGCTCCTACCAGCACAGGCCCAGGATGTGCGTATGTATAACACGGTCAAAGCTAAGCTGGCAGCCGGTGGCCAGGTGGTTGGAGGTACCGTGGATACCCCTGACCCCGAAATATACTGTGCCATGGCCAACTCAGGCTTTGATTTTATCTGGATCGAGATGCAGCACAGCTCTCTAAATTACACCGACGTCGCACGCATGATTTGGGCATGTCGCGATGCACCGGCTGTACCTTTCATCCGCATTCCGGATGCAACCGAAGGCGATATCCAGAAGGCCACTGATATCGGTGCCCTCGGTCTAATTGTACCGATGGTAGACACTGCGGAGAAAATGGAAAACGCGGTGAAATTCGCCAAATACCCTCCAGAGGGGCGTCGCAGCCAAGGTGGAGGTCAATATGGGCGCCTCTGGGGTCGCGACTATCGTCAAACCTGGAACGACAACTTGATGATTATAGCCATGATCGAAACTCTGGAAGGTACTGCCGCTGCCGATGAAATTGCTGGCGTTGATGGGGTCGACGTAGTGTTCGCTGCTAGTGGTGATATAGGTAGTTTCAGTGGTAAGCGCCAAGGAGATCCGGAATATGAAATGCTGATAGACCGTATCAAGGGAGAAACCGAGTCAGCTGGCAAATTCGTAGGTGGCCCTTCGGGGTGGATGACCGAACGAGAAGGCTACCACTTCTTCCAGGCACCCAGTACTGGCAGCCTCATCCGAATCGGGGCTCGCGTTACTTTGGAACAAGCGGACCCGTGCCGATTCCTTCCCTCAGGTGCAACTCCAGTAGCTGGAGAGAATCCCTGCCCTTAGTCAATAAGGGTGAATAAAAAAGGCCAGTAGAACTCTACTGGCCTTTTTTGCATTGAGAGTCTAATCTGGCACTCGATTCCCCGCAATCCATACGCTTTCAATTGAATGAGAGTTGCGAATGTCTTCCGCCGGATTTTCGGCGAGAACTGAAAAATCGCCCCATTTCCCTGGCTCTAGAGTGCCTATATCGCCCATACCTATGCATTCCGCGGCAACGCCAGTGGAAGATCTAATTGCGTCAAGAGGCGACATACCAGCATCCACCATCATGTGCATTTCCATATGCTCGAAATAACCTTGGAACCTCGCTGGGGGCCCTGTATCGGTCCCCATAGCAATCCTTACCCCAGAATCATACAAGGTGTCTACATTAGCCATTGCTGTTGGTAGTTGCGCTTTGTAGGTTTGTGCCGAACGGCTTCCGGCTATACGAGACATGCGCTCTGGCGCAGAAAGTTCGTCAATGATAGCCGGTTCAACTTCCTTTAGAAAATAAGGGTCTGCAAAGAACCCTGGGACACTTTCATATACGAAGGTAGAAACCTCACGGGTCAGTGTCGGGATATAACAAACGTCTTTCGCCGTAACCATATTGATAAATTCCTGATCCACCGCAAGATCTCGCACACTGTGGGCAATAATGTCGGCGTTTGTTTCTAACATGAATTTTGCGTCATCCAAATAGTAGAGATGCACGGCAACTGGTAAACGGCGAATGTGAGCTTGGTCAACTAAGGCTTCAAAAAAGGATTTTGGCATTTTTTGGCTGGCACCAAGATTATCATCAATACGTACTTTGATGAAATTTGCGCCCATATCGGCATTGCGATTCACTTCGTCGCGGATAGCCGCTTCACTGTCGCCGACTACCACACTGCCGGCTACATAGATACGAGCACGATTCAATTCGCTATCGTACTGCTCGTTACGTAATGCGAAACCTTGCTCCCCATCCCCGCCCAGGCTATTTACCGCTGTTACACCATAGCGAGCGTAGAGACCAAGCTGCCGAAGCAGATTGTCGGAGCTATATCCCCCGTTACCATTAAGCCCAACAGTGGCGCCCACATGTCCGTGAGCATTAATCATGCCCGGCATAATATACTTCCCAGACACATCTACTATGTTGGCACCATCAGGAATGGTCACCGCATTGCGTGGGCCCACGGTGCGTATTCGGCCATCAGTGATTACCAGAACCCCGTCAACAAGTGGCTCAGCATCGGTACCGTCAATTACAGTGGCACCGACAAAGGCGATGGAGCCATCATTACCAAGGGCTGGGTATAGAAATAAGAGAGATCCGAATAATACAAATAAGGAAATTATTGTTCTTTTCATGAATTGCTCCTCCGGACGGTCATTTCAGAGGATTTGTGGACATAATGCAACCGTAATACCAGCTAGATTTATAGATACGCGCAAACAAGAACGATAAAATCTACTGGATTCAATAAATAACTATTTATCAGGCTCTTCGCCTTACCATTTGTTCCTGAGTTCCCGCAGTTTAAGGAATACAATTTCTGGGTCAGGATCATCGGGTAGGTCTGGGAATTCCGCCTGTAATGTGGCAATCACAGTTGGATTCTGTAACCTAAAAAAAGCGTTGATTTCTTTTTCCAGGGCCATGGTCGAAACCAGAGCTTCATCCGGATTCTGTTCCTTTATTTCCTCCAGCAAGGATTTAGCTCGTGCATTATCCGGTTCCCGGTCCAGAGTAAATTCCAGATTGTTACTGATGTAATCGTGGCCCGGATAGATTTTAGTACTGCCCGCCAGTTTGCAAAGTTGGCTGGCGAAGGTTTCATAAAGTTCTTTAGGGTGTCCACCATTATGGCAATTGCCTGCACCTGCATTGAACAGGGTGTCTCCACTAAACAAGCCAGGCTCATCTGTCTGTGACAGCAGACAAATATGAGTCATGGTGTGGCCAGGTGTGTCTAGCGCCAGCAGCTCCACTGTCTTACCTACCTTGACTAAATCTCCTGCGACTAAACCTACATCCATGTCGGGAATGCTGTTAGCGGCATTTTGGTGCGCCAATAGCTTCGCTCCCGTAGCGGCGATTACTTGTTTGTTGCCACCAGTGTGATCTCCATGCTCGTGGGTGTTGAGAACCTGTGTGATGGTCCAGCCATTTTCTTTTGCAGTACGAAGGCATTTCAGGTGATCCAGTGGGTCGATGGCTAGGGCTTCTCCATTTTCCGGGCACACCACCAGGTAATTAAAATTACGATAGGCATTACCGGTCCAGATTTGCTCGACAATCATGGTTGGATCCTCCGTGTATTAGGAACGGTTATAAAGACCATTTTTTGCCTAACATTCCTGGTTCATTAAGCTCTAGTNGCTGACATTAGTTTTGGGGTGCGCGTATAGCCACTCGATAACTTGCTGGCTAAACGTGTCTGATAGTGAGGGAATATGGGAGCCGCCATTTATAGTCCAAAGTTCACTCGATCCTCCCGACATGCATCCTTGAGCAAATAATAAAACCGTGGATTCATGACCAGAGATTCCAGAATCTAGATCTCTGATTTCTCGCTCAGCACCTTCGTCAACGCAACCATTGTAGATTGCCCATTGAGAAACGCTTTCTAACGCACTTGGATAAGGGTTGTTAAGATTCTGTCCTCCTTCATAATTAATTGTGCTGTCTGCAGAGCCATGAATTTGCAAAACATGCACCGGATTATCTGGCGCTTTTCTTTCATCGTTATGACTTGCTCCAGCCAAACTCGCAAATGCAGCGATAGTATCTGAGTGTTCATAAGCAGTCTGGTAAGACATAAATCCGCCGTTCGAGTGTCCAATTAAGTACACTCGGTAAGGATCAATATTATAGTTAGACTTAATTTCGTTAATGATATTCAGTAAATAAGAAGAATCATCTACATCAGTGTTTGAGAAATCACAGCAAGCAGGAGTGGCATTCCAAAACCGATTTTGGTTGTCTCTTGATGGCGTTCCGTCCGGGGCTATAAAAAGAAACCCATAGCGATCCGCGAGTTTGCTAACCCCCATATAAAAATCCTGGCGGGCACCGCTGGAGCCGAATCCGTGCAATAAAATGATCAAAGGGCTGGATGTATCCTCGCTATAGTTCGAGGGAACGGTTAGTGGGAGCTCGCCACGTCCTAAGTCTACTGACTGAGCTGCAAATGTATTAAGTGCATAAAAAGAAAAGCAACACATTAGCAGGAGTTTAATTGCTGTCATTTTGGGTTTCCTTTTTTGGTTACCAACTAGTTTCTCATGGAGAACTAACTCGAGAATATCGGGACAATTAGATGAGTTTATTTACTCCCGACGGGTCCGCGCCGACAGACCGTCAGCGATTCGAAGTTCAACCCTACTGATTAGGAGGGCGTGGTTTTACCGAAGGCTAGTTCCGGTCTCTTCCACTGCTCGGCTGCGCGATCCCCGCAGCGTCTCGTTCAGCAGACGACATCTGGTTCGTCCCCAAAACGCCAAGCAGACCTTGTACTCTGTTAACCTCGGATGTACTCAAGTCGGCGATAAACCGGTCTGCGGCTGAAACCCAAGCATCACGATCATCGGCACGGGCGGCGGCGTCCAATGCAGCGAACATTTCTATGCGTTCAGCGCTAGAACCTGTAGCGCCAGCCACGCCATCGGTCGACGTGGCGCCAGCGGCGTTGGGTGTTCCCGATGTCCTGATCATGCCATCCCTTCGCTGCGGTACGAGCGCGAATGAAACATTCCGAATCCGGTCAGCGTCTGCTTCATCAGCCATCCAGCAAGGATTAGGTATCTCGATACCTGCGGTACGGTAGGGCAGCCAGAAGTTGAGGCCAGCGAACGGACCATTCGAAGACGGCACGAACCAGACATGCAGCATGTGTAGGGTCTGACCATTTCGAGCGAACTGGGGATGATCATGCCAAGAGGCAAATTCGCTATCAAACGGGAGGGGTACATCGGTGTCCGGCACATCGGTGAATGAGTAAGCT
>JGI24817J26689_1000048_pt1 | contig 22859 bp, 19 predicted proteins | sample METZYME_3_300m_FD_26689 | JGI IMG/M metagenome (IMG submission 26689) | reverse complement strand
GCTGGATCTCTAGTAATTTATAGCTGGCACGAGAACGATAGCCCTCTTCCTTGCTTTTTTTAACGTATACATCATCGAAGTGGTCTTTCAGCCATTTTTTGCTGATTTTTGATCGTGGCATGACGGTTAATCAGAGGCTGATGTTCCTAGTTGGTCATTGTTGTTAGAATCCGTTTCTTTTTTCCCGAGACCAAGAGTCGATGCATCTATCAAACGCCGACAAAAAACGATTCCGCACTATAGGGCACAAATTGAATCCGGTGGTAATCATTGCACAAAAAGGGCTAACCGAGAATATCAGGAAAGAAATCGAACGAGCTCTGACCAAACAAGAAGTAATTAAAATCAAATTAATTACTTGTTCCCGTGAAGATAAGAAAGCCATGACCGAATTTATTTGCGGCAAATTCGGAGCTCAGTGTATTCAGAGTATTGGGCACATGATACTTTTATACAGATCCTCTCAGAAAGCGGAACCGCGATCTTCTTAGTTGAACTGTAGCCTTACCTAGAGATGTCGAACTGATTCAATCTCGTACTCGACATCCCCAGCTGGGGCATTCACCACAATCTCGTCCCCCACATTTTTGCCCATTACGGCGCGGGCGATCGGCGAAATAACAGAGATTTTCCCTGCTGGCACGTCCGCTTCATCTTCTCCCACTATCTTGTAGCTTACCGATCCTTCTGTTTCAACATTCACCAACGTAACGGTTGTGCCAAAAATAACCCGTCCGGTTGGTTCGATCTTTGTGACATCGATTATCTCCGAATCTGCCAGCTTGGACTCTATTTCTGAAATGCGGCCTTCACAAAAACTCTGTTGTTCTCGGGCAGCATGATATTCGGCATTCTCTCTAAGATCGCCATGCTCCCTTGCTTCGGCAATCGCTGCCGAAATTCTTGGTCGTATTACACTTTTAAGTTCGTTGAGCTCTTCTCGAAGAGTCTCTGCACCTGCGACTGTCATGGGTATCTTAGCCATTGTTAAATCGCTCTATCATTCATTTGGAAATATCAAAGTGATTACAGTAATTTAGCGTGAAGATCCTGAATGGTGTACACAGACATATTATTCCCAAACTTCAGTGCCTCGCAAACCGCCAGTGCCCCTGCAATCGTGGTTGTGCAAAACACATTGTGCCGCAATGCGGTGCGCCTGATAGTAGAAGAATCCGCAATAGCCTGCTTACCTTCGGTGGTATTAAACACTACCTGAATTTCGTCGTTTTTTAGCATATCGACAATATGGGGTCTACCTTCCGCTACTTTGTTAACCCCAGTTACCGGAAGTCCAGCTTTTTCGATGACCTCAGCAGTGCCATGAGTGGCCACTAGGGAATAGCCCAATTCCATCAATTTCTCTGCCACCTCGACAACATTATTTTTGTCTCTGTCGCGAACACTAATAAAGGCGTTACCGCTAGTTTCAATGACTTCTCCAGCACCCATTTGGGCCTTCGCATAGGCTTCCGCGAAAGTCGTTCCCACTCCCATTACCTCACCAGTGGATTTCATTTCCGGTCCGAGAATAGGGTCAACACCTGGGAATTTATTGAACGGAAACACGGCTTCCTTTACGGCGAAGGTCTTGGGGATTATCTCTTTGGTGAATCCCTGCTCTTTTAACGAAGTCCCTATCATACAACGAGCCGCGACCTTGGCCAGCGACGTACCTATGCACTTCGAAACAAAGGGTACCGTGCGCGATGCACGAGGATTTACTTCAATCACATAAATCTCTCCATCCTGGTAAGCCAGCTGGGTATTCATCAAACCTACCACGCCTAATTCAAGAGCCAATGCGGAAACCTGCTCTCGAATGTGATCCTGGACCTTCATCGTCAAATTGTAGGGCGGTAGCGAACAAGCTGAATCACCGGAGTGTATGCCGGCTTGCTCGATGTGTTGCATAATCGCGCCTACCACAACCCTCTCTCCGTCGCTTACTACATCAACATCAATCTCTATTGCTGAACTCAGAAAGTAGTCCAGCAGTACTGGGCTTTCGTTGGAAACCATCACCGCCCGATGCATGTACCGCTTCAATTCTTCTTCGTTGTATACGACCTCCATAGCGCGTCCACCCAGCACATAAGAAGGCCTGACGACCAATGGATAGGAAATTTTGTTGGCTTCCTCAATGCTTTCCTCCACACTGCGAACCGTGCAATTTGGAGGCTGCCTAAGACCCAGTTTTTGAATCAACTGCTGAAACCGTTCTCGGTCTTCAGCTCGGTCGATGGCATCTGGCGATGTCCCAATTACCGGCACGCCGGCCAGTTCTAACCGTTTCACTAAATTAAGCGGCGTTTGTCCTCCAAATTGCACAATAACGCCTACTGGCTTTTCAAGTTGGGCGATTTCAATGACGTCTTCGAAGGTCAATGGTTCGAAGTACAACCGATCCGAAACGTTGTAGTCAGTAGAAACCGTTTCTGGGTTACAGTTCACCATGATAGTTTCGAACCCGTCTTCTCGCATAGCCAATGCAGCATGCACGCAACAATAGTCAAACTCAATGCCCTGTCCTATGCGGTTGGGACCTCCTCCCAGCACCATAATTTTCTTTCTGTCCGAAGTGTCTGCCTCACACTCCTCTTCGTATGTAGAATACATGTAGGCGGTAGACGAAACGAATTCCGCAGCGCAGGTATCTACTCTTTTGAACACCGGCCTTATGCCTAAGTCATGGCGTGCTTTTTGTACTTCCAGCTCAGATACATCGAGCATTTGTGCCAACCGCATATCTGAAAAGCCTTTTCGCTTCAGCCCGAACATTGTGTCTTTATCAATATTTGCCAGTTTTAATTCGGCAACTTTTTGTTCCACTTCCACTAGGCCCATGATTTGCACCAAGAACCAAGGATCTATTCCGCTTAGTTCATACACCGTGTCAATCGACCAATCCTGCCGGAATGCATCGGCCACGTACCAAATACGTTGGGCTCCAGGTTCCGTGAGTTCCCGAGTTAGAACCTCCTTAGCATTGCTTAGTTTGCTATCGAGTACTGGATCAAATCCGCACATGCCAACCTCAAGTCCACGCAGAGCTTTCTGTATCGATTCCTGAAACGTGCGACCAATGGCCATAACTTCCCCCACCGATTTCATCTGGGTGGTAATACGATCATTGGCTTCGGGAAATTTTTCAAAAGTAAATCGAGGGATTTTAGTGACAACGTAGTCGATAGTCGGTTCAAAAGATGCTGGCGTAACTCCTCCGGTAATTTCATTGTTCAACTCGTCCAAGGTGAATCCTATGGCGAGCTTTGTAGCAATCCTGGCGATGGGGAAGCCCGTGGCCTTTGAAGCTAGTGCAGAGGAGCGTGACACCCGAGGATTCATCTCGATGATAACTAGCCTGCCATTCTGGGGACTGACAGCGAACTGCACATTGGATCCACCAGTTTCCACGCCAATTTCTCTTAAAACCGCAATTGCAGCATTTCTCAGTTGTTGGTATTCCTTGTCGGTAAGAGTTTGGGCAGGGGCTACCGTTATCGAATCACCTGTGTGTACTCCCATAGCATCAAGATTTTCAATAGAACAGACGATGATGCAGTTATCATTCTTATCTCTCACAACTTCCAGTTCGAATTCCTTCCACCCAATTAGAGATTCGTCGATAAGTAATTCGTTAGTTGGCGAGAGTTCGAGGCCCCGCGCACAAATATCGTCAAACTCTTCCCTGTTATAGGCGATACCTCCGCCAGTGCCACCTAGAGTGAACGAAGGTCGTATGATGCAAGGGAAACCAACTTTTTCCAGTGCTTCGTAGGCTTGTTCCATGTTGTGGGCCATACCGTGCTGGGGGGTTTCCAGGCCAATGGTAGTCATCGCATTGTCGAACAACTCTCTGTCCTCAGCTTTATCAATAGCTTCACAACTGGCGCCAATCAACTCCACATCGTACTTCTTCAAGACACCATGACGATTCAAGTCTAGCGAGCAATTAAGNGCTGTCTGGCCTCCCATGGTAGGCAANATTGCGTCGGGTCTTTCCTTCTGGATGATTTTTTCGACAATCGGCCATTTTACTGGTTCGATATAGGTAGCATCTGCCAAGGCGGGGTCAGTCATAATAGTGGCTGGATTGGAATTCACCAAGATGACTCGATAGCCCTCTTCCTTGAGCGCCTGGCAAGCCTGAGCTCCTGAGTAATCAAATTCACAAGCCTGGCCGATGATGATAGGGCCAGCTCCGAGTATAAGTATGCTGTTTATATCGGTTCTTTTTGGCATTTTGTTCTAACTATTGACCATAGTCTTATTTTTAGAATTGTAGGAATTTGCATTGCTCTTAAATTCCATCAATTCTATGAAATGATCAAATAACGGAGCGATATCGTGAGGACCTGGACTTGCTTCCGGGTGACCTTGGAAACCAAAGGCAGGCTTATCGTTTCTTTCTATCCCTTGTAACGACCCATCGAAAAGAGATTTATGTGTTGCCTCTAGATTGTCTGGCAGAGATTCCGCATCGACCGCAAAGCCATGGTTTTGACTGGTAATCATAACGGTTCCATCCCGCAGATTAAGCACAGGATGGTTTGCGCCATGGTGGCCAAGTTGCATTTTTACCGTTCTCGCTCCGCATGCTAACGCAAGCAATTGGCAGCCTAGGCAGATTCCAAACAACGGCACTTCAGCCTCCAAAAATTCGCCTATGGCGGTAATTGCATAATCACAAGGTTCAGGATCGCCAGGTCCATTGGAAAGAAAGATTCCATCAGGATTAAGGGCTAGCACTTCAAGCGCAGTCGTTTGTGCAGGTACGACTATAATTTCGCATCCGCGGCCTACCAACATCCGCAAGATATTCCGCTTCAAACCGAAATCGTAGGCCACAACCTTGAAGCGAGACCTATGGCCGGTCTGGTAACCGACAGAAATATCCCAGACGCCCTCCGACCATCGATATTGCTGAGCGACGCTAACGACTTTGGCCAGGTCCATGCCCTTGAGCCCAGGAAAATCTTTAGCGAGCTTGACCGCTTTCGTTTCATCCTCTTTTCCTATCGCTGTGCCGGATAGAAGACAGCCATTAAGCGACCCCTTACCTCTCAGCAAACGAGTCAATCTGCGGGTATCAATCTCTGCAATCGCAACAACATTTCGTTCCTTCAAAAATTCATTCAGATCCTGATCCTTGCGCCAATTACTTGCTAGCAACGGCAAATCTCTGATGACTAGTCCGGAAGCGGATACCTTTTCAGATTCATTATCTTCTTTGTTCGTTCCGGTATTACCAATATGTGGATACGTGAGGGTGACAATTTGTTGAGCGTAGGAAGGATCTGTGAGTATTTCCTGATATCCCATCATAGAAGTGTTGAAAACCACTTCACCCGTGGAGCGTCCTTCTGCTCCTATGCCAATACCTTTAAAAATACTACCATCTTCTAGGGCCAGTAAAGCTGATCCAGTCACTCTCTCTCCTAACTAATCTGTGTATTTTGCAGGCAAAAAAAAGCAGAATGAAGGCTCACCTCACTCCGCTATTTCAATTAGCTCTCTAGAAATTTTTAGGGTCTCAGTATCCAACATACTGAGCGGGTATTGTATAGAAATTTGTCTAGACTTGTCTACGTAAAAGTGTGAAAGACCTTAGTTTAAACACTACAGCCCGAGCACTTCTCCCATGGAATAAACACCGTTTTCTTTACCGACAATCCACTGCGCAGCTTGCACCGCTCCATTAGCAAAGTCATTCGGCTACTAGCTCGGTGCGTAATTTCAACGCGTTCACCCAGTCCTGCAAAAGTGACTGTATGATCACCTACGATATCTCCAGCTCGAACAGCAGTAAATCCTATGGCCTCGCGATCTCTTCCTTCGCTTATTCCCTCTCGCTCATAAATTGCAATCTCCTTCAGGTCTCTATCCAGGACATCCGCAATAATTTCTCCCATCTTGAGCGCAGTTCCCGAAGGGGTGTCTTTCTTAAATCGGTGATGGGCCTCGTAAATTTCTATATCCATCTGATTTCCAAGTATCTCGGCCGCCTGCTTAAGTAAACTGAAACACAGATTTACACCAATACTCATATTAGGAGAAAACACGATCGGGATCGATTCGCCTGCAGCAGTTATAGCCTCTATCCCTGTGGCCGGTAAACCGGTAGTACCGATAACCATAGCCTTGCTATGCTGTTGACAAAACTCAATATGTTTGAGGGTCGCTGCGGGAGCTGTGAAATCTATCATCACATCAAAATCGGAAGCCGAAGTTAAATCACTCACTGTCACCACTCCGCTTGCGACTCCCATTGCCATCGATCCGACATCAACGCCTAAACAAGGATCATCGGCAAGTACGGTCGCCGCCGTGACTTGCATGGCCACATCACTTTGATTAACGGCCTTCACAAGACTGCGGCCCATTCGTCCTGCTGCTCCNGCAATTGCCACTCTAACCATTGTGCGCCTTACCTTTTCTACCTTAATTAAATTGTAGGCTAGAACTGTTCAGCTGTCAGGTCCATCATGGACGCTGCGCCTGCAGCTATCTCTTCAACCATAGCCTTCGATTTCGGTAGCATACGGCTCAGAAAGAATTCGCCTGTTTTGATCAGACCACAGAGATAATCGTGATCTCCAGATTCTGCAGAAATCTCTTCGATGCAGGCAGCAAGAATCCGTATCCACATAAAGCAATGCAGAGTCATTCCCATTAGCTCCATGTACGCATAAGAGGCGGCTCCCACTTCATCTGGGTTTTCTGCCGCACGACCAATTATAGCGTCGGTTGTTTCGACCAATAGCTGCCGACTTTTTGCAAATACTTCTAAGTAGGGTTGCATGGCATCGACCGTTTGTTGAGTAGATGTGAAAGCGTCCATCTGGACAAGTAGCACTTTTAAAAGTTCCCCGTTATTGCGAACCGTTTTCCTCCCCATCAGATCCAGAGCCTGGATTCCATTTGCTCCCTCGTAGATTTGCGCTATACGGGCATCCCTAACATTTTGTTCAAGCCCCCATTCTGCTACGTAACCGTGCCCACCAAGCACCTGTTGCCCCAACACGCAAGATTCAAACCCGCGATCGGTGCTGTAGGCTTTCTGCACGGGTACCAGAAGCGCCACCAACTGGTCGGCCTGCTTCCGTACATTCTCNTTGGGGTGAAACCGTCCAATATCGAGCTGAAGTGCCGCATACAACGATAAGGCCCGCCCAGCCACCACATTGGCACGCATGGTGAGCAGCATGCGGCGAATATCGGGGTGAACCAGGATCGGATCAGCCGCATTCTTTGCCTGTTTAGAACCCGTGGCTGCCCTGCCCTGCAACCGCTCTTTGGCGTAGCCAGAGGCAACCTGATAGGAACTCTCTGCCAACCCATTTCCCTGTAACCCCATGGATAAGCGAGCGTAATTCATCATCGTGAACATGGTAGCCAGGCCATTATTACACTCGCCAACAAGGTAGCCCTTGGAATCTTCGAAGTTCATCACACAGGTTGCCGAAGCCTTGATGCCCATCTTGTGTTCAATAGAACCACATTTCACATTATTGGAGATACCAGTCACTTCTCCCTTTTTATCCACAAGTATCTTCGGCACCAAGAACATTGAAATACCACCAGAACCCACAGGCGCATCAGGCAACTTGGCGAGTACAAGGTGAATAATATTCTCAGTTAGATCATGCTCACCGCCCGTGATAAAAATTTTAGTGCCCGTTACATGATAGCTTCCATCGGGACCGGGCACAGCTTTCGTGCTTATCATGCCCAAGTCAGTACCCGCCTGGGGTTCGGTAAGACACATAGTTCCTGACCAATGCCCTTGATAGAGTTTGGGGAGATAGATCTGTTTTAATTCTTCACTCGCATGTTGGTTAAGGGTCAGGGTCGTCCCTGTAGACAAGATGGTATAAAGCGCAAATGAAGAATTGGCTCCGAAAGTCATTTCCTCAATAAGAGCAGACAATACCTTCGGCATACCCTGCCCGCCATAATTCACGTCTCCGGTTAGACTGGACCATCCTCCTTCTGTCCAAGCTGCGTAGGCTTCTTTGAATCCAGCGGGAGTAGTCACTACTCCATTTTCGATGCTACAACCCTCTTTGTCACCTGATTGATTGAGAGGGGCAACGAGTCCCTCTATTAACTTGCCGGCCTCTTCCAGGATGGCGTCAATAAGACCGTTGGTTACTTCTTTAGTACCGGGCATAGCCAAAAACACTTCTTCTGTGTTGAACACTTTCCTCAACAGAAACAGCATATCCGAAACCGGAGCACGATAATTGGTCATTCTCTTTTACCCAAAAAATTCGAAAAGCGGAGCTCGATTATATGTTAACCACTATTTAACTTGAATTTTCAGTAGGGTTTTTCACCTCAGTATTAAGCGCAGATAAGGAATCCGCCAACTGCTCAGCTGCTCATAGATTGCCAAGAGTATGGGTTGTCAGAACTGGTATTTGATAGAGCCGTAAGCAACACGGCCATTCTGATCTAGGATTCGAGTTGTGGAGTTCAGAATCTGGGAAGTTTTTTCATTAAAAATATTGCGGATACCAAATGATATTATCGCGCGATCATTAGATCCCGTCTTTACGCTGTAGCCATACTGAAGGTCAACGGTAGTAATATTGTCGACGAAAGCGTTAATTTCCTCAAGATCCAGCTCGCTGATATCCTTAAAGGAATCAAAGTAGTTGGTAATGGCCCGAGCGGTGTGGTTTCCAAACTGCCAGCTAAGCATCAAGCTGCTTTGTAATTCTGGGCTAACCACTCGCTCACCCATGCCTCTAATGTCGGAATCGACCAAATCCAACAAGCTACCATTGTTCTCGAATTCCTGAACATAAGTAGTCTTAGTGGATAGCGTAAACTGGCCAAATCGATTGGTCTCCCAGACATAGGAAGCCCCTAGATCGAAACCAGTTGATTTCAGATCTGATCCTATTAGCGGGTTATCGAGATTAAATTCATTGATTACTGAGTCTTCGATGTAGAGCTGCGGCAGATTGACCGACCAATCGCTACCTATGTTGCCTGCAGGGATATCCTTAATCTGTTGTTGCCAGGCGTCGGCACGCAGATTCAAGTTTAATCCCTGGAAGGGAGCAAAATTAACGCCAAGGTTAAAGTTCAGTACATCTTCAACTACCGCGCCTTGGAAATCTTTTGCCTCCAAATTGCGGGCTATACTGATTAGAGGCGTTTTATTGTTAATCTCAGAGGTAGACGCAATGCGTATGCCGGCAAAGCTGTCAGACTCTATTGGGACAAAATCCTGAGCCTTGGCCATTTGCAAACCAATACCTGCTACTAATCCTATTGATATTTGTGAGATTGCGTTGTTCATCGCCTCTGATTCTTTACTGCGGTCTTGGAGTCCTACTTGGCCCCCTTGGGTCAGATTACATTAAACATTAGTCTGCAGCCTAATTAAAGCAAACACGTTTGTAAGCCTATCAAATTAGTGGCCCATTTTGCATTTATTTCTATCTATAGTCTAAATGATATACAAATAGATAGCCGTTAAAGCGAGGTATACCTGCCCTTTCCTTCAGAATGGGTTGTTTTTTAGCCAACAAATCACCTATATGAGGGGTTTTATGCAGTGAATATTGGCACAACAGCTGGCTCTGGGGGAAGGGTTGCAAGCAGTTCCTGCACTGTCACAGTCTGCCCAGGCAATACCAAGCTGGGAGCCAAATCAGCAATGGGTTGAAGTACGAAGCGACGCCGGTAGGCTTCTGGGTGCGGTAATTTGAGTCCAGGTTCATTAATCTGACGATTGCCGAAACAGATTAGATCTAGGTCCAGTGAGCGAGGCTCATTGACAGTCCTACCACGATTGCGACCAAATGCTACCTCGATCTGTTGAATCTGTTGAAGTAGTTGTAATGGGGTAGATTTTGGTTCTGGGTAGATAACCTCTACGGCGTTTATGAAGACTGGAGTACCACTGGAGCAATCAACGGGGTCAGCAAAATAAAGGGTTGATAATAGTGGTGGTTGGCTGCTTAAGAATCCCAGTTCAATTGCAGCGAGCCTGATAACTTCTAATGGGTTACCCACATCTGAAGCTAGGTTTGAACCCAAACTGACAATCGCCGTCAGAGTGTTTTCATCGCTAAGTGTGATATTGGCCTGAGAGCTCATGTACCGTATCAACAAAAACCTTCACATTTTCTGGGCTTACTCCGGGTGATATTCCGTGTCCCAGATTGAAAACATGGCCTGACCCCTCACCATAATTCTGAATGATATTGCCAACCTCAGCCCTGATTACTGATGGTGAAGCATATAGTACAGATGGATCCATATTGCCCTGTAAAGCCACTCTATCCCCGACTCGCCGTCGCGCTTCGCCGATATTTATCGTCCAATCTAGCCCTATCGCCTGGCAACAGGAATCAGCAATCGATTCCAACCACAAACCCCCATTCTTGGTAAACAGAATTACCGGAACCTTTTGTCCTTCGTTTTCTTTGATCAGCTTAGCAACGATATTCTTCATATACTGCAGCGAGAACGAGGCGTAACAGCTGGTGCTAAGGACACCGCCCCAGGTATCAAATATCTGGACCACCTGAGCGCCTGCGTGAATCTGCGCATTGAGATAATCGGTGACCGCATCTGCTAATTTGCTTAGCAACAGGTGCATTGCTTCTGGGTTGTCATACATGAACTGCTTTACCATCCGAAAATCCTTACTACTCCCGCCTTCGATCATATAGTAGCCAGTGTCCAAGGGCTTCCCGAGAAACCGATAAGAGGTACCTTTCCATTCAGCTCTTTACGAATTAGAGACACTGCGTCAGTAACATATGCCAATTCACTGGCGATATTAATTTCTGGTAGATGTTCTACATCGGCCGTGGTCTTTATGATCTTATGAAATTTGGGTCCTTCTCCCTCTGAGAAATATAAGCCTTGACCAAGCGCGTCAGGAATGGTCAAGATATCGGAAAACAAGATAGCTGCATCGAAGGAATAGCGACGCAGTGGTTGCAAGGTCACTTCGCATGCAAGCTCCGGAGTCTTGCACAGCGCAAGAAAATCGCCGGCCTGCTTGCGAGTGGCTCGATATTCCGGTAAGTAGCGCCCCGCCTGCCGCATCATCCATACTGGGGTTACATCAACCGGCTCTCGCGACAAAGCCCTGAGAAAGCGATCGTTCTTCAGTGTCAAGCTTAATATCCTTTTAGATGAGTCTTTACATTTATGGACAATTACAGTGGCTAAATTTTACTGCTTTCGATTGTAAGAAACTGGAGCATTCCAGAAAAGGGGCCCAATTGTATATGAGCATTTACCAGACACAACGTCCAAGAGAATCTAGCAAGTTACCAATTGCTTCAACCGCCTCGATACGACCTTTTAAATTCGTCCATGTCACTACAAAATAGGATTGAAAGGATTAAAAGGGAGTTTCAAAGTACCTTTTTAATGCTTCACAATTCNCCACAGAGCCGATGACCAGCAGTCAAAGTAGATCGAAGNGTTTCGATANCGATATTACCTTCAACGACAGCACTACCAATGTCCTTAAGAAGGATGAACCGGATCTCNCCCTGTTCCACTTTTTTATCAGATGACATCAAGTCAAGGTACTGATCTACTGATATATCAGCTGGGGGCACGACTGGCATACCAAAATTTTTCTCCAAAACAGTGCGGACCCGCTGCGCACTTGACACATCTAGCCAACCCAGCCTCCGGGAAAGATCAGCCGCCATGACAATGCCCATTGCTACGGTCTCCCCATGCAACCAAGTGCCGTAGCCCGCAGCGGTTTCTATAGCATGACCGAAGGTGTGTCCCAAGTTAAGTAACGCCCGAATACCAATTTCTTTCTCATCCTGGGCCACAATGCCTGCCTTCATTTCACAGCACGTTTTAATGGCCCGCACTAGATATGCATCATCCAGCCCTAAAATCGGCTTGCTGTTCTCGGCAAGCCAATCGAAGAATTCAGCATTTCTTATAAGCCCGTATTTAACTACTTCTGCTAATCCCGCCTTAATTTCACGCTCAGGCAAACTATCCAACACGCGGATATCTGCCAGTACACAACGCGGCTGATAGAATGCTCCNATCATGTTTTTCCCTAACAAATGATTTACCCCGGTTTTACCGCCAACTGATGAATCAACATGAGCGAGCAGGGTCGTTGGGATCTGGATGTAACCAATTCCGCGCTGATAAGTCGCTGCAGCAAACCCGGTAATATCGCCGATNACACCACCCCCTAAAGCTAAAAGCGTAGTGTGCCTATCAAACTTATTTCGCAGTAGGTAATCATAAATTTCGCTGATCACTTCTAAGTTCTTATGTTGCTCACCATCAGGCAATACGATCTCTCCCGCACATCGACTACCTAGCATGGATTTAACAGCCTCTAAATAAAGAGGTGCCACGACTTCATTGGTAACAACTACCAGNTTCCCTTTGCCCAAGTAGGGATTGATGAGAGAACTGTCTCCAAGCAAGTTGCTACCAATAAGGATTGGGTAACTCTGATCACCTAGATTTACATTCACTTTATGCATCTTGAGTTAGTCTTTTTTCTTGCGTTTGCTTTTCTAAACCGGAAGTTTACTGGTTATTTCGGCAAGACGTTCGCCTATATCGCGACTAATGGACATTGGATTACTACGTTTAGTGTCCACCAAGATATCGGCAACTTCTCGGTAGAGTGGATCGCGGATCTTCATGAGTTCGCTAATTCGTTTTTCCAGACTTGGCGTCTGTAATAAGGGCCGACTTTTATCACGGCTTGCGCGCATGACTTGTTGTTTGATTGAAGCACACAAATAAACAACTACTCCGCGACTTTTCAAGCGCTGTCGATTGTCGCTCGACAATACAGCCCCTCCTCCAGTGGCTAGCACGATGTTCTTCTTACTACTCAATTGATCGATCATGCGGATTTCTCTAGACCTGAACCCACTTTCTCCTTCTACGTCGAATATCCAAGGTATATCAGCTCCTGTCGAAGCTTCTATTTCTTGATCGGAATCGTAAAAATCGATGCCCAGATATTCTGCTAAGGCACGTCCTATTGTGGTCTTGCCCACGCCCATCGGGCCAACCAAGAAAACATTGCCGTAGTAGTTCATATCTCGCTTACCCACAAGAATTCAGCTGCTGTATTGTACCCGCAAATCTGCCAAAGCTCCGAGCAGCAAAAATTTCTAGGCTCAGATTTATGAACATCGACCTAATTGGACCCGCGCCTGGCTCAAAAAGACCCAGAATAACACCGATTTATTGCCATCCGGGTGTATAATGGGCGTTCAAATTTCTTTAGTTCTCCAACCGGGAAACCTGCCCCGGCCAGAGGCTTAAACAGAGTGCAGTCTAAACTACAAGTTTACTTTAAATGGGCAGCGCTAGTAGGAATAGTGGGGCTAGCTGGCGCTATCATGGCCGTAAGCTCGGCTTACTTGTATCTCGCTCCATTACTTCCCTCCGCAGAGACCTATAAAGATGTGCAGCTAGAGACTCCGCTGCGAATCTATACCTCCGATAACCGCCTAATCGACGAGATAGGCAACCGCCGAAACCCGATAGAATACCAGGAGATTCCCAAAGTCCTGACTGATGCTCTCATTGCAACAGAAGATGTTCGCTTCTATTCCCACCCCGGAGTAGATGTCCAAAGCCTGTTACGTGGCTTTTATGGGTTCCTACGTGGACAGCGTCTTGGCGGCGGCAGTACGATTACCATGCAGCTGGCCAACAATCTATCGTTTGATAGTGACAACGTCTATCTTCGCAAGTTCAAGGAGATCCCCTTTGCATTGCAGATCCAAAGAGAGCTATCCAAGGAAGAAATTCTCACTCTTTATCTGAATACCATTTACTTCGGCGCTGGAGCTGACGGGGTCGGTGCTGCGGCTTTTGTGTATTACGGCAAACAAGTCAGCGAGCTCACCTTGGCAGAGTCCGCCATGATGATCTCTNTACTTCCTTGCCCCTCAACCTGTAATCCACTAAGTAACCCATTGCTGGCGCTTTCCCGCCGCGAAACCAGACTCAGAAACATGCTTAACGGCAATATGATTACTGAGGCCGAGTACGAAGCGGCAAACAGTACATCAGTTACCGCCCGCAGACACAATCGTAACATCGAGGTACCCGCTCCTTATGTTGCTGAAATGGTTAGACAACAGCTTTATGAGCAGTTCCGTGAAGAAACCTATTCACGAGGCTTCGAAGTTATTACCTCAATTGATAGTCTCAAGCAACTAGCAGCAAACAAAGCAATTGTGGACGGTCTAGAAAGCTACTACGACAAACAGCACGGCTATCGCGGACCCGATGGCCATTACCCGCCTGACGCTCTAGATCCTCGGGGAATTTGGCTGGAGCAACTGCAATCTGTTCCTACTTACGGTAATCAACAACCAGCTGTTGTTACCGCAATTCAGGACCGCTCTTTTTCGGCTCTACTCAAATCAGGAGAGTCCATTACCGTGCCGTGGGATGGAATAAGTTGGGCTTACGCTTTCCGATCGCGTAATGAAGCTTGGCCGCCACCGCAAAATGCATCCGATGTAGTTCAGGTAGGCGATCTAGTTCGTATTAATCAAACCGAAAGCCACTGGGAACTAGGCCAGATCCCCGACGTTCAGGGCGCTCTGGTTGCCATGTCCCCATCTAATGGTGAAATCNTGGCGCTGGTAGGNGGCTATAATTTTCGGCGTAGCCAAGTGAACCGTGTGATTACTCCCAGACCGCCCGGATCTAACTTTAAACCATTCCTCTACGGAGCCGCACTCGAACACGGTTACAGTGCGGCTAGTACGATCAATGATGCACCTATTACTCGCGGTGATTATCGACCGAATAACTATGAAAACAATTTCCTAGGCCCAATCACGCTGCGCTACGCTTTGAAGGAGTCTCGCAATGTGCCTGCAGTGCGACTATACGACCAGCTGGGTTCAAGCAAAGTTTTACCGTTCGCCGCTAAATTTGGATTTCAAACCCATAACTTCCCTACCAATGATTTGACAGTCGCACTCGGTAGCCAAGATGTACAACCCCTAGAAATAGTTACAGGCTACTCAGCTATTGCTAATGGCGGATACAAGGTTGATCCGTGGCTTATCAAGGAGATCAATAGCCTGACCGATGGTCTTTTGTACCAAGCAAACCCAGTAGTNGTTTGTGAAAATTGCTCACGNACTAATAACGAAAAAGACAACGCAATTTATTCTGCTCCGCGAATCATTGATGAACGAGTAGCATACATCCTCAACTCNATGTTGCGTTCGGTCATTGAGGAAGGTAGTGGAAATCGCGTCCAACGTGAATTAGGCCGCAGCGACCTTATGGGTAAGACCGGAACAACAAATGGACCTCAGGAGCTTTGGTTCTCAGGTTTTAATAGAGATATTGCTAGCACTGTTTTTATTGGCTTCGACCAGCCCGAACCCCTTGGAGAGCGGGAACAAGGTGCCACAGTGGCATTGCCAATCTGGATAGATTTTATGCGTGCTGCACTTGAAGACGCGCCAGAAAACACGATGAATCGGCCAGATGGGATTGTCGACAGGCTAATCGACAGAACGACCGGAGAACTAGCTACGCCTGGCGATCCCGATACAATGTTTGAATACTTCCGAATAGAGAATGCACCAGAAGCTCCAGAGACTCAACTCCCAGGAGTAGATCTAGGCGAAGAACAGGGAAAAGAACTTTCTACTGAAACTATATTTTAAGCAAGTTTGTACAAACGCAAGGCAATGTTGTAATGCAAGAAGAAGCGCTTNATACGAAATTCAAGATATACTAATTTAGGAANTTAGGGTCGATCAATGACTCAACAAACTATTGCACACCAATAATTTTATAACTTCCTGCTACCGAACCTTTTCTTAAAGCGATCTACACGACCGCCAGAATCGAGAATTTTCTGCTTTCCTGTATAAAACGGATGGCACTCGGAGCATACCTCTATGAGGATATCTTTACCTAGGGTGGACTTGGTCTTGATAACATTTCCGCAACTACAAGTTGCCTTGATGGACCCGTAATTCGGATGGATGTCGGTTTTCATGTTATGTCCTATCGATTGCTGTCGCTGCAATGGCTGCTTGTTGAGGCGCTTAAACTCTGTTTTAACGACTGTTGCTCTGGGTGCACACCGAGCGAGGGCGTGCATTCTAACAGAGAACAAATCAGACGCAAGCGCTAATAATAAGTGATACGCGGTAAAACAGTTATTCGTTTCGCAAGCGGCGGTGGTTGCGAACAACTTCCTCCATGATGCTGGTAAACAGTTTCGTAATGAGTTCAGGATTAAGTTGGTGCTCCTCGCAAAGGGATCTGAGTTCCGCTAACTTTTGCGCCTCACGGTCCGCGTCGAAAGCTTCGAGCTCTTTATTTGCTTTAAGCAAACCAACCTTTTGCGTTAGCGCAAAACGTATAGCCAACAATTCGATCAGATTCCTATCTATCTGGTCTATTTTTGCTCTGGCTTTTAGCAACTCTGTCGGTACGTTTCCTGTGCTCATTTCCCCTACCCAAGTATAGAGACCCACCATCTTTACAGTTCCACTAAAGTATAAACTATCACACTATTCTGCACAGCCCCGCTAGGCTTTGAGCGGGCGATAAGTTGTTTGCTATGACGATTGTATTTACACTGCAATGCAATCCAGCTTTAAAGTTTTTCTAAAAAATTCGATGCCCCTCAATGAAACTATCAAGCACCACGGTCTGATTATTAGGGTGGCGATACCCTCACCCCTACGTAGGGTATTCGACTATTTGCCGCCGATTGCTAAACAATTAAGTATCAAACCCGGTATGCGTGTACGTGTGCCTTTTGGTAAACGTGAAGTAGTCGGCGTGGTCGTTGAATCTGCTCAGGACTCAACTTTGCACCCTAATCGACTAAAATCAATCGAGACCGTGCTAGACAGAGAACCATTGTTTAGTTCAGCGCTATTTCGAACCCTGTTATGGGCAGCAGCCTATTACCAACATCCGATCGGTGAAGTCTTTCAAACTGCTCTGCCGGTCAAGTTGCGCTCGACAGAGCCAGTGAAAGTTGACACCGCTGTATATCGAGTGCTTATTCCACTCGATGGCGACACTAGTACCTCACTAAAGCAAGCAAAAAAGCAGAAATCCTTGCTAGAGCTGATCGAATCAGAATTCGAAGTCAATGAAAATCGCATAAAGAATGCTGGGTACAGTCGTCGAATCCTTAATCAACTAATGGAGAAAAACCTAGTAAAGAAATATATGGTTGCCTCGGAACGAGCCGCTAAATTCAAGCCTCCAACGAGTGCCAGTGAACTGCAATTGCCTCTTAACGATGCCCAAAAAATCGCGGTCAAAAGGATTCTCAAATCCTCTGATTCTTATGCGTGCTATCTACTTGATGGAGTAACCGGATCTGGCAAAACCGAAGTTTATATGCAGCTTATAGAGCATCAGTTGGCCAATGGTCGCCAATGCCTTGTATTGGTGCCAGAAATTGGCCTGACCCCCCAAACGGTTTCTCGTTTTAGGGAGCGGTTTACCTGCCCTGTCGTCGTCATGCATTCCGGTCTGAGTGATGCCGCCAGATTAGATGCATGGAACCATTCACGCGAGGGCAGTGCTGCCATTACCATTGGCACGCGTTCTGCCGTATTTGTGCCACTTGCTAATCCTGGCATGATCATCGTGGATGAAGAACACGATACCTCCTTCAAGCAGCAGGACGGATTTCGTTATTCTGCTCGAGACTTAGCAGTCATGCGTGCCAAGAAAGAAAATGTCCCTGTCATCTTGGGCTCGGCCACTCCCTCCCTAGAGAGCTTGCAAAATTGTAAGGCCAACAAGTTTGAACATTTAAGGTTGGGCGAAAGGGCCGGTGTTGCGCAACCACCGACATTGGAGCTTGTTGACATTTCGCAGAGCATTCTCGAATCTGGATTCTCAGAGCAGCTGCTTTTCAAAATTCAAAAGCAGCTAAACGCAAACAACCAAGTGCTGGTTTTCATCAATCGCCGGGGCTTTGCACCAATGTTTACCTGCAATTCATGCGGGTGGATAGCTGAATGTGACCAGTGCATAGCCCAGTTAACCGTTCATGCCAAACCTCCAGGTCTGCGCTGCCATCATTGTGGAACAATTGAAAAATTATCAACTAGTTGTCCNACCTGCAATTCTCCGAATCTGACCACTCTTGGTATCGGCACCCAGAAAATCGAGCTATTTCTGAAGAAGCGGTTCCCTCTCATTCCAGTATTGCGTATCGATGGAGATTCAATCCGAAGCAGAAAGCGGTTCGAAACGATGCTAGAGCAAATTAACACGAGTGAGCCTTGTATTCTGCTTGGTACGCAGATGTTGGCCAAGGGACACCACTTCCCGGGGATTACACTGGTAGCCGTCCTTGACGCAGATGCTGGTTTATTCAGCGCCGATTTTCGGGGGCAGGAGCACATGGCGCAGATCATTACTCAAGTGTCAGGTAGAGCCGGTCGGTCTGACCGAGGGGGCGAAGTCGTTATCCAGTCGCGCCATGCAGGACACCAGACCCTGCAATCGCTGGTACAAAGTACCTACGCAGAGTTTGTGGACTTTTTACTGAAAGAGCGAAAAAACTCGGCGATGCCACCATTCAGTCAACTAGCGCTGCTTAGAACCGAGGCTAAGGAAATGAAAGCAGCTATCGGCTTTCTCAGTTCGATCAACTCCATCAGCGATGATTTGAGCATAAATAAACAGTTTGAGATTGATCGCATTGGGCCTATTCCAGCACCTATGGAAAAAAGGGCAGGGAAATTTCGGGGACAGCTAATNTTGAAGAGTGCATCGAGACTCGTGATGCAAGAGTTTCTTTTCCAGCTGTGTCAGCGTATCGAAGCTCTTCGAGCGCCAGCTGGGCTGCGGTGGAGTGTGGATGTNGACCCAGTGGATCTTATTTAACAGGTCGCAATGTTTAGAGACAGGACTATTTCAACTATAGCTTCCTAGNAACCAACCGATAATTGTGGTGGTTTGTTAGCTTTTTGCAAATATTATTCAATTAAAAACAATGTGTTACATATAGGTTTTGGGTAATGACTCAGGATTTCGCCAAAATACGACCTGAACCGCTGTTGGAGAAAACCCCATTAGAATCTCCACCGGCGTGGTCGTTAATGATTACCGGTATCGTCGTTGGACTTGCAATCGGCGTGTTCGCCTGCGTGTTATTCTACCTGTCTGGCAACGTACCGCCACTAAATGCCAACACTAAAATTGAGTCCAGTACCCCCAGTGTGATAGAAAAACAATTCACTGCCATTGAGGAATCCTCTAGTGAACAAGAGCTCGAGCTTGAGTTCTACCATGAACTGAAAAACTGGGAAGTACCTGTTGAAGCGAAACCTGTTGAGCTGACACCCGAGCAGATCGCGAACCGCCAGCCCTCTGGCTATGTAGCTGCGCCGCCGAGCGCTGGCTTCATGTTACAAACTGGNGCTTTTCAGCAGAAGGAGCGGGCCTACCAAGAATTGGAGCGCCAATTAGCTCTCGGCATCAAAGCCATTGTCAGACAGGAAGACTTTCCAGGTCGGACCCTTTACTTAGTTCAATCTGGCCCATACTCAGCTCTCCGCGAACTTAGTAAGGCCGAGCAATTACTTCAAAAACACAATATTCAAAGTATGCGGATGAGNNTACAATAAACAGCTTCTAGCACAGCAACATAGAACTTNCGCTAGGCGTNTTCTGCACGAAGAAGTTTGTCACTACAGCAATATTTCTATTTCCTTCACTTGATTTCCCTCTAAGTTCCCATATCTTAGACGGTCTGTGGTATTTTAGATTGAGATCTAAAATAGGAGAACGGATTTGGAACAATACAAAGGCACCACCATTGTCTCTGTGCGACGGGAGAACAAGGTCGTGATCGGTGGGGATGGCCAGGTTTCTCAGGGGAATACAATAATGAAAGGAAATGCCTGTAAAGTGCGGAGACTTTACAAGGACCAGGTTGTAGCCGGCTTCGCTGGAGGTACTGCCGACGCTTTCACATTGTTCGAACGATTCGAAGAGCAGCTAGAAAAACATCATGGCAAGCTNGTTAGATCTGCCGTAGAACTTGCCAAACTTTGGCGCACAGAACGGGCATTGAGACGCCTAGAAGCTCTGCTGGTGGTCGCTGANAAAGAATCGTCCTTGGTTGTAACAGGAAATGGAGATGTTATAGAGCCTGAAGACTCAATTATGGCAATAGGGTCAGGTGGCCCATTTGCATTGGCTGCGTCACGAGCTCTGATACAAAATACCAACTTAGATGCGAGAGCAATTGTTGAAAAAAGCTTAGCAATCGCTGCTGACATCTGCGTGTATACCAACATGAATTTTACAATAGAAGAACTGAATATTGGCTAGCGAAATACAACGCTTGTACCAACCAGTTTATGTAACCTACTTATGTCCATAATGACGCCTAGAGAAATCACTTCCGAACTCGACAAACATATTGTCGGGCAAGAAGCCGCGAAGCGCGCAGTAGCAATTGCGCTCAGAAATCGTTGGCGACGCATGAAACTTGACGAAGAATTACGTAATGAGATTACACCAAAAAATATTCTGATGATTGGACCTACCGGTGTCGGTAAAACTGAGATTGCCCGTCGGCTCGCAAAACTGGCTCAGGCGCCGTTCATTAAAGTAGAAGCAACCAAGTTTACTGAAGTAGGATATGTCGGGCGCGATGTCGAATCTATTGTTCGCGATTTGGCTGATGTTGCAGTGAAGATAATCCGAGAAAAGGAAATTCAAAAAGTACAGCACCTGGCGGAAGATCTGGCGGAGGACAGAATTCTCGATGTTCTTCTGCCGCAGGCTCGCTCCGATGATGAAGAGAGTGAGGTAGGCACAAAGACCAGTGCTCGACAGGTATTCAGAAAAAAACTTCGCCAAGGCGATCTGGATGAAAAGGACATTGAAATAAAAATATCCGAATCTCCGGCCGGTATTGAAATCATGGCCCCACCAGGCCTTGAAGATATGACTAGCCAGCTAAAGAGCATGTTTTCCAATATGAATACCGGACGCAAAAGAGCACATCGCATGACTGTCAAGGCTGCCCTGAAACAAGTAAAGGATGAAGAAGCTGCAAAGCTAATAAATGAAGAAGAAATCAAAAATCGGGCCGTTGAAGCTACAGAGCAGACTGGTATCGTGTTTATCGACGAAATCGATAAAGTGACGAATCGTCATGATCAAGCTACTGCTGGCGTCTCCAGAGAGGGTGTACAGCGGGACCTTCTCCCGCTGATCGAAGGCTCCACGGTAAATACCAAATATGGCAGCATTAAGACCGATCATATTCTATTCATTGCCTCAGGTGCTTTTCATCTTTCCAAGCCTTCAGACCTTATTCCAGAATTACAGGGTCGTTTGCCTATCCGGGTCGAGCTCGATCCATTAACAGCAAAGGATTTCGAACGCATACTTGAAGAACCAAATGCTTCGCTCACGGAGCAGTACGAAGCGTTACTAGGCACTGAAGATCTTAAGGTTGCGTTCAGCAAGGACGGCATCGAGAAGATTGCAGAAATCGCGTGGCAAGTGAACGAACGCACTGAAAACATTGGTGCTCGCAGGCTTCATACAGTGATGGAGCGGTTGCTAGAAACTGTATCCTTTTCTGCCTCTGACCTGGCGGTAGGCAGTAACAAGAACCTTGTTATAGATCGAGCATACGTGATGGAACAACTGGATGAGCTAGCTAAGGATGAAGACTTGAGCCGTTATATACTCTGATGGTTATAAAGAATGGATTATCCATGAATGCCAATCCTCCCTCCGAGATAAGATTACACAAGAAATCGTCAACACTCGAACTCGTGTTTGTAAATGACATCGAGTATCAATTAAGTGCTGAATATTTACGGGTTCATTCTCCCTCCGCTGAAGTACGAGGCCACAGTCAGGGACAGGAAATTCTGCAGACTGGCAAGCGCCAAGTAAAACTACTCAACATCGAACCTATAGGTAATTACGCCGTCAAACTAATTTTCGATGATGGGCATGAAACCGGCATCTATAGCTGGCACTATTTACATGAGCTTTGTACCAACAAGGATGTGCTATGGAAAGCTTATGTGTCAAAATTGAAAGCTAAAGGAGCGAGTCGCGACGAATTATCTCCCGGAGTACAGGTGGTTAACATTAGACCCCTTTCTTCAGACTAACCCCCACAAACCCTATTCGGCTTATACAATTCATTGTTCTTATGACTGCTCCCTCTGACAACGACAAAACAACGCACTTTGGTTACGAACAAGTTCCTATTGCTGAAAAGGAGAAACGTGTAGGTCGCGTGTTTCGTTCCGTCGCTAGCCACTACGACATAATGAACGACGTAATGTCATTCGGAACCCATCGACTCATTAAGAGGTTTACCCTCGAGCTCAGTGCTCTTCGTCCCGGACAGAAAGTGTTGGATCTCGCAGGAGGGACCGGAGATTTCAGCATTCACGTTTCACCTATTGTGGGCAAAGAAGGACAGGTGGTGCTGGCAGACATAAATGAAGTAATGCTACAAGTTGGTCGGGATCGCATTATCGACAAAGGGTTGAGTAATAATGTCGATTTCGTCAAATTAAATGCTGAAGCATTACCTTTTGCACAGAACACTTTTGATTGTGTTTATATTGCTTATGGTTTGAGAAATATCACTGACAAGGATGCCGCGCTGGCTTCCATACAACGAGTGTTAAAGCCCGGTGGTAGAATTTTGATATTAGAATTCTCTAGGCCTCAAAATAAATTATTAGATAGAGCTTATCGAACCTATTCCAGCTTTTGGCCAGTTATAGGCAGACTCATTACAGGCGATGCGCAAAGTTATCGCTACTTGGTGGAATCCATCGATATGCATCCTGATC